>WNGK01003414.1_pt1 | contig 17153 bp, 18 predicted proteins | sample 5400601 | NCBI WGS metagenome assembly WNGK01 (sample SAMN13153376, study PRJNA577476) | soil metagenome | isolation source: 60 cm soil or saprolite under Garry oak tree replicate 1 | place: USA:California | collected 2016-06-15
CAAGTCCACCGCCGATCTGGCCAAGAAACTGATGCGCTACATCCGGGAGCACAACAAGACTGCGGTCCCAGTGAAGTGGAAGTACGCCGATCCCAAGCGGCGCATCCGTGTACCGCTTTCCGGCGTTACGGCCCACTAGGGAGCGACAAGACCCATGGAAAGCGATAGGGCGGTTCCGGTCAGCGGCGTGAGCGAGCTCGTGCTCGAACAGAGCGACCTGGCCGCGGCCGAGCGTTTCTATGCTGACGTCCTGGGATTTCCTGTGGTGGAGCGCTGGACCGGCGAACGCGAAGCGGTCTGGGTGATGGCGGGTGACCGGACGCGCATCGGTCTCTGGCGGCCCCAGATCGGATTGGGCGGAGGTCGTGGCGGCGTTCACGTCCATTACGCAATGGGGCTGCCGCCTGGCGCGTACGATGCGGTGGTCCAGCGGCTGCGAAGCCGCGGCTACTCGGTGCTCGACCACGACCACTCTGGATACGCTCACGACCGCGGTCGGGCCGCCTATGTGACCGACCCTGGCGGCCATGTCGTCGAGTTCTGGACCTGGGACGTGGCCGGCCACCTGTCAGAGCTGAGTGCGGGCGAGACGCCCGGCTCAACCTGATTTGGCAGTCTCGCGGTGAATAGGCACCTCAACGCCAATCGCGCCCTCTGGGACGAGTGGACCGAGGTCAACTACCGGTCGGACTTCTACAGAGTCGACGCTTTCAAAGCGGGGCTCAACAAGCTTCGCGCCTACGAGATGGAGGAGGTCGGCACAGTCGAGGGCAAGGACCTTCTCCACCTGCAGTGTCATTTCGGGCTGGATACCCTCTGCTGGGCGCGGCTCGGCGCTCACGTCACCGGCGCGGACTTCTCATCCGCCGCCATCGAGGAGGCTCGCGCCCTCTCGGCGGAGGTCGGGCTCGATGCGCGCTTCGTCTGCTCCGACGTGTACGACCTTCCAGATCAGCTGGATGAAAAGTACGACATCGTCTACACCTCGCGCGGCGTCCTCGGCTGGCTGCCTGACCTGGACCGCTGGGCGCGAGTCGTCGCGCATTTCGTGAGGCCGGGAGGATTCTTCTACATCACCGAGGTTCACCCGGTTGCCCAGGTCTTCGACGACGACGACGGTGTGACCGAGCTCCGCCTTCGGTATCCGTACTTCTCGCATGCCGACCCGATCGCGAGCGCCGTCGTCGGCTCCTATGCCGACCGCACGGCGAAGGTCTCGCAGGACGTCGCGTACGGCTGGAACCATGGCCTTGGCCAGATCGTGACGGCGCTTGCGAGCGTGAGCTTGCGGGTCGAGTTCCTTCACGAATTCCCCTTTTGCGAGTGGCCGGTGTCGTTTCTTCAAGCCCAGGCGGACGGCACCCACCGCCTGCCGGCGGAACACGACGGCCGGCTGCCGCTCTTCTTCTCGCTCAAGGCAAGCAAGCCGTGACCGTGGATGAGTTCGTCGAGACCAAGGTGCTGCCCGAATTCCGGCCCGTGGTTGCCATCATCCGCAGCCTGATGAAGGAGCACGCGCCACGCGCGCAGGAGGTCATCAGCTACGGCATGCCTGTTTACAAGGGGAAGAAGATTTTTGCGTGGATCACTTCGGCCGGCAGAGATGTCACTGTCGGCTTCTCACGTGGCGTCCAGATGGAAGATCGGTACGGCTTGCTGCGGGGCGCCGCGAAGGGAGGGTCGAGGCGGGTGAAAATGAAGGACCTGGACGAGGTCGACAAGGCGGCCCTCGGCTACTACATCAAACAGGCGGTGAAGCTCGACAGAGGCTAGAGCTGCGCGAAGTTGGCGGGCAGCGTCTCCATCGAGGCGCCGCCCGCTGGTTCAGCTGTCAGACCCCGGGACAGGTACCCGGATTCGGCTGGTCGATCCTCGACGGGCCGCCCACGGGCACGCCAGGAAACGTCACGAAGATGATGTAGTCGGTCGAGCCGGTGTTCACGGCGTCCACCACCGCGCCGGGGCGCTCGATGAACGACTGGCCCTTGGCGTAGCTGGTGATGTCGCAGTGGTTCCCAACCGACTCATAGATGGTGACCTCGCCCTGCTGGACGACGACGATCGCGCCGCCGGGATGCGAGTGCCAGCCTGAGGAGCCACCCGGGACGACGGTGATCTTCGAGACGACGATATCCATACCCTCCTTGAGGGGAAGGGTTCCGTCGGACACGTAGGTCCCTCGGCCCAAGAGCTGGCTTGTGAATCCCGTTGGTGGTGTTGCCGCCCCCGGGACTGCGTTGACGGCCACCAGCAGCCCCGCCAATCCCACCGTCATCGCGGCCAGCCGGACTACCCGTTTCGCAAGCGTGTTCATTCGCAACTCCTCATACGGTTGTGATCCGTGACTTCCGTGTGCTTCGGCACCTGGTTTCGCCTCTGGCGTCAATCGGCACCCTACCTCTGATTGCGGGCGGCGTCACCACGAGAACTACGGGGTTGGGTACCGGTATTTGCCGTCTAAACTGGCGTCGGGTTCAGCTGATGAGTAGGAAGCTCGAGGTCGGGCTAACACCCCGCGAGTGGCAGGTCGCCCGCCTCGTGAGGGGTGGGCTCACCGATCGTGACATTGCAGGAAGGCTGTCCATCACCCGCCGGACGGCGGAGTGGCACGTCAAACAAATCCTCAACAAGCTTGGTTTCAACTCTCGCACCCAGGTCGCCGCGTGGGTCGCGCATGACGAGGCAATCGGCTCAATCGCTGCCTCGTCCAACGGGCATCGACACAACCTCCCCCTGCAGCTGACGAAATTTGTAGGCCGCGGGAATGAGCTGGCCGAGCTGCAGCGCCTCCTCGCCGCGAAGCGTTTCGTGACCCTCACAGCGGTCGGCGGCGCGGGCAAGACCCGCCTGGCCCTCGAAGTGGCCAACCGGGCCCTGGACGCATATCCAGACGGGGCCTGGCTCGTGGACCTGACCCCGATCAAAGACGGCCATCTGGTTGCCCGGGTGTTCGGCTCGGCGCTGGGAGTCCACGAGCGTCCGCGCCAACCGATTGCCGAGACCCTCCTCGAGCACCTGCGTGGCCGTCACCTGTTGCTGGTGGTCGACAACTGCGAGCACGTGATCGAGGGTTGCGCCGGTCTTGTCGACACCATCCTCCGATCTTGTCCAGGCGTCACGCTTCTGGCTACCAGCCGGGAGCCACTCCGCGTCAGCGGCGAAACGATCTGGCGAGTTGCCCCGCTCGCGGTCCCCGATTCGAGCGCCGTTCTCGATCTGCGTGACCTGGCCCAATACGAGGCCGTCGGCCTGTTTCTGGATCGTGCGCAGCTGGCTGCGCCTGGTTTTGAGATCAACGCGGAGAACGCCTCTGCCATCGCGCAACTCTGCCGCCGGCTGGACGGGATCCCGCTGCCGATCGAGCTGGCCGCGGCGCGCGCCGGCTCGATGTCCCCCGACCAGATCTTGAATCGACTGGAGAATCGATTCGCACTCCTGACCGGCGGCAGTCGCGCCGGGCCGGCGCGTCATCGGACCCTGCAGTCGGCCCTCGACTGGAGTCACGACCTGCTGCGTGATGAGGAGCGGAGGCTCTTCCGGCGTCTGTCAGTGTTTGCGGGCGGCTTCAGTCTCGAGGCGGTCGAGCAGGTCTGCCGCGACCACGATCTCGAGGTCGACGCGATTGCAGGCTTGCTTGGGAGCCTGGTCGACAAGTCGCTTGTGGTTGCATCTGTCGAAGGGTCGGCACCGATCCGCTTCCGAATGCTTGAGACCGTGCAGCAGTACGGACAGGCACGCCTGGCTGAACACGGCGAGGTGGAGCGAATGAACCGAAGCCACTCTGAGTTCTTCGTGTCACTCGCTCGAGAGACCTCGCCGAAGCTCAAAGGCCGTGAGCAGCAGGTCTGGCACAGGCGGCTCGCGCAGGACGTCAGCAACCTGCGGTTGGCGCTCCAGTGGACCAGCGGCCGTGAACCGGATGCAAACTTGCGGCTGATCATTGCGCTGACCGGCTTCTGGTACATCGCCGGGCTTGTCGAGGAGGGCGACGGCTGGCTCAAGCGGGCGCTGGCCGGCTATCCCGTCCGGAACGGGCTCAGGGCGGAAGCGCTTGCGCAGGGCGGGCTGGTCTCCTACTGGCGCGACGACATCGACACCGCCTCCGCACGCTGGCATGAATGCCTGGACATCTACCGCGAGCTGGATGACCGACAAGGAGTTGGCCAGGGGCTGCGCTGGGTGGGGGAGCTGAAAGAGTGGCAAGGCGATCTGGAAGAGGCGCGAAGGTGCTTCGACGCCAGTCTGGCCATAGCCACGGAGGCGGAGGATGACGCGTCGGCCGCTGACCTGCGGAGGCAGCTAGGGCGATTGGCGATGAAAGAGGGACACCACGAAAAGGCGCGCACGTACCTGGAGGAAAGCCTTACGTATCACGAGCGGATCGGCGACCTCCGGTTGATGAACATCGCTCGCGGCTACCTGGGCCTGAACGCGATAGACAGGGGAGACCTTGCTGCAGCTCGCTCCTATCTGGAGGGAGGCCTGGCAATCGCTCGTGTTCTCGACTTCACCATCGGCCTGGCCACTCCCCTCATGTACTTTGCGGCGCTGGCGGCGGCCCAGGGCCACCCGAGTCGAGCTCTGCGCCTTTCAGGTGCGTCGGATGCACTCGCTGCGTCGGTTGGCGGCGTTGCCACTCGGCTGACGAGGCCGCTGGTCGAGCGGTGGCTCGACAAGAGCCGCCTGGAGCTGGGTCCCCGGCGGTCGGAAGCCCTCTGGGGCGAAGGCCGTGCAATGTCTCGAGAACGCGCCATCGAATATGCGCTGACGAGCTGAACCAGCGTCGGCGTCCCGCGCGCAGGAAGTCAGCTGGTCATTTGAGGGGCCTCAAAACTCGCGGCCCGCAATGTTTTCATCACCCTGCTAGCCTCTCGTTTCGTGGCGCAGCCACTTCGACCGGCGGACATCCATGCGATCCGGATGCTCGCTGACCCCGCGATCTCGCCGAACGGAGACCTGGTCGCCGTAACCGTGCTCACCCAAGACCCCGACGCGAACGAGCAGCGCAGCGCGATCTGGGTCACCCCCGCCGATGGATCTGCGCCGCCGCGTCAGCTGACCCGCGGTCCGCGACGGGACCAACGCCCGCGTTTCTCGCCCGATGGCGGTCGCCTCGCCTTCCTGGCCAACCGCGAAAAGGAGTGGCGGAACGACCTCTACGTCCTCGACCTCGCCGGCGGCGAACCCACGCGGACCGCCCGGCTGCCGCGGGGCATACTCGAATTCGACTGGTCGCCGGACGGGCGGCGGCTGGCCCTTCTTGGGCGTCCGGATTGGCCCAAGGATCCGGACATGCCTTTGGCAAAGGACGACGAAGAGACTCGGAAGCGCTATCAGGAGCGGGTGCGCCATCTGGTCCGCCGCTTCCGCTACCGAATGGACGGGTTGGGTCAGCTCGACGACGAGGAGCCGCAGGTATGGGTAGTCGACGCCTCGGGTGAGAACGAGGGGCTGCGCCAGGTCACTCAAGGTCCATGGCCGGCAGCCCGGCCGCGATGGGCGCCTGACGGTCGCATCGCCTACCTTGCCAACCACGCCCACGACTGGTGGCGGTCAGAGTTCGTCGACATCTGGACGATCGACCCTGAAGTCGGTGAGCCGGAGCGGCTGACGCCGGGGGGCACGACGGTCACGACCTTCGCCTTCTCCCCGGGCGGGACCCTGGCATACGTCGCAATCGGCCCGGGCCCAGGTTCCCCCTCCGCGCGCAACCACCGCCTTTTTGTCGCCGGCGAAGACCGGACCGCCGGCATCGACCGATCTGTGTGGGCCGGTGTGATGGCCGATATGCTGCCGCCGCGCGAGGTGCCAGAACTGCTCTGGACGGATGATGGCGCCGCCCTATATACCTCGATGACCGACCGCGGCCGCATCTACGTTGACCGCGTCGCGGCTGACGGTGGGCCGCCCGAGCCGGTGCTGAGCGGCGATCGAGTGATTCCGGCCTTCAGCCTCGGTGGCGGTCGCCTGGCGTTCCTCAGTACATCCCACGACGACCCGCTGACGCTGCGAATCGCCAATGCCGATGGCAGCGAGGAACGTGTGCTCTTCGAGCCCAATCCGTGGATTCGCGAGCGCGCTCTGGGGCAGGTCCGCGTTATGGATTTCGAGCACGAGGGCCGAACGATCGACGCCTGGGTTCTGCTGCCGCCCGGATATGCCGGCGGGCGTGTTCCGGCCATCCTCAACATCCATGGCGGACCCCACGCGGCGTGGGGTTGGAGCTTCTCGCACATCATGCAGACGCTGGCCGGCCAGGGGTACGCGGTCCTTTTCTGCAACTCGCCTGGGAGCCAGACGTACGGCGAGGAGTATTCCGTCTGCCTCACCGGCCGGTGGGGCGAGCTCGACTTTCCGGTGTGGATGGCGCTGGTCGACAAGGCGATCGCCGGCGGCGTGGCGGATCCCGAGCGGCTCGGCGTCACCGGCGCCAGCTATGGCGGCTACTCCACTCTCTGGGTTATCGGCCACACCAACCGCTTCCAGGCCGCCATCTCGATGCGCCCGGTCAGCGATCTGCAGGCGTTCTACGGATCGAGCGATATCGCCTGGAACTTCGGTCCGCTCTCCTTCGGCGCTGAACCCTGGGAGGACCCTGATCTGTTCCGGCGGTTGTCTCCAGTGACCTACGCAGACCGGATGACGACACCTCTGCGCATCATCGCGTCGACGGGTGACCTTCGGACGCCGCTGGAGGAGGCCGAGCAGGTGTACGTGCGTCTGCTGAAGCTCGGGCGCGAGGTCGACCTCATAATCTTCCACGGCGAGCCTCACTCGATGACGGTCATCGGCAAGCCATGGAATCGCGTTCGCCATATGCGCGCTGTGCTCGAGTGGTGGGAACGGTACCTACGTGTGCCCGCGACCCTCGAATCGGCGAGGGAACCCATAGTCGCGACGTAGCGGTTATGCGAGCCGGCTCTCCCCGTGTCAGTTACCGCTACGGTAGTGCGGTGGAAGCGATGAAATCTTCGGGTGGATTCCGTTTCCTTCCGACAGACGCTCCTTTTTCAGCCGGCGTCGCCGCTGAAGCCGGGTACCAGATCGTGCGCGCACGCACTCCGCGCTACACAGCGCTCGCGCAGGGATTCCGCATGGTCGAGGAGACCCTCGAAGCTGAAGGCCGCCCGCTGGCCGCGTTCTGTGCGATGGAGCTTCGCATCCCCAAGCCGCTGAGCCGCGCGGGCTTCGACGACTTCAACGTCGGTTACCTGGCGCAGCTCCAGCGCTGGGGGCTTTCCGTGAACGGTCACCAGCCAGCCGCTCGAACCAACGTCGCCCCGGAGACTGAGCCTCCAGAGGAGCCCAGCCTGCACGCCTTCTGCTACACGGTCGAGGGTGTAGGACCGCGAGCCACATTCGTAATCTCGGGAGCGCCAGAACCGCCCGGCACGCAGGGCGGTCTATCGATTTTCTGGGCATCCATCGCCAAGGCTTTGGAAGAGCGAATGACCGCTCTGGGCGTGAGCTGGGCCGATGCGACCGAGACCCAGTTCTACGGCACGCGCGCCGACCACGAGCTCTTTGCAGCGCGGGGTCTGGCTCACTTTGACGAGCTGGTGCGGCCCGGCTTGCGCTGGTTTTTCGCGCGTCCTCCGGTCGAGTTCTTCAACCTGGAGATCGATGTCCGCGGATTGGCGCGCGAATCCTTCCTGTGAGCATGAGTCGGTCCGACACGAGGCCGCTCACCGTGGCAGTCCTCGGGCCCGGAGGTGTGGGCGGTTTCCTGGCCGCGCTGCTGGCGCGGGAAGGCAGCTCAGTGCTGGTGCTGGCGAGCCACGACACCTCGCGTGCGATTGCCGAGACGGGAATCCGGCTCGAGAGTCGGCGGTTCGGCGAGTTCGAGGTTTCGGTTCGAACCACGGAGCGTTTGTCGGATCCCGTCGACGCCTGTCTCATCACGGTCAAGGCCGCACAGCTGAGGGAAGCCCTGGAACGCGTACCTGCGGATGCCGTCGGCGGAGGCCTCGTGATCCCCTTCCTCAACGGCCTCGAGCACGTCGATCTCTTGCGGGGCTTTTACCCTCCGTCGAGCGTGGTGGTGGCCACCATTCGAGTCGAAACGGCAAGGGTGCGACCGGGCTTGATCCGTCAGACGAGCCCGTTCGCCTCGGTCGAGATGGCGGCTGCCGAAGACAACCATGATCGCGTTGAGGCGATCGCCGCGCACCTGCGTGCAGCCGGCCTCGACGTCCGTGTGCGCGATGACGAGCTCGCCATGTTGTGGGACAAATTTGCGTTGCTCGCGCCGATGGCGCTGCTGACGACGCACGAGCGCGCCAACGTGGGAGCGATACGTACCAGACGGCGCACCGACGCGATCGCACTGATCGGCGAGGTCGCTGCCGTCGCCAAGGCCGATGGAGTTGCCATCGATCCGGGCGCGGTGCTCCGTTTGCTGGATTCGGTCCCGGAGTCGATGGAGTCATCGATGCAGCGTGACCAGGCCGCGGGCCGACAGCTCGAGCTCGATGCACTCGGCGGTGCATTGCTCCGGCGCGCCGAGAAGACGGGCATCGCGGTGCCGGTGACGCGCCGACTGGTGGACGAGCTCCAGTCGAGAAGCGCGCCCGCGCTAGCCACCGGCAGCGAATCTTGAACGACGTCAAGCGAGTCGCGGTGGTTCAGGCTGCACCGGTGGTGTTCGATTGCGCCGCCACGCTTGCCAGGGTCCAGAAATTGGCCGCTGATGCGGCTGCCGGGGGAGCGGGCCTCGTGTTGTTTCCGGAAGCGTTCATCTCCGGCTATCCCCGCGGCATCTCGTTCGGCACTGTGGTCGGCAACCGGACCTCAGAAGGTCGCGACCACTTCCGCAGGTATTGGGAGAGCTCGATCGACATTCCAGGGCCCGCAATAGACAAGCTTGCCGTCCTCGCCGCCGAGCTCGGGATCTATATCGTCATCGGCGTAATAGAGCGCGATGGAGGCACTCTCTACTGCACGGCCGTATTCGTCTCGCCAGACGGTTACCTGGGCAAGCATCGCAAGGTCATGCCGACCGCGGCCGAGCGGCTCGTATGGGGCTTCGGCGACGCATCCACGCTGCCGGTCTTCGACACTCCGTTCGGGCGGCTGGGTGCGGTGATCTGCTGGGAAAACTACATGCCCCTGTTGCGAATGGCCATGTACTCGAAGGGCGTCCAGATCTACTGCATCCCGACCGCGGACGGACGAGACACCTGGCTGTCCACCGTTCGCCATATCGCACTGGAGGGCCGTTGCTTTGTGCTTTCCGCGAACCAGTTCGCGAGGCTTTCCGACTTTCCGGCGGATATCAAGAACGAGCTCGCCTCAAAGCCAGACGATGTTGTCTGTCTCGGCGGAAGCTGCATCGTCGGACCATTGGGCAATGTGCTTGCCGGCCCTGACTTCAACGGAGAGACGATCCTGTTCGCCGACCTCGATCTCGCCGATGTGGCGCGCGCGAAGTACGACTTCGACGTAACTGGTCACTACGCCCGGCCGGACCTGTTTCGTCTCGAGGTCAACGAAAATGCTCAAGAGCCGGTTGTCACGAGCGGGCGGGACACGAACGCGACGGCCCAACCCGAACTCGATCCAAACTAGGGTTGGCTGCTGTTGGGCGAACAGGTGACGCGGGCGATTGAGCTCGGGCGACGGGCGGCGTAGGAGGACAACATGCAGATCACGAAGAACGGCATGGCAACCAGGGCGGGGTCGATCGACTGGTTCACAGGCGCCGTATTCGTCGACTCAGTCGCGGCTCCGTCGGGTGGGTCGCGGCTGAGCGCGAGCAGCGTCCACTTCACGCCGGGCGCGCGCACGGCGTGGCACACGCACCCCAACGGCCAGACGATCTACGTGACCGAGGGTGTCGGTCTCGCGCAGCGCCGCGGCGGCCCGATCGAGGTCATCCGGCCGGGTGACCGCGTCTTCTTCGAGCCGGGCGAGCACCACTGGCACGGCGCGGCACCAACGCGGTTCATGACCCACCTCGCGATGCTCGAGGTGGACGACAAGGGGAACAACGCGACATGGGGCGACCACGTCACCGATGCAGAGTACGCGGCGGCGCCGGCGATCGAGGGCATGTAGCCGTGCGGGCGGCCATCTACAACGGCCCCCACGCGATCGAGGTGGGAGAACGCCCCGACCCCGTGATCAGTGCGCCGACTGACGCCGTCGTACGCGTCGTCCTTTCATGCGTGTGCGGTTCGGACCTCTGGTACTACCGCGGCGAGTCGCCTCACGATCTCGGTGCAATCGGCCATGAGTTCATCGGCGTGGTGGAACAGGTCGGTCCCGAGGTACGAGGCCTGGCCGAGGGCGACTTCGTCATCGCGCCCTTCATCTATTGCGACGGCACGTGCGCAAACTGCCGGGCTGGGGTCCCGTCGCAGTGCGTCAATGGCGGAGGATTCGGCAACCACGGCATCGATGGCGGCCAGGGCGAGGCGGTGCGCACGCCCCTGGCCGGCAGCACCCTCGTCCGGGTGCCGGGCTCCGGTCATTCGGATGAAACGATGCGCTCGCTGCTCGCGCTCTCCGACGTGATGTGCACCGGCCACCACGCGGCGGTGAGCGCCGGAGTGAAGTCGGGCGACATCGTCGCGGTGGTCGGCGACGGCGCCGTGGGTCTGTGCGGCGTCATCGCGGCCCGCCGCTTGGGCGCGGCTCGAATCATCGCACTGAGCCGAAATCCAGCCCGACAGGAGCTGGCCCGGTCCTTCGGCGCGACGGACATCATCGCCGAGCGCGGTGACGCGGCGATCGAGGCGGTCCGCGAGCTCACGAATGGGGTCGGCGTCGACGCCGCCCTCGAGTGCGTGGGTACAGGACAGTCAGTCGCGACGGCGTTGGCCATCACAAGGCCAGGCTCGATGGTTGGAATGGTCGGCGTCCCCCACGGCGTCGACGCATCGATCGCCGATACGATCGTCTTCCGCAACGTCGGCTTGCGCGGCGGTGTGGCACCCGCGCGCGCTTATATCCCTGAGCTTCTCGATGATGTCCTCGAAGGCCGCATCGATCCAGGCCGCGTATTCGACTTCGAGACCGACCTCGACGGCGTCGCCGAAGCGTATGCGGCCATGGACGAACGCCGAGCGATCAAGTCGCTCCTGCGGATCGGGACGAAGGAGACGGACCGATGACAAAGTGGACCGGCGACCAGCTCGACAAGGTCGGAAGAGCGGAAGAGCTGCAGATCGCGTCGGTCCGGCGCGACGGCACACTTCGAAAACCGGTGACCGTGTGGGTTGTCCGCTGCGGCGAGGATCTATACGTCCGATCCGTCTCCGGGCGCAGCGGTGCCTGGTTTCGCGGTACCCGTGAGAAGCACGAGGGTCGGATACGGGCCGGCGGGGTTCGGCACGACGTCGCATTCGTCGATGCCGAAGCCAAGATCGTCGACGAGGTCGATGCGGCTTATCGCGCGAAATACCGCCGATATGAGGGAAGCATCCTCAACAGCGTGCTGACCCCCGAGGCCCGCGCAGCGACGATCAAGCTCCTGCCGCGTTTGACCGGCTCGTAGTTCCAAACGCCGGAGGTTCCCGAGTCAAGTCTCAGGCCGGCCGCTCCACGGCCTTTACGTCCGCCGAGGCCAGGAAGGCAAAGAAGATCTCGCGCCAGCGGTCAGCAGCGTCGACGACGGGACCATGGCCGGAGCCTTCGAACATCTCGATCTGCACCCGGCCGCCCGCTCGGCGGTATCCCTCCAGCACGTTGCGAATCTGCGTGACCATTGGCTGCGGAGGAAACACCTCCTCGCCAGGCCATCCGGGGACGACGCCCATCTTGCCCAGCGTCCCCATCTCCCAGGCCGAACCGTCGGCGACCACGATGTCGGCCGTGCCGTGGGTCCACAGAATGGGCGGCTTGGGATCGAGGTCGACGATGTCCGACCAGTTGCAATACTTCGGCGAGAGAGCGTTCAGAATGCCGCGAGTGCCCGGTGCGATGCCGGGCCAGTTGGGCGAGGGCGTGAGGTCGCCGGGATAGCCGTCTTCGCCAGTGACGGACTTCAGGATCTCATCGACCAGCATGTCTTCTCGCTCTTTCGGCTCGCGATGTGTGGGCGCCCAGTACGACGTGTTCATAACGTTGCGCGGCGAGAACGGCGAGTCCGCCGACGTGTCGTGTTCGGCGATGGTCTTGGTGAAGTCAGGGCTTCCTGTCCCGCCGCCCGACCCGGCGTAGTCGGGAAAGCACGGAGTGCCGTCGAGGCGCACGCCTCCAAAGCCGTAAGGCGACACGGGGTCGATGAACGTCAACGAGGCCACGGCCCGGTCCATCGCATAGTTCGCGATAGCGGCACCGCCAGTCGACCAGCCGACCAGGTGCACCGGTTGGGTGATGTCGAGGGCCTGGATCAGAGAGTATGTGTCGTCAGCCCAGTCGTGGAGCCCGCGGGTGGCGTCGATAGGAACCCGCTCGGTGTCGCCGAACCCGCGCATGTCGGGCGCGATGATCCGGTAGCGGTCCGGAGCGCCCGGCATCAAATGCTCGAAGAAGCGGCCAGTCGAGAGGTTGCCGTGAATCATCAGCACCGGAACCCCGTCGGAGGGTCCCGACTCGATGAAGCGCATGTTGAGGCGGTTCGTTCGGACGGTCCGAGACTGGACACCGGGAGGTGGATTCATCGAAGCCTCCTTTGGGTTATGCCGACAAGATAGCGTTTGCTTCAGGGCCGACAGGGCGCCAGCCCGGCCCGGTTGGCGATCTCGGCCATCCCCTATGCCTCTGACTCAAGCCATCGAGCGATTCAGTATCGCGATCTTCATCGCGACCAGATAAACCACCTCATCTGGTGTGCAACCTGACCGCAGGACTACTTCTGGCGGCGCCGATATCAGCACCTTGGTCGGAAGGCCTTTAGCGAGCGACAGTGGTGGGACGCTCAAGCTGGTCCGCTGGTTAGCTCGTTGAGCTTGCGCATCGTGTTCGCGCTGCGGATGGTGATTTGCTTGTAGTAAGGCGTGCCAATGATCCTGTTCATGCGGCTCTTCGCAATGTCCTTGCGGTCGACCTGCCAGATCACAGCCCCAGGCGCGTACCGGACGTTGTCGACCCCTGGCCTGACCGGCAGCCGCTCGAGGATCTTGACCTCGTCCAGCTCCTTCCACAACAGAAGGACATAGGTGCGCATGGTCTTGTCGTCGACCCAGTTGCTTGGGATCGCGTCGACCAGCTTCTTCAGGCCCTCGTGGTCCATGACCAGCACCTTGATCGGCATGCCGGTTCGCTCCTCGAGCGCCGTCTCGATCCTTGCTCCGAGCTTCTGGGTGTCGGACGCCCGGGTCGAGAAGATGACGTTGCCTGAGTTGATGTAGGTCCGCACATCTGTCAGGCCGAGGTCGACGAGGGCCTCCTTGATGGCCGCCATCGAGACGATGGCCTTTCCGCCCACGTTGATTCCCCTCAGAAACGCGACGTAGACCATCCAGCCGCCAGTTTGATCAGGACGGGCGCCTTTCCTTCACGACCGGCTTCAGATCGCCCTTAAGCGCATCCTCGTACGCGGCCCACAGCACCCCATACGCGGCCACCAGGCCTTCGGGGCGGGGCTGGCGCAGGGCCACCTCGAAGCGCTTTGTGTACGCATGGTCGCCGAGCTCATGTCGCAGCAAGGCCTGAGTCTGCGCCTCCCATTTCGACGCCGAAGCGAGGTCCTTGCGCTTCTCAATCATCAGCCGGCCCCGGTTCATCATTTCCTCCAAGCGCGCGACGAAACCATGCCGGTCGAATCCCTTCGGCGCGCGGGGCGGGCCCTCGCGGCTTACCGTCTTCCATTGGACCGGGCGGGCGTATGACGGGGGCGACGCGGAGGGGCGCCAGCCGGCGGCTGCCCGCTGTCGGTCGTATGCCGCGCGCTTGGTGCTGTTGGTCAGAACGTCGTGCGCCAGGTTGATCAACTTCGCGTGCTCGAGAGCGTCGGGATGGTTGCCGCGGTCAGGGTGCCAGTACTTGAGCTGCCGGCGCCAGGCGGCGTGCAACTCCGTCTCCGTTGCGTCAGGCGGGACGCCGAGCACGAAGTAGTAGTCGGCTAGGGCACGGCGGTCGTCAGGCGAGGCCGCACCTCCTTCGTCTCACACTCAGAAACTGGGCTGTCGAAAGCGCAGTCTCGCACGGCGGGCAGGGCTTGTGGCAAGCCCCCTCGCCAGTGGGATAATGGTTATGGAGATAGCCATCTTTCGCAACGCTTTGCGCGACTTTGCCCACGGCCTTGTAACTCTTCCCGTCGCGCTTAACTCCCTCATGCGAGGAAGTTGTGAAGAATCAGCCGGCTGAGGACCCGTCGGCGGCGCGTACTCGGTAGAGGCGAATAGCTGGTTCGTCGCGGCCCAGCTCGCGAGGACGCGCAGGGAGTCGAACCCTGAACCTTGGGATATAGAGGCGATGACGGCCCGTCGAGCGTGTGAGCTGGACCACCTCGTTGTCACGGCGTCAGCTTTGGCGGCCGGTGTGGCTTGGGTTGAATCGATACTCGGAGTGGCTCTACAAGCGGGTGGGGAGCACCAGCGTATGGCGACTCACAATTCTCTGCTCCGTCTCGGCGACTCAACGTATTTGGAGGTAATTGCGCCCAACCCCGCAGCGTTGCGCCCCCACGAACCTCGGTGGTTCGCGCTCGATCGCATGAGCGCTGACCAACTACCAAGACTAGCCACCTGGGTCGCTCGCACCGACGACATAAAGGCAACGACCACCGCGTGCGATGGTGAGTTCGGTGCCATCGAACCAATGAGTCGTGGGAGTCTCAACTGGCTGATGACCATTCCAGCGCAAGGCGCTTTACTCGATGGCGGCGTCATTCCGATGCTGATTGAATGGCCGATTGCCAAACACCCGGCAGCAGCGCTCGAGGAAAGGGGCTGTGCCTTGAGGCAGCTGGACTTGTTCCATCCAAACGCGGAGGCGGTCGCCAAGATCCTTGACTGTCTCGAGATTGGCCCCGAAGTTTGGATCCACCAATTGGCTACCGGCACGCGGCCGTACCTGGTGGCACATATCGAAACACCGCAAGGGCTGCGGTCGATCGGCAGTTCAGTCGACCGAGTGGAGTAGCGCGCGCGACTTGATGGTGCTCGCGCAGGGAGTCGAACCCTGAACCTTGGGATTAGGAGGCTGCAGGCACGCTGTGTCGGAGAGTGCCAAACGAGCCCGCATCTTTTCTGATGATTAGTTTGCAAAGCTTCACGGGGCTCGCCAGCTGACCGGGATGCCGACGACATGGGGATGGCGCGTGGCGGTGATCGCGACCATCATTGTCGTCTTCGGCAACGCCGCCGCCATTGCCGCCGGCCCAAACGTTGTCACCGTTTCCTGGGCGGCGATCGCCCAGAGTGCCGGCACCGTGCTGATCGTCATCGTTGCCTCTCGTTGGTGCGGGCTGACCTGGGCCGAGGCGGGCATCGGCCGGACCAACCTCCTGCGATCCAGCCTGATCGGCGTGGGGATAGGGCTCGCGCTGGCGGCGGTGGCTCTCCTGGCGCTGGAGGCTGGCGCTCAGCTTGGGACTCCGATCACCTACCAGCCATTGCGTGGAGCATCGATTTCAGCCGTCCTGACTCATGCCCTCGTGGGCCTGCCACTGCAGACCGCGATTCCCGAAGAGCTCGCATTTCGCGGGCTGGTGCTGGGTTTGCTGACGAGGAAGCTGACGCCATTGCGCGCAACGCTCGTGACGTCCGCAATCTTCGTCGCCTGGCATGTGGTCGTTCAGGTGCAAACGCTGGCCGTGACCAATTTCACAAGCCCGTGGCTGATCGTTCCGGCCATGGGCCTCGCCTTCGCGGGACTCTTCGCCGGCGGAGTTATATTCGCGCTCCTGCGTTTGCGCACACGCAATCTGGCCGCGGCGATTGTGGCTCACTGGTTGTTCGACGCCGGCTTGATTACGGGTCTGTTCTTCCTGACCCGTTCCTGACGTCCCAATCGGCGGACAGCCCTAATGACGCGGCAATGAGGTGAGCTTGGCCATTAAAGCTGTCGCGGCCCGGAGCAGGGGCCTGGCGTTGCGATCTTCATCAAGTGCTTGCAAGGGTGCCTCGCCGAAATGAAGGCCCACGGGGGTCAGAATGTTGAGCCGAGCAATGCCCGCGGTCGGTGGCGGGCGTCGCGCTTCGTTCCATGGACCGATGAGTGGGACTATCGCGCGGGCTGCGACCAAGACCGAGTTGATCTGCTTATCGAGCGACGCGTCGGGCCGCAGCCAAACTACCGCGCCACCTGCGTAGTTGTAGTAGTAAGCGGTCTGGTCGGCATAGATGGCCAGGAAGTCTTGACCCGGGGACATACCGACTTCCACCACGACTCCAAGAACGTCGTTTTGGACGCTGGCCGGGGGTTGACCGCCGGCTTCGCGCAGTGAGTGCCAGGCTTGCACGCGAACACGTGATTCGATCCCGGGCGTTAGGGCGATTGACTCAAGGATTGCGCGCGCCTGCGGAAGGTCGCCGTTTGCGACGAATGCACGCGCCTTCTCGAACGATTGCCATGGCTCGGCACCCGTTCCCAGCCGGGCAGACGCCTCGAGCGACATGTCGCCGAAATACAAGTCGGGCTCAAAGGTGGCGGGGCGATTCAAGATCAGCTCAAAGGTACTGTGCCGCGGACCGCATTGGCGGATTCCTTTCGGTTGACTCGAGCCACCTGTGTCACCGTGCGCCCCTCAGCGATTACAGCCAGGACTGCTTTGTACCTTTGCTCTGTCACGCTCAACTCCCTCCTGGGCGGGAGTGTCAGGTATCAGCCGGGACATCTGTCAGGCATCAGCCGAATCAGCACAACACATGCTGGTGCTCGTATAAGCCTTCGGTTGATGTGTCGTGAATCTAATTCGGTTGATGTGTCTGACTCCCACTGAAATTTATCTCCGCCGCGGCGCTGTGCCGTCAGCATGCAGTTTGCGAACCGGGCCTTGGCTTGTGCGAGCCGCGGTCTTGAGAAGCTGGTCGCCCACCCAGAACTGAAGCAGGCCGTCGGTCACCAGGACGTCGCAAGCGCTGCCGCCGTAGTTCTTGCCCACGCTCACCTGCTGGTAACCGATGCTCACGAGACCATTGCTGGCCACCCTCCTGCAGACCCACTGCTCTCCGTTGCGTTCAGGATGTCTCAGCTGATGCCGGACTTCTGCTCCGCCAGAGCGGAAGCGGCTCTCCGGCGTGAGGTCGCCTAGCGACTGGTGC
>WNGK01005149.1_pt1 | contig 17147 bp, 14 predicted proteins | sample 5400601 | NCBI WGS metagenome assembly WNGK01 (sample SAMN13153376, study PRJNA577476) | soil metagenome | isolation source: 60 cm soil or saprolite under Garry oak tree replicate 1 | place: USA:California | collected 2016-06-15
GCGGGAATGGGCCGTACCGGCAGATGGTTCGGAATTGAACACTGGGGAATTGAACCCGACGTTGTATGCACCTCCAAGGCCCTGGCCTCAGGACTACCAATCGGGGCGACCGTTGCGAAGGCCGAGTTGATGGACTGGGAGGGAGGAGCTCACGCCAACACCTTCGGCGGCAATCCATTATCATGCGCAGCCGCGATCGAAACAATCCACGCAATTCGTGACGAACATCTGTTGGAAAACGCGACCCGCGAGGGCAACTACATCATGAAACGGTTGAAGGAGATGCAGGAAAAATATCCGATAATTGGCGATGTTAGAGGTAAGGGTCTGATGATTGGGGCAGAGATCGTGAAGGATCCGAAGACCAAGGAGTTCGGCGAGACAGAAGCCCACGATATCATGATGAAATCGTTCCGGCAGGGTTTAGCAGTAATTACATGCGGCCACTCCACTCTACGCATAGCACCACCGCTTATCATAACTAGGGACCTTGTTGATCCGGGTCTTGATATTCTCGAGGGTGCTGTTAAGGAAGTCTCAAGATCAGTCCACTAAGTGACCGCAAACACTTCCCTCAACTTCGCGAGGTAGCCGATGTCGTAGGGGATGCCCCGAGTGTGCGACTCACTTGGGGAAGGATTCTAGACAAACTAATCTTCTAGTCGTCAGAGGCCTCGATTCTCACTTGTCGTAGGCCTCCCTCTGACTTTTCCAGTATGATATTGACGATTCTCCGCTCAATGTCTACCTTGAGGATCCTCCGGCAGTGGAGGACATGCTTCTCATCCTCGGGAACGTCAAGGCTTGTCCCTGGTTTTGGTCCAGCCTTTGAGAGAATGCGCCTGATTCCCTCGTGCATATGGGCGACGGCCTCGTTGTCGGAGTCCAGCTCCTTTGGCTCCTCGCGGTGGGGTGTCGGCGTGGAGGCACGAGCGTATCGTTTTGCCGCTTGCTTTACTGCTGGCTGCGCTGCCAATGTTCCACAATCTCTCTGTTGCCGCTCCTTCCTATAGTTCGACTGTTACCTCATCGTTCTTCGGAAGTGCAAGCTTGTCTCGCTCTCCGGGATCGGTCCGCTTCAGGACTTCTGGGCAGCAGATCTGTCGTCCAGCTTCTTTCTCCTTTTCTTCCATGAGTTGCTTTACTGCTGGCTGCGCTGCCAATGTTCCACAATCTTTCTCCTTTTCTTCCATGAGAGAGTAACTGCGACAATTCCCAGAAGCACTAAGGGAAGAAGGGACCCCGCTGGCAATGACCAAAAAGGCAAGTAGACTACTTTGAGAAAGGCCAACCAGCTGGCCAAGTAGAGATAGAGCACAAAAGTCAGGTATGCGACTAGAATCTTGGGGAGGACGCCGCTCTTCCCACGATTACCTTCCGTGTTCAAGCCCTGTCGGCGCGAGCATAGGCTCGTTGCTTTTTTATCTCTCGTGCTGGCTGGGCTACCAGAACGAGGAAACTGGTGGAAGCTAACATGTGCTGAGAGTGCTTCTAGGGGAGATTTCTCGAGTGCAATTATGTGAGTTCTAGCTTGAACTCATCTACCAGTCGAATTGCTATGTCCACGTTTCTGAAAACGTCTTTGGGATAATGCGCATCTGAGCCGAGGCTCACTAGGCAGCGGGTCTTTGAGCAGGCAGGTGCAAGCAGTCGCACAAGTCTGGGATTGTAGTCGATGTCGTTTCCATTCAGCTCGAGTGCCTTTCCGTTCTTCTTAGCGACTAAGCTAAGATCAGTCAACATTTCACTGATCTCTTCTGGGATCCAGCTCGTGCCTTTCGACATCCGGACCTGGTGCGCAAGAACCTTGAAAGGTACGAAGCTGCTCTCGAGGGCCATTGTCTGTAATTGGAAGGTAGGTCTCCCAACGATTCCTCTGGTCAGTCAAGCCTCGTGTTCGGGTTTTTCTCTCGACATCTCGTCCGTCTCCGAATTCGTGAACGGAGCAGAGCAGAATGTCCCATTGTGCCCTGTTGACGAAGTCTCCGACACTGTCTAGGAACCGTGGGGAAAAGTCAACCTCGAGACCACGATTGAGCTTGACAACGCCTCGTGTTCTCGAATCAATTTTTCCGAATTCCTCTATGTACTCCTCACGACTCTCGAACATACGTCCAGAGGTATGTACGGATCCAAACTCGACCTACCGCCTTAGCTCGGCGAATTGGGAGACGTGCTCGGTGATGGAATACTCGTCAAGATTGTTTTTTCTGGCTGCTGCAACCATGTCTTGGATTCCAGCCTGAATTATGTGGCTATGATTATCGGCTCGTCGAATGGGTCGACGGAGGGTTTCACTTGGCGTAGGTTCTGTCTGTCGATTGGGTCTGAATTTGTGAGGAATACCATAAGTACACTTGCTAGGTTGTATTCTTGTTGGCACATGTTTAACTATGCCCATTTTCATTTTTCCGTTCAAGTGATTTGATACGTCGTCAGAGATACCCGTTCTAATTCTGAAGGAAGGCACTTCCCGATCAAGAGGAAGAGACGCTCAAAGAAGCAACATAATGGCCGCGAAAGTTTTGGCCGAGACTGTGCGGTCGACTATCGGTCCCCGTGGAATGGACAAGATGCTGGTTGCCAGCTTTGGCGACATAGTCATTACCAATGACGGGGCTACTATAATGAAGGAAATGGATGTCCAGAACCCTGCTGCGAAGATGCTAGTTGAGGTTGCTAAGACCCAGGACCAAGAAGTCGGAGACGGGACCACAACCTCGGTGGTCCTCGCCGGTGAATTGCTTGCTGGGGCGGAGGCTTTGCTTGACCGAGACGTTCACCCTAACATTATCATTGACGGCTACAGGATGGCTTCTGAAAAGGCACTGGAAATTCTGGACAAGATTGCAATCAACATAAAGCCCGACGATGAGACTCAACTGAAGCAGATCGCGCTTACCTCTCTAAACACGAAAGGCATTTTCGGATCGCAGAAACATTTCGCAGATCTGGCGGTCAAAGCTGTTCAACAGATAGCGGAGAAACATGATGGACGCATGAAGGCTGACATCGACCTGGTTAAGGTGATGAAGAAGCATGGGCAAAGCCTCGACCAGACGGAGTTGATCAATGGAATAATCATCGACAAGGAAGTCTCTCACTCACAGATGCCGAAGAGCATTGAGAACGCGAAGATCGCGTTGTTGAACACCAAACTGGAAATTGAAAAGACCGAGATGGAGGCGAAGATCAACATCAACAAGCCAGAGGAGATGCTCGCATTCATCGACGAGGAAGAGAACATGCTGAACAAGATGGCCGAAGACGTGGCGAAGTCCAGTGCGAACGTTCTGTTCTGCGAAAAGGGCATTGACGATCAGGTCTTAGCCTCTCTTGCCAAGAAAGGCATTCTCACGGTCAAGAACGTCAGCAGCAGCGACATGGAGAAGCTGGCCAAGGCAACAGGTGGATCTGTTGTCGGAACACTCCGAGACCTGGCGAAGACATCCTTGGGCGCCGCTAAGCTAGTTGAGGAAGTGAGGATTGGTGACGACAAGCTGGTCTTTGTTCGTGAGGCTAAGAATCCGAAGGCCGTCACAATAATGATTCGGGGAGGCTCCGAACATGTTATTGACGAAGCCGAAAGGTCCCTCCATGACGCACTCTGCGTCGTGAGAAACGCTGTCGAGGATGGCAAAATCCTGGCAGGGGGGGGAGCTCCTGAGGCGGAACTGTCCAAACGACTGAAAGACTACGCGGCCAAGGTTGGCGGAAGAGAACAACTCGCGGTCACCGCATTCGCAGAAGCCCTAGAAACTGTTCCTGTAGCGATTGCGCACAACGCGGGTTTTGATCCAATCGACATAATGGTTGAGCTCAGAGCAAAGCACAATGCGGCAGCCAATGTATGGTACGGAGTCAACGTAACGACCGGCAGGACAAGCGACATGCTAAAGATGAACGTGGTCGAGCCGCTGAGAGTGAAGACTCAAGTGATCAAGTCTGCCGTCGAGGCTGTGACGATGCTCCTCAGAGTTGATGATGTAATTGCGTCCAAGGGTGGAAGCGGTGGCTCGGGAGGGGGACCTCCAGGTATGCCACCCGGCATGCCGCCAGGAGGAATGGGCGGCATGGGTGGAATGGGAATGGACTAGCGCACCCAGCAAGCCCGCTAGTCTCCCTTATCAATACGAAAAGCTCCCTCGTTACTCGTTCCTAAGTTTCAACGCTTGTAAATCCTACCCACTCAACGTGCCGGGGACGAGACCCCGATGACGTTCGCAACAGCGTTCAGCCTATCAAATCTCGAGCTCACAAGTTTCTTCATCGCCCTAGTCCTCTTACTCCTCACTGCCCATCTCATGGGTTTCATCTTCTACGAGCTGAAACTTCCAAGAGTCATTGGAGAAATTCTCGGCGGTCTCATGCTAGGGCCAACAGTCCTTGGCCATTTTTCACCCGACTCAATGAATTGGCTTTTTGTCGGCTCTACCTCCGAAGGGAAACTGCTCGCTCTAGTTTCCAATCTCGGGCTCATACTACTAATGCTCGTATCCGGCTTCGAGATTCAGCGGTCATTTTCTAGAGAGGACCGTAGGATCGCCACCGCTTTTCTAGTAGGAGCAACTTTTGTTCCTTTTATCATCGGAGTCGCGGCCCCATCGTTCGTCAACCTCTCAGCCTACGCGGGTCCCAAAAGCAACGGTCTAACCCTCGCGATAATTGTCGGGATCGGAATTTCCGTCACTTCAATCCCGGTCATTTCCAAGATTTTCATCGACCTGAAAATTATCGACACCCGATTTGCAAAGATTGTCCTCGCCATCGCAACGGTTGAGGACGTGATTCAGTTCGCGATGCTCGCCGTTGCAACAAGCCTATCTGAGTCGACGAATCTGGCCCTGAACACCATAGCGACTACCGTTCTTATCACCGTTCTCTTCCTCGCATTTTGCTTGATTGTTCTTCCGAGAATAGTCCTCTACACCTACCACTCGAGGTTCAGTGTTCTCATCAACACTCATCCATCACGGTACGCCTTGTTCCTCTGCTTTTCTCTAGTTGCCATTGCGAGTCTGGTTAACGTGAACATAGTCTTCGGCGCCTTTCTTGCCGGTGTTGCGATGGCCGCGCTTCCACGAGACACGTTTGCAAAGGCGAAGTCCCAGATCAAATCAATATCCTTCGCTACTTTCACCCCGGTCTACTTCGCGATGGTGGGACTGAAGCTAGACCTAGTTCACCATTTCGACCCAGTGATATTCCTAGGGTTCATATTATTCTCCACTACCCTGAAAGGCTTGGGGGCAATGGTAGTTGGGCGTTTGGTGAAGCAGGGATGGCTCTCCTCCACCAATTTTGCAGTGACCCTAAACGCGAGGGGCGGGCCAGGCATAGTGTTGGCAACTGTAACATTTGACTTAGGCCTAATTTCGGAAGAATTCTTTGTAGCCTTGGTCTTGACGGCCATCGTAACTTCGCTAGTTGCGGGGTATTGGCTTAGGTATGTGATTCGCAGGGGCCAGGTCCTGCTCTCCTAAGACTCCAAAACATTACAGAGTGGGTAGAGCATATGCGTAGCTCATATCCGCTGTCTCGGGCTATGTCAGATATTTCGACGTTAAAGAGAAAAACTGCAACGGTGGATGATGTAGGATCGAGGACTTGGCTGATGCAGGGGAGCGAACACCTCATTCAATTCTTTATGATCGTCCAGCTCCCGGTGGAACTGAATATGTCAGCCAGCCAGTTCGTTCCGCAGCAAGTCGTCTTGATGCCAGCCACGATAGCAGGGAATGACGGTTGTCTACGATGCAAGAAAACGATCCTCACCGGCTGGAAATTCTGTCCAGAGTGCGGATTTCGAGTGTCCTGCAACTCTTGCGGCAAAAGGATCGGGAATTCAGATAGATATTGCTCCAATTGCGGGACCGAACTCACTCTGAGGTAGGTCCTTTATTCTCTAGTCAAAGAAGGACAATAGTAAGTACGATAACTCAGGCCAAACAAACCCGCACCCAGGCAGTCTCAGGGCGGCACTGTGAAACCTTAGCGTGCTGTCCCGCCATTTCTTCATGTTCCTCAGTCCCTCTTCGACGTTTGCAGCACGTGCGATAATTGTGGCCCATACCGAATTCTCATGACCATTAGGGAGGATAGAGCTGATGCAAGAAGGATAGTCATTGACACCAAAGTTGCTGCCCGAGCAAAATCGTGCCTAGAAATCGAAGTGGAGAAGACTGCAATTAATGCAAGAAGCAATCCTTCAAGGCTAACCATCGCCTGAGCCTTTTGGTCTAGACTTCCCCTCTGCTCGACAATGCGATCATACGATGGGCTGGAGGCCTGCCGTTGCCAGGTTTTTTAGTACCTCTGGCTCATCCATTTTCTAGTGCTCACATCCTCAATGAGGCTTGAACAGTAATAGGTTTGATTGCCGAACGCTCCGATGGACTCAACGTCGCAGACATTGGCTTCACTGAAGAAGCATCGAGAAGCTAGGCGGCAAGATAGTCAGGAACAAGCAGCCTGTTGCCGACATGGTTTTCACGGCCTACTTCAGGACACTGAAGGAAACATCGTAGGCCTCTGGCAAAGTGCTCGTCGAATAGAAAATCAGTCCAGTAGTCGACCGGATCCTTTTTTGAAGTAGCACTAAGTCTTCGGGGAGCCCTTAGAGTCGAGGATCCCACACAGCTCCTCCTCTATGGTTCCATACCTTCTCGGACTCTCAACGAATCTACCTAGCTCCTTCCAGTTCTTGTCGAACACAATAATTGTCGGGACAGCCTGGACTAGGAATTCCTCGGCCATATCCCTATACGCATCATAATCTACGACCTTGGCCGACAGCATGTTGTTCTGAGCCCTCATCAAGGCCTTTGCCAAGTCGGGAACATAGGCGACGCAGTCAGAACACCATTCTGCGGAAAAGATTATCAGATAGTGTTTCTGGTCTATTCTCTGAAGCCGATCCACCGATATCCGGTTCGGCACATATTCTTGGAATCGTCTCTTCATCGAGTGTCTAGACTTTTCCAGCTTGACATCCTTGATGTAGTCGAAGAGGTCTTTTCCGACTCTCAGCGCCATCAAAGGTCTACACCAGACAGAACTAGATTTTTTCGAGCTGGGTTAGAAACACCGTTGAGGCTTCCATGTCGCCCATTGGAGAGGGTCGTATCTTGACGCCTGTTAGTCTAATCGTGTCGCCAAGTCTCAACTTGTCAACGCTTTCGGAATGCTTGTCCCAGAGGGACACTCTTATCTTGCCTGTATGATCCTCGATTCGGATATTAGAGACTCTGGCTCTTCGGCCCTCGCGGGTCTCTATTTCCTTTACATCAGAGCGCTCAATGAGCCTTCCACTGATCACTTTTAGAAAGGGCTCATTTTTCAACAAGCCGACTGATACGGGTCCGGGTGATCCGACAGCGAAATCTTCGATCGAGACTGTCGAACCTCGTCCCACGTTCAAATCGACCAGCCCGTTCCACTCTCGGATCCATGGCGACTGTAGGGTTACCGTTTTGCCGGGGGCTACGGCAAGGGCGACTGCCTTGTTTTCGTCCCAGAACTTTACCATTACGAGCCCTGTTTCATCTTCGCAGAGGGCTTGAACTGGTCCTTTCTCGGACTTGCTCGGCAAAATGGATTTTACTCGGAGTCTAAGTCTGTCTACTCTTGCTCCCGGTCGAAGGTTTGCAATGCCGCTGGCTGCTGGCGAGATTTGTTGTGAAAGTCTCGTTGTTAGGAGTTGGATGCTGCTCTTTGAACCCAGGTGGAATTCTATTTCTCCTCCCCTTCCATACCTGGTATACCCGTGCTCTAACCTGACCCTCGAACCGGTCATCAGATTCTGACCTGCTACGAATTCTCCAATAGAATCCCAGCAGGCACAGGTGATCTGACCTGATGAGTCTCCTAGCCTGATTCTCAGGATGCTGCCGGTTGACCCATCTGAGCGTTGGAACCGTTGTAGTTCTGATACCGAGCGTATTTCTCCGGTAATCGATGCGTCCATGAGTCCGGCTTGGAGGCTAGCAATGCTCTGGTCTGTTAGACTCTGCGATGGGGCGAGGCTGACCGACAGTTGCTGGGCGAGCAGTCTTACCGCACCTTCATCTGACAGCAATCCGTGAGACTCTTGCTTCTTGCGCTCCAAGAGTTGAAACAACTCATCACGTAGAAGGGTCGGGTTCTGTGAGAGGATTAGGTTCACTAGAATATCGAAAGACTCGCTCATGCTAGTCCCAGAACATTCGCGTTCGCTCGAATTCTCGCTCAGCTTTGAGGATGTTCAGGTATAAGTCATCTTCTTTTGGCGTGTGCTTACGGAGTACCCGGGAAGCGGTTGTGGGCCCAATGCCTCTACCTGCGAGAACAATTCCTGCTCTTCTTCCATAGTTCTGGATCAGTCCCGATGACCGCCATCCAGTCATCCATTCCTTTGATTCTTCCGGAGTTAACTTTTGACTCTTCATTTTTTTCTGGATGGCCTTTCCGAGGGAGTCGTTGCTCAGGAATGTCGAGGCGACTAAGGTAGAGTGGCACTTGGGGCATCGTATCTGCTCTGGCAAGTTCTCGATCGTTCTGACGCTGTCCCATTGCCCGCAGTGCATGCAGAGGAGCCTGAGTTTGCTGTGGAGTAATCTATTCTTCACGACGTCGAGGATCGATGCCTGTTCGACTGCGGGTCTTAGCAGTCCGTGAGGCACGATGCGGTCTAGTAGTGGAACCGCCAGGGGAGTGCATTGTCCGGCGTCTTGGACAATGTCGATCTTCAGGTCGTGGGACTGGATCCTGCTGAGAACTAGCTTGCTACCTTCAATGTCCAGTTTCTCAGCGAATAGTTCTCTCCTGGTCTCAAGGTTGGACATCGAATTGCGGTAAATATCGACTAGAAGCCGGGCCTCGCGAGCCTTGTATTCAGCATCTTTACTTACAATTCCCATTCGTCTGAGCACGTGCCAGTGGCGCCATGCAAAGAGGTCAGAGGATTCGACTGTGTCCTTGATGATTCGTTCAAGGTCATCGGCTGTGAGTCTTCGCAGTTCTTCAGCGACGACGAGTGCGCTTATAGGCCGGGGGAAGATGAGGGCAAAGCGGTATTGGTCCACTTGAGTTGCGATGTTTGAGCCAAGGCTGGATCCAAAGATGGAGGCTAGCACCGTTGCCATGGCCTCGTTGACAAGATTCCCCGCGCAAGTGTGGACCACAACGCTGTTCTCAAATTCTTCGACGAGTAAGAGCCGGTCGGTGGGAATTCTAGCCTGACGTTCGTGAGACAGAAGACTAGATCTGACTCTGTCACGCTCTGTCTCATCTAAGCCACCTTCTGCGCTGCCGTCTCTTACTAGCTGCCTTAGCCTGCCCACTTCTGTCGCAACATCAATCTGTACAGGAATCATATCTCCCTCCCACCCAGGAATCGCGGTAAGGCTGGGCGGCGATGACTCTACTTCCACGTGGAGTTTTTCCTCGTCAACGGATATGACCTTCCATGTCTGACCATGAAGTATGAACTCCGTCCCACTCGCGCACCTTCGTGCAACAAAGTCCTGATCCAAACTCCCAATTCTTCTCTTCCGGAAGAAGTCAAAGACAGTGTAGCGTTTGACATCGGGGATGACAGACAAGTTACGGAAGTAGTACTGTATAGCTCCCGGGTTTCGTGGGGAGACCTGTCCTGCGAATCGTCTTAGAAATCGTAAGTCCTCTAACTGACGAAGGAGTCTCTCAAGCTCGTCAAGCTCAAGGTTCCTGTAGGGATAAGATCGCTTGAAGATTGCAAGAAGCTCCTCGACAGTTATGCGTCTCTTCTGAAGCAGTACTCCAACGATCTGGTGCGAGAGCACATCGTATGGTTTTTCGTGTATGACAGGCCTCTCTAGTCGTCCCGAAAGGGCACGTTGAACAAGTACCGCACTCTCTAAGGTATCATCAGTCCCCATCGTGAGGATCGTTCCTCGAGATGTTCCGCCGAGGGTGTGTCCGCTCCGGCCGACTCTCTGGACCAGCCTGGTGGTCTCTCTCGGAGACGTAAACTGGACAATGAAATCGACGCTTCCAATGTCTATGCCCAGTTCAAGTGAACTCGTGCATATGAGAGCGCGTACTCTTCCTTCTTGAAAGTCCTTCTCCGCCTCTTCACGAATCTCCCTCGAAAGCGAGCCGTGATGAACCTTGACTCTTCCCACTGCGCCCAGAGCGGTTAGCTGGGCCGCAAGCGCCTCGGCATGCTCTCTCGTGTTCGTAAAGACGAGTGTCGACTTGTGGGTTTCTATTAGATTGAGAATGCGTCTAGCTCTCGCTACCGTGGAAGTTGGTAGACCTAGTTGCTCGGCCTCCTTCTGGTCTTCTTGTGAAGGTTGAACTGAGCTAACTTTGATCTGAAGACCTCGGACTTCGTCAGATCTTAGAACGGATACTTTTCGCGTTGCACCGACTAGGAATTGGCCGATACGGTCGGGTTCTCCTATTGTGGCGGAGAGTCCAATTCGCTGAAATTCAACTCCCGTGAGGTCGAGTAGGCGTTCGAGTGCGACTGCCAACTGCACTCCTCTCTCGTCAGTGGCGAGCTCGTGAACCTCGTCAACAATGACCCATCTGACGGACTTGAGGTGTTCGCTCATCTTCTTGCCGATAAGAATCGCCTGGAGCGTCTCCGGCGTGGTAATTATCATGTCGGGTGGGCTGCGTGCCTGTGATGCTCTTGCGCTTACGGGCGTGTCGCCATGTCGTACCTGAATCCTAATGTCTAGGTCTTTGCCCATTTCTTCAAGTCGACGAAGAAGGTCTCGGTTCAGGGCTCGCAGCGGCGTAACGTAGAGAATCGATATCCCAGGTCTTCTTCTTTCCGCTCTTGCTTCGAGAAACTTGTCCAGAACGGGGAGTGTCGCGGCCAGTGTCTTCCCTGTCCCAGTTGGGGCGATGAGTAGTACGTGTTCCCCATTGAGGATTGCGGGGATTGCTAGTTCTTGAATCGGGCTGGCTTCGAGAAATCCCTCTTTCTCCAGTCTCTGGAGAACGGGAGGTTTAAGGGCCGAGAAAACCGAAGGGGGCATCTATTCTACTGTATACCAACTAGAGCTTGATCATTCGCTCTCTTCCTTCTTGCCCGATTTTTCGGGTGGCCTTTCGGAAGCAATGTAGAGGAAGATCAACACTGCTGCAAAGAAGCCCATCACGTAAAGAAAAAGCTCTATCGCCTGGTAGGTTGCGTCGGGCGATACCTGATATGACATGTGCTTCTCTACTCTCGAAGTCGAGCTCGGCGTGGGCTACAAAAACCTTCAGGTTCCATCGAACTCAGTAGCAGGTTTCCACTTTGCTGTGAAGGTCGCGTAGTCGGAGTCCACGAGCTCGCTGCGACCTTGGGATCCGAGTGCCTCCGCTAGGTGTTGCGCTATCAGATGATAGCATAGCAGCTTCTTTCTGCCCATTACACGGAAGTAATAGTCATCGCAAGTGCAGAACATACTTCGGGGAACAACCTGGTACTCCTTCCTTCTTCCAGTGACAACCCATACTACGCGGCCGCTGGGAGCGAAGGTCACGAGTTTGACGCGGTTCTGGTCCACAAGTTTCATAGCCTCGACAAAGTTCTTGTCGAAGGTTTTCTCTAGCATGTTCTTGACTTCATCGGAGATGTCGTGATTGCGGCGAATCTCCTCACATGACTGTCTTAGTACACTCTCGTCTCTCTTGTCTTCTTTCGAACTTTATCCCTATTCAAGGGGGCGTAACTTCGACTAACATACCTTTTCATTGCAGAATCCATTTTGACACGCGGGGGGTCCTATTGGAAGAGGCTGTCACGGTGAAGCCGATTGCTGATCAGCCCGCTCTCCTATTGGAGAAAGATGGTGAGCGGGTGCTCGTGATAGCTGACTTGCATCTTGGCTGGGAGGTAACTCTTGCCCGACAGGGCATTCATGTCCCATCCCAGGTTCCTCGGTTATTGGAAAAGCTGAGGCGCATAATACAGGACACTAGTCCAAAGCAAATTGTTCTCCTAGGTGACGTAAAGCATGCGGTTGCAAAAGTGGAACTGGAGGAGTGGAAGTACGTCCCAGAGTTCTTCGAAGGACTTGCAGAGATCATTCCGACCATACACGTTGTTCCCGGCAACCATGATGGGAATCTCGAACCGCTAACTCCTCCCTCCGTGAAGATTCATCGGTCTCCTGGCCTTGTAATGTGGAACGTGGGACTCTTCCACGGACACGCATGGCCCTCACCTAACCTTCTAGGCTGCTCTCATCTAGTTATGGGGCATCTCCATCCAGTGGTCGTCTTTAAAGATCCATTAGGGTTTAGAATTACAAAACAGGTCTGGGTCCGCGCTAAGACGAGCGGCCAGAAGCTTGCTGGGGGTTTGTTGAAGCATCAGGGGGTAAAGTACGAAGGTGATCCGACTAACAAGGCTAGGAAAGAGTTCGGCGTAGATGTTGTGGATGCGGATTGCACAATCATGCCCTCCTTCAACGACTATCTCGGAGGCCAGCCGATCAACAGAAATTTCTCAGAGGGCTGGAGCGAGCTCTATCGTGAATACATGGGTCCAGTTTTGAGATCTGGAGCCATAGATTTCGAAAACGGAGAGGCGTACTTGTTTGATGGCACGTTTCTAGGCGTTGTGCATGATTTACGTCAGCTAGGTCAATGATGCAGTCATGTTCTAGTTAGGCGTGTCTTCGCGGGGAGCAATCTGGGCCAGAATCTTCCACATACCATTGCCCCCATTCAGTTTCGCAATGTCTCGCAGCAAGTGGTAGTAAGAAGTCACATGTCTCTTTCCGTCCTTAGCGTGGTATAAAGTGGGGTTTGCATACATTGTGGGGACGGGCTCGTGATTGTACATCGGATAGGACTTGTCTCCGACGCCCATTTCGCCGAGTTCTTGGCTGAGAGCTCCTTCTCTTCTCTCAAACTTCTTTCTGCTTTTTCTCTGGCGATTCCGGTCTTTGACTTGTCTCCCTTCTATTCGGCACTCATCGCTGCAATATTTTTCTGAAAACCATCCTAGGAATTTACGATTGCATACCACACATGTCTTCAGAACTTTATTGTCAGCTTTGGCCAAGTTGTATCACATGTTTCTGACTGGTGGTGTGCCTTTTGCGTCTAATATTACTCGGTCACTAGTATAAAACTAAGGCGGGAGCCGTCTCGTGTTTTCCGTGGTTCTGCGGGAATAGTGGAACCAAACGATTAGCCCCACAGGTAACGACCGCGAATTAACCCCCCCTGCCCACTCTGTTTCTTTGGGCCAACCTCAAGTGTCCGAGAGCCATAGCGAGCGAGACGAGTTCTCAGAGTCTGACTGGCTCATGGAAGCTCGTACGGAGCAGGACTGGATTGAAGCCAATCCGTCAATGACTCGTACCCGCAGGGCAGTTGTGAAGAAATGTGTTGAAGCGACAGGTCTCAGCCTTGAGCAGTTGGTGAATCTCCTCAAGAACCCAAAAGCTGACAGAGCCAAGATCGCCCGTCGCTTCATCGAGTATCTCAAGAAACCAGTACATAATGTTGGAAAGAACCGTCCAATGGCTGACACGACCATCTGCATCTGGCTCTACTGTCTCGTCTCCTGGTTCAAACATCTCTGCCCCGAATGGAACGGCTCTTCAAAGTTCGTCAAGAAGAACTTCCCAGTCTACGCCAAGATGAAATCCCACATTCCAAGAGAAAACAGGGCTGTTGCTCTGTCACGGGAAGAGGTGACAGGCATACTCCACTGGGCGAAGGGTGCCCGTTTCAAGGCAATGTTCTCCATCTGGATATCAACAGGCTGTAGAATCCAAGAGTCGGTCTCACTGAAGCTGGAGGACTTGAGGCTTGACGAGACACCTGCGATAGTCTCTCTCAACGGACCAGTATCATCGACGAAGAATCATAACCGTGAGTCGATACTGAGCCGTGAGGCAGTGTCTCAAATCAAAGAGTGGTTGAAGGAGTGCCCTCGACCACTTGGACCTGAACAAGCTCGGAAAGTACAACCGTCACCGCATCCACCCACACACGTTCAGAGCCACCTTCCTAGCCCTTGCAAGGTTCGCAGGCTTCCCCGAGGACTATGCCAAAACACTCGCCGGGCAGGACACTGGAACACAGGAATCCTACATTGTCTCCGATGAGGTCAAGAAGCTGTGGCTTTACAAGTGTGAAGGAGTATTCACATTCCTGAAACAAGAGGTCGTACAGAAGACTGAACTGCTGACCCCTGAAGCACTGAAACAGAAGGAACAGATCGACAGTCAGAAGCAACAGATAGACAAGTTGACCGCCGCAGTACTTGGAATGGCGGGAAGAGCAGGCGTACCGATTGATAATCTGGTAAAGGAAGGTGTTGTCAAGATGGGACGCCTTGCCAAGCTCTCACAGAGACAACTGGAAGAACTCGAAGCGGCGGACAACCACGCACCTAAATCTGAGGAAGTGGATGGAGGGCAGGAATGAAAGAGGTTCACGAAATGGCTTGGAGGGGGCGATTTATTCGATTCTGGGCGTGAATCCTGCCCAGTTCCAAGAATCCCATTCCTGAAATCTGGGCACATTGCTTCATGGTTTTGTTGTATCTAGAAATCCGGGTTCAGACGGGTGAAAAAGGGGCTGATTATGGGCGATTACTACCCCAAAACTGGGGGATTAATCCACTAACTTGGCTCTGTGCCGAAGCAACCAGAGCCGGTGTTTTTCGGCTGATTAATCCCGAGTACTTCAAAGTTCCTCAGGTATGCAATGGTCAGCCCTGGAAATAAACTGCGTGGAGTTTCGCCTAGAAACTCGGTAACAGACCATCAGTGCAACAGGAAAAATTTGGGTTTAGAAAATACCTTCGGTCCTGACTTGAAAATCCCGTTCAGGTTGTGGATGGGCGAGTTCTTTCGAAAGAATACGAACCGATTCTAGAACGTTGTCCGCCTTTTTGATCAGAGGACCCTTCGACCCGTCCAGAAAATCCTTCGACTTATCGGCGTACTTTGCCTCGGCTCTTGGGGACAGTACATACTGTTCGACCTTAATGTGTCCTGCCTCAGCCAGCGCAGGAACCCTGTCCGCGCGTGCTTGAAGAAGCCGTCGCAACACAGCCCTTGCCTCTCTAGGTCCACCGATTCCTAAATTCTCAGACAGAAACTGATTTTTTGCAATCTCGATACCTACCAATTCGTCCAAAATCAGCTTGCATTCATCGCGGACGTTCCTCAGCTTAGAGTCCTTATAGCTACTCAGAGCCGCAGTTTCCTTTTGGATTGAAATTCTAGCTCTAGTCGTAACGTTTGATTCTACCATGGATAGATCCTCATTGAGAAGGGGCTGCAGGCTCTTTTCATCTTCGAGGAGACTGGACAGCCGGTGAAACTTGGTAACTTCAATCAGCCCGCTTTCCACAGTTCGACAGAAGTACGCACCGTCTCGTCGGTTGCCCTCACAGGTCACACGGACTATGCGAGCGTCTGAGCGTGGTAAGTCATGCACGATCGGGAGGGTTGTAAGCAGATCTTGGAATAGAAACGAGCCATAGCTCAGGTTCTTAACAGACTCGATCTTTTCATCGGCTGTCTTAGGGTCGAAGGTAACGAGAGTCTCAGGCGGAAAAGAGAGGTTGTAGAGTCCCGGGCCCTGTTTCGAGAAGAGGTGACGGGTCAGCGGGGATTCTGTAAAGAACGATTCCAGCTCCTCTGGAGTAATCGGAGGTTCCAGTGCGTACTCTTGGAAAGCGGGTAGAGACATGTTTTCGAGAATGATGCGTTCCTCCTTTAGCAGCTTGAACTTCTCCCTAATGTCTTCCCTCTTCTGGTTGATCCAAGCGAGACGGTTTTCTTCTGGGACAGCGACTGCTTCCTTGATTGCCTCGTGGATTAATGCGAGAATTGCTGGAGCCTCGCCGACCACTTCTCGGAAGAGATTGTGCCGTTCGCCTAGTACGTGGTAGATCTGATCCTCGATCGTTCCACGACGATAGAAGTAGTTGTGTACGGTGATACGTGGGGCTGTCTGCCCGATGCGGTCGATGCGCCCAATGCGTTGTTCGACCCTCATCGGGTTCCATGGCATGTCGTAATTGATAACTGCGCTGGCTGCTTGGAGATTCAGACCCTCGCTCAATGCTTCTGTGCCGAGGAGAATCTTGATCTTTGAGCCGGTCCTCTTGAACTCCTGCTTGAGAAACTCCTTCGACACTCTCTTCCAATTTCCAGTCTTTCTGTCGAGGGTCTCTCCGCCTCGCCCTGAGTAGCAGGCGACCTTTTCTCCGTATACAGCAATGAGATGTTCTCTAATGTAGTCCATGGTGTCCGTAAACTGCGTGAAGACGATTACACGCTCGTGGAGGTTCAGCAAGCGGCCCAGGTCAGTTAGGAAACGGTCGAGCTTGGAATCCTCTTTGAAAGCCTCGACCTCAACAATGAACCCTCGCAAATATTCTAGCTCTTGGGCAACAAGATCTTCTTCCTCTCCGAGTCTGCTCTCATCTTGTGAGCTGATGTCGATGTCCAAATCTGGATCATCAAGGTCCTCTTCAGTGAGCCCAGCGGTGGTGATCCCTGTGGCCTCTATTGTGGCTACGCGGTTCATCAGAGATTTGCGAATGGCCCCTAAACTGCTTGTGAGCCGCCGTCGGAATCCTTGCATGACCAGTTTGAGTATGAGATTGTTTCGCGCCTCCGCTTTCCGATAAAAGTCGGAGGCATACTCCTCGATTTTGTCGTATAGTGCCTTCTCCTCCGGCTCTTTAAGACTGATGAAGATATCTTCAATTTCTCGCTCGGGGAACGGCTCCGCGGAGATTCCCTTCTCCCTGTAACGCTTGAAGAGGCTTCTTGTGTTGCGGAACATGAGAGAATGTAGTGGCGTGCTCCGGCTAGCATACTCTTGGAGGTACACTTGTTCTATCGGTGTGAGGCGTCCAACAGCCTTTGTCGGGTCAACCGCATCCTGCACCTTCCTGATGTGGGTCCAAGCTGCGATGCCAATTTGGTTCTTTACGTCCTTTTCGAATTCTTTGTCAAGAATGCCCCCCTCGTTGTAGTACTCGCGGACCATATCGAAGAGGAGTCGGTAGTCGCCTTTTCCCTGCTTGAGCTTTGCCAAAGCCTCGAAGAAAGCGACGAATGCGTCTTCATCTGTCGCCCACCGTCCCTTTGTTCCCAGGAGAGCAAGTGTATCGTAAAGCTCCAACAGATTCAATTGCATTGGCG
>WNGK01003417.1_pt1 | contig 17146 bp, 18 predicted proteins | sample 5400601 | NCBI WGS metagenome assembly WNGK01 (sample SAMN13153376, study PRJNA577476) | soil metagenome | isolation source: 60 cm soil or saprolite under Garry oak tree replicate 1 | place: USA:California | collected 2016-06-15
CTGGATCCGGCGGAAAACCGACTCGAAACGGGTACGGGCCAAGCTTGCCGAGGTGAAAGCCGAGATCAGGCGGCGCCGGTGCCTGCCCATCCCCGAGCAGGGGAGATGGCTGGCCGCCGTGGTACGCGGGCACCAGGCCGACTATGCGGTGCCCGGCAACAACGACGCGGTAAACATCTTCCGCACCCAGGTGACGCGGCAATGGCTCAAGGCGCTGCGGCGCCGCAGCCAGAAAACCCGGCTCACCTGGGTCCGGATGCACCGCATCGCGACCCGGTGGCTAACCCCAGCCCGCATCACGCACCCATTCCCGGAGATGCGCTTCGCCGCCACGCACCCAAGGTAGGAGCCCAGTGCGGTAATCCCGCACGCTGGGATCTGCGCGGGGGGCCGCCCGCAATGGCGGTCCCTACCGCGACTTCGTGTCGAGAGCAACCCTGCGTTGCGGCTCTCCAAGTATTTCGGGACTGGGCTGGTGCGGGCAGGTTTCTTCGCAGCGGCGCATGACCTGAGCCAGTCGGCGGATTACGCCGGGGGTCCAGCGGTCGTGCCAGTCGGCGGCGTCTTTGGGTGCTGGCCGGCTGGTGAGGTAGGTGCGGGTCCAGAGCTGGTAGAGCCAGGCGAGTTCCCATCTGGCTTCGGGGTGGTTCGGCCAGCAAGACCTGATCTGGCCGGCCAGGTAGCCGGGGTACTGGGTGCGGAGGACGGTTTCGACCCAGTCAGATAGTTCGCTGAGGCGCGCGCCGCGTTGGTGGCCGGTCATGGTGAGCCAGAACCACTCACCCGATGAGGGCTCGTCGTCGTTGCCGAGGATGGCGAGGATCTGCTCGACCTGGCGACGGAGCTCCGCGATGCCGTCCAGCACGGTGCCGTGTTCTTGCTGGGTGCTGGTGAGGTCGTCGATGCTGGTGGCGAGGGTCTCGATGCGGCGGCGCAGTCCGTCTACCCGGACAGCGAGGGCGGCGACGGCGGGTGACTGGTCTCGGCCTTGCGGCGGGTCGGTCATCTGTCGTCTCCGGTGTCGGCGGGCGGATCCCAGGGACGGCGGGGGCGGCGTGGGCGGCGTGGCGGGTTTTCACCAGGTGGCGGGGGTAGAGGTGGCGGGGCAGGCGGGTTGAGCCAACGTGGGAGCGAGTCCGCCCCGGGTCCGTTGTCCGGGACCGTTTCGTTTCCGGTGACTGGTCCTGACAACGGCCGCGGCGGGTGGTCCGTGGTGGGTATCTGTGCTGATCGTTGTGGTGGCGGGCCGGTCTGGCGGGCGTGGTGGTAGTCGTGTCGGCGCCAGGCCATCCGGAGGCGGACGATGACGGGGGACAGGTTGGTGCGCAGGATCAGCGCGTGCCATTCGGGCAGGGTCCGGAGCAGTTCGGGGGGCAGGACGCGGACGTGCTGGTAGTGGCGGGTGCGGGCGCGCCGTCCGTCTTCGGTCCGGGTTCGGCTGTGGGTGCGCAGGGCGATGTCGCCGCACAGGCGGGAGAGCCGGTCGAGGGTGGCGGGGTCGCTGACGCCGCCGAGGATGACCTTGATGCCGGCGGTGTCCCAGATGGCTTGGGCTCCGGGTTTGTCCCAGCGGGCTTCGAGCTGGGCCAGGCCGTGGCAGACCGCGACGATGACGATTCCCTTGCCGGCGCTGTCGGCCATCCACAGCGGCAGCGGTACCGGGCAGATTTGGGTCACCTCGTCCAGGGCGAGTAGCAAGGGCGCGTCCAGCCGATGATGGGGCTGTAGCGATCCGGTGTAGGCGGCGCCGGCGTGCACGTATTCGGCGAACGCGCGGAACAGCGGCGCGATCGAGGCTTCTTCGCGGCCGGTGCCGATCAGGTACAGCGTGTTCACACCCGAGACGAACTCCGCGACGTCGAACCCTTCATCAGGGCCCGGTGATGTCGCGGCCGCAACGGCCGGATCCGCGTACCACGACAGCGCCCGGGTCACCGTCATCCGGATCGAATCAGCGGTCCGGCCCGGCCGGCGGAGTTCGCGGATGGGACCGAGCCAGCCTTCGGCCGCGGCCGGGTGGGCAGCCAGGATCTGCTCGGGTGCCGCGTCGCCGGTGCCGTGGGCCCATTGGTAGACGTCGTTCATGGTGCGGCCGTCGAGGGCGGCGGCGTGCAGCAGGCTGGCGAGCACGGAGGAGGCTTTGCCGATCCAGAACGCCATGTCGTGCATGGCCCGTGACTCGGTGGCGGCGGTGAACGACGCGGCCCGCTGCAAGGTGACGGCGGGCTGGTCGCAGCCGGCGACGGGGTTCCACCGGAAGGTCGATGCCAGGCCGCCGATGCCTTCGGGGTTGAACACGTGCAGCACCCCGCGCCGCCCGCGCAGCGCGGCGGTGTTGGCGTACAGGTCGGTACGGGTGCTGGTGGTCATGGCCGCGCCGGGGTGGTCGATGATCCGGTCCGCCAGCCATCCTGACTTGCCTTGCCGGGGCGCAGCGATGACGAGCGCCTGGTCTTCCATCCCGGCGATAACCCGGCGCCCGAGGTGCGCCCGGCCCAGCCGGACTGCGTAAAAGGTCACGGGCAGGACCAGCCGTGCCCACCAGGGCACGGACGGTCGGGAGCGGCGGCCAATGCGGACCGCGCGCAGCCGCGACCAGCGCACCATAAGTTCGACGATGTTCGCGTAGCCGGGGCCGGGCCGCAGGTACAGCCGGATCCGCCAGCGGAGGACCCGGACCCGGTGCCGGGCACCACGGGGGTTCCCGATGACGAGCCGGACCGCAATAGCGAAGAGCAGCAGCACGCCGAGCGCGATCAGCAGTTCGATCCGGTGGTGAATCAGCCATTCGGCCGCGTGGTGAATCGGCGGGCCGGCCGAGTGGTGAGGCAGTCGCCCGCCCTGGTCCTGCCGCTGCTGTCCGGCGCGGTGGTGACGATGGATGGCCCCGGGCTGGCGCAGATGCCTGCGTGGGCGGTGATGGTGCATCACGCCACGTCCTCAGCTGCGGATTCGGTTTCGGGCAGGGGTCGGCGGCCGGGCAGCGGCTGGGCGGCCAGGTACCTGGCGAGCTCGCGGCGGGCGGTGCCGGGGTGGTAGCCGATCCGGCCGGCGATCTCGCTGGCGAGCGCGGATGCCCGGCGCGACTGGCGCCACGGCCAGCACCCAGTGACGGAAGCCAGCCAGCGTCCCCCGCACGTCGAAAATCAGCCGCAGCGCCCAGAGCGCCAGGCCGCCGGCCGCGCGCCATGCCGAGCCTTCCGGCCCGGTCCGGGCGGCCGGGTCGCTGGCTTGGACCCAGCGGCGGACGACGGCGATGAGGCGGTCGGACGCGAGCGCGTACAGGGCGCTTGGGAGCACCCATACCGTGACCGACCGCGGGGAGGTCAGGTTCGCGGCGAGCAGGTTCATCGTGAGCGAGCCGAGCGCGCAGGCGACGTTCAGCACCCGTTCCACGGTCCCGCGTCGGCCGCGCCGCGCGAGCGACAGCGCGAGCAGCGCGAAGATGACCGCGCCGGTATCGAGCCCGAGGGCCTCCAGGACCGACGGAATACGAGTGTGCTTGGCGTGATCGACGAACGCGTACTGGGCGCGGAAACTCACATACCCCTGCGCGGCGGCGAGCAGCAACAGCAGGCACGACGCTGCGGCGAGCAGGCCGCCGCCCTTGACGCGAGGCGGCTGGCCGTCGTTGCTCACTGGCCGGTTGCCGAAGGGCACTGGCCACTGGCCATCCGTTTCAGATGGTGGTTGCCAGCGTGTTGCGGGTGATGATCTCGTGGCCTTGCCGTTCGCCGCTGCGGTGGTGAAGGGAGCGTCCGGCGGCTGCGGGTCATGGTCCGGCGGGGCCGTCATGGCTGGTCCTGTCCGGCGTGCGGGCGGCCGTCGAGGCTGGCGCCGAGCTTTCTCAGCGCCGCGCGGGTGATCTCGTCGGGGACCTGCGCGCCGGCCGTCGTCGTTGTGGCGATCTTGGCGTGGCGGAGGATCCGGGTCGCCGTTTCGGGGTGGACGTCGAGGGCGGCGAGAAGCGGGGCGCAGGTACGGCGGGTGTCGTAGACCGGGATGCGCGGGATGCCGGCCCTGGCGCAGCGGGCGTCGAAGCTGCGGTTGAAGTTCCGCGGCTCGATCGGTGTGCCCCACCGGGTGGTGAACACCAGGTCGCTGTCCTGCCACCGGCCGCCCGCCCGCTCGCGGGCAGCCGCCTGCTCGCCGGCTCGCAATCGGAGCGCGGCCGCGCAGATGCCCGGCATGGGCAGCGTGAAGCCGGCATCGGGGTATTCGGCCTCGGCCCGTTGCCGGTGGATCAGCTGGGCGCCGACGCGCTGGAGCTGCCAGGAAGTGTCCAGTTCCGCCTTGTCCAGGTCGGCGCCTGCCCAGGTCAGCCCGAGGACCTCGGCTTTGCTGAGCGCGCAGGCCAGGACCAGGACGTAGGCGGCGAACAACGGGTCGCCGCCGGCACAGGCCGACGCCAGGAACCGGCACGCCTGCGCGGCGGTCCACGCGGGTCCTTCGCGGCGCCGCCGCCGCGGGCCGGGCACCGTCGCGAACGCGGCGACATTCCTGGATATCAGTTCGTCGGAGGTCTGGGCGTGGTTGAGCGCGGCGCGCAGGGTGTCGCGGGCGGCCTGGACCGTCCGCCGTCCGGGATAGCGGCCGCAGCACGCGCCGATGGCGCAGCACCGCTGCCGGCCCGGCGGCCGGGCGGCGTCCTTGCCCTGGGCGCAGCACTGGCACACCCGGGGCAGCTGGGCCAGCCACGCCTGCACGTCACGCAGCTGCAGGAGGTCGAGCCGGACCGAGCCCAGCGCCGGGCTCACGTACAGTCGCGCCATCGTCTCGTAGTAGGCATAGGTGGCCGGTTCCAGGTCCGGCTCGATGACCGTGGCCAGCCACCGCGTGAGGTACCGCGCCACGGTCGGAATCCTCGCCGGGACCGGCATTTCACCGGGGAGCGGCCGGGGTGGCTGGCTGCCAGCTGGCCGGGTCATCGGCGGGGCGCCGTCGCTGGCGGGAGCTGGCGCTGCCCGGCGCCGGGCTGGCCGCGATCGGGCTGGCTGACGCGTTGCGGTGTCAGGACGTACAAGCCGACCACGCACCGGGTGGCCAGGGCCGAGCGTGCCTGCGGCTGGTAGGCGAGGGGCTTGCGGGAGTCCTCGCTGGCCATGCCCACGCGCAGCAGCACGGCGATACCGACGGTGGCGCCCGCCAGGAACGAGACGAGAACCGCGATGGCCGTCATCTGCTTGCCTCCGCTGCGGTGCGGGGTTCCTCAGCGCTGACCCCGAGCAGCTCCAGCAGGCCCGCGGTCGGAACCCGGTAGGTATCGCCGATGCGGATCACCCGGCAGGGGAACTCCTCACGCCGGGCGAGCTCGTACGCCTTGGTCCGGCCCAGGCCCAGAGCCGAGGCAGCGGTCATCAGGTCGACGGTCGCGCGGGCACGCAGCTGCGCGATAGTGATGGGCGTCATCGGATCGACTCCTCCGTAGGCGGGCTGCTCCCGGGTTGCTTTTCGGGAGAGCCACCGGGCGGCTTGATCGCCCGGTGCAGAGCCCACGCAAGTGCCGTTGGCCAGCGGCGGGTAGATGTCAAAACCCGCCAATGACGACTTCATGTCACCGACGGGCGGCAGCCGATCCAGTCGCAGCGGCGGGCATGCGACGGGGAACATCGTGATGACCAGCTACAAGGCGATAACAGGCGGCCTGGCTAGGACTGGCCCGGATCATGGTCAATAGTTGCCAGGTGAGCAGAAGTAGTCACCGGGCCGCCGCTGCAAGCGGCTCAGGATCGGCAAGATGCTCTCTGCTACGTGAGCGCCTGCAACTAGAGCGAGGGAAGGCTGGATTTGCAAGCAAGCGAACCGCCTCCGTCCGGGATACCGGCTCAGCGGTACGACCCGATGGACCCCTTTGGCTCCCGGGGCGTGGTCCTACCGAATATGTGCCCAAGTCCTCGCTGGCGAAGGCATCCGCACAGGTCAGGATTGTTGGGCTATCGGTTTTGAGATCCGCTAGGCTATCGCTCAAGGAGGGTCTTCGCTTGCTCTCGGCTTTCGCGGTTATGCCGCTGTGTCCTCCCAGGCCAGGCGGAGGACGCTGATTTCTTCGGGTGTTGGCTGGTCAGGGCGAGATGCCTTAAATCTGGCAGCGATGATGACGCGGCGGAGCTTGGCGGCCATGTCGGCGGTCGACGGCTGGGCCTTGGTGGCATACCAGGGGGCGCGGGCGCGGTGATCTGCCACGTCGGTGGGGTCGTGGCCGGCGGTGGCGTACTGAGGTGCGTCTGACTCTTTGAGCCAGAGCGGCGGTGAAATACCCAGCCACGGGCGGCTCGTGGTCACTGGTTCTCCTCGGGTGTGTTCCGACGGTATTCGATGCGGCCTGGCGCGCGGGGCCGTGAGCCCGTCGCGGCGTCGCTGGCGGATGGCATCACCTCTGCCTTCGTGCTCGTCGTCGGGGGTGACATAGCCGATCGAGGCGTGCCGGCCTTTCTCCAGGGGTGCAAATCGGACATGGCCGCTGGATGGCTTGTGGGGCAGGCGTTTGCGATGCCGGCAGGTGCACGACAGCTGTCGTGCACCGTGGCTAGTGGTGTTGTGCGGGGACGCTGAGGTTGAGCTGGGTCATCAGTTCGCGGTTGGCGGCGCGGGCGGCGTGCAGGTCCTCGTCGTTGCGTTCGAGTTGGAGGCGCAGATCGGTGACGTGCTGCTCAAGATGGGCGATCTTCTGGTTGAGGGCGTCGATGTCGGCGGGGGCGCCGAGTCCGGATTCGTGCCATGCCTGCTGGCCGAGCAGTGCGGAGAGCTTGCGTTCGAGCTGGCGGATGTGAGCTGCCTGGCGGCTGGCGCGCTCGTGCGCGGCGGCCAGGTCGGCTTGGAGGGATTCGCGGGTCGGGGCGTCGTGCCTGGCGCCGCGCACGGCGGGCGGCTGGGACTGGGCGGTGTGGATCTCGGCGAGCAGGTCGGGGTGCCGGTAGAGGAAGCTGCGGTGGACGCCGGCGCGCCGGGCGATGCCGCCGGGGGTGATGTCGTCTCCTGCGCTGACGGAGGCGGCCAGTGCCTGCAGGACTCGCTGGCGCCGTCGGCTCGTGTCGGCCTTGCGGGCAGCGGTGATGGCCTCTGCCCGGCTCCGGGGCGTGCCGTTCACTGGCTGGCCTGCGGGCGGGCCGGGGCGGTCGCTGCCCGGACTGCGGGCATGCCGAGCATTGTGGCGCGGTGACGGCGGACGGCGGCGACCGCGTCGTCGATGCCGGCGCGTTCTGCAGGGGCGAGCTGCCCGAACTCGCCGGTGATCTTGCTGATCAGTGTTCTCCAGGTGCGGCCACTCGCCCTTGACGTGGCCGAACAGGGTCTCGATCCAGGTCTGGTCTTGCGGGGTGTGCGGGCGGCCGAACTGCTGGGCGATCGCCACGCCGGCCAGGAACTCGCGGGTGGAGTGCGAGCGCATCTGCGGCCCGTTGTCGCTGATGGCCAGCAGCAGCGGGACCTGCCCGTCGCCAGCCAGCTCATGGACCTGGTCCTTCTCGCCGCAGGCGATCGCCTCGCGCAGCGCGGCGGTGGCCAGCTCGTCAGCCAGGCCGAGCAGGTCCTCGGCGTCCAGCGCGGCCAGGAAGCAGGCCTCGACCTGGGTGCAGGACTCCTCGGCGCTGGTCAGGTGGCCAGCCACTTGCGGGAGACCACGTCCAGGATCGCGATCGAGGCGCGGCGCGCCCGGGTCCAGTGGGTGAAGTCGCAGGCCCAGGACCCGGTTGGGCTTCCACTCCAGCCAGTCCGGCCACGGGGTGCGCGGCGCGGGCTCGCGCGCCGGGCGGTGGTGCTGGCCGAGGGTGAGACCCACCTGAACCTGCTGCCGCACGTGCGGGCCAGCTGGACCCTGCGCGGCCTGCGCCCGCAGATCCCGACCCCGGGCAAGAACCGGCAGGTCACGGTGTTCGGCGCGATCGAGGTAACCGCCGGCTCGTGGGCCTACCGGCTGGGCCGCCGCTGCGCGGCCGACTTCATCGCCTCCTGCGGATGCTGGCCGAGGCGTTCCCCCCGCGCCCCCGTCATCGTGGTGATCTGCGATAACGACAGCATCCACCACGCCCGCGCCGTCACCAGGTACCTGGAGCGCCACCCCCGGCTGGAACTGCTGTACGGAGCCCGCTACAGCCCGCACGACAACCCCGTCGAGATGTCGTTGCCTCAGTGCGACTTCCGTAGGGTTTCTTTCGCATGGTTATCGGGCTCCTTGTTCTGAGGGCTCTCGATCGTGGTGTCGGCGTCGGTCCAGCGGCGCCGGTTGTGGTAGCCGGCCGGCAGCTGGTGCAGTGCGCGGAGGCGTTCCACCTCGGCGTGGTCGGCGGTGATGATCCACCGGTAGGGCGGGCGGGTGTCTTGCTGTCCGGTGATCCAGCCGCGTTTGAGCCAGGTGAACAGGGTCGCTGTCGGCATCCCGATCTCCCGGGCCAGGGGTGGCCAGCCACCATTGGCCGGGCCCGAGGCGGCCCTGACCGGTGCGGTGGTCGTGGTCCAGGCCGGGTCGCAGGCCCAGCCGGCGGATCAGGTGCTGGATCTCCCCGGCGTGGAAGCGTGGCGTTCAGGCGGGGCGTGCGGAAGCCCTCGGCGGCGAGCCGGTCTGCGATCTCGGCGTTCTCGAGGCCGTCACCGGCCAGTGCCTTGATCCGCTCGGTGAGCGCCGGGTAGTAGGACAGCCGGTCGATCCGGGCCACAGGGCGGGTCAGCGCGGCGTGGGTCTGGTGGCCGCCAGCCCAGGTCACGGTGGCGTCGACGCGTTCGGTGGCGCCGTCGGCGGTGACCTGGACGGACTCGATGACGGCCCGCAGCAGCCGCTTGCGGTCGGCAACGGTGGTCGTCGGCGCGGCCCACAGCGCCGGGACGTCATCGGCCAGGGCGTGGATCGCGGCCAGCTCGGCGGGCGACAGCCGGGCCGGGCGCTGCTGCTGATACCGCTGGTACTCGGTTGGTTTCGTAGCTGACCTGCATGCGATGACCGCAGATCCCGCAGACCACCAGCCCGCCCAGTAGAGCCGGGCCCTCGCGCGGGGCGCCCAGGCTCTCGGCACGGGCGCGCAGGTGATGTGGCCGTCGAGGTGGAGCAGGTTGCGGGTGATGGCCCGGTATTCGCCGGGGTTGCGTCCGGCGCGCCGGCGTTTCCCGGCGGGAGGAGCACAGTCAACGGCGGTCGCCGGGTCCGGGGGATCAGGGGCTGGCGTAGCGGGCGAGCAGAGGGACGAGCACTTCGGCGTCGGGGCTTCCCCACCCAGTGACGGGATCCCAGCCAGGTGCTGCCCGGTAGCCGATGATCGTCTTGGGAGGGAATGAGGCGGTGTTGTTTCCCGCGGTGATGTCGTGGAAGGCCTGGTGGTGGGAAAGGGCGATGCGGTAGATGGCGGGGTTGACGAAGCCCAGGTGGCGGCCTGCGTACTGGTCGGCCAGGGCGATTACTCCGGCCCAGGTCGGCGCGCTGGCGCTGGTGCCGCCGCTGTTGCGGATCGTGTACCCGCCGCGGCCGTCGCTGATGACGATCGTCATGCCGGTGTGCGGGTTCGCGTCGGCGGCCACATCAGGCACGCCGCGGTTGGCGCCGATGCCGGGCACGCCGTCCTGGTAGGCGGGCCGGGTGAACAGGTGGCTGAAGCCCCCGCCGGAGGCCTGGACCCAGGTGCCCGGGGTGCCGTAGGGCAGGCCCCATGCGGTCTCGCTGAGGTAGGCGCCAGTGGTATGGCTGGCGTGCAGGGTGGTGCCGCCGACGCTGAGCACGAGCGGGTCAGAGGCGACCAGGCCGAGTTCCTTGACCGGCGGGGGGAAGGTCCCGATGCCGAACAGGGCGGTGATCAGCGCGCATGGCTCACCGGCCGCGCCCGCGTCGCCGGATGCGGCGACCACCGTCACGTGGTGGTCCGCATCTGCCTGCAGCGCCGCGTTCAGGCTGGCCAGTTGCGTGCGGCTGACGCAGTGCTCCCCGCCGATCTGCCCGGCCGGGCTGAGCGAGATGATGCCGCCCTGGGACATGCCCAGGCGCAGCGCGGCGACGGACGCCGCGACCGCGCTGGCGGCGCTGTCCAGCGACGTTCCCCTGACCAGGACGATGGTCAGGGCGGCACCGGGGGCGATCGTGTGCACCATCTCGGCATCCAGCACCTCTTCCCCGTTGGCCAGCCAGGGATCGGCGGACCCGGCGAAGGTGCTCACCACCCGCAGCTGCGGTGCGGGCAGGCCGAACAGGTGGTCGAAGCTGGCGAAGTCCTGGCGTAGGTCGCTGAGCCCGCCAGGGGGCGGGGACTGCTGGGACTCGGCGAGCTCGGGCAGTACCACAGTCTGGCCGCGGCCATCGATCCCGCGCTCCAGCAGCGGCCTGATGCCGTAGGCCACCTCGAGCTGGCGCGGGGTATAGCAGGTCGTCACCGAATCACAATCACCCGTCCCGCCGACCGGAGCGGCCGGCGGCCCCGAAGTGGCGGCCGGCGGCGCCGCGGTGGCGGCCGGCGGGGCAGCGGTAGCGCTCCCGCCCCGCGGCCCGGGCCCGCACGCCGCGGCGAGCAGACCCGTCACGGCCACGGCCACCGCCACCGCGACCGCCTGCAGCCCAGGACACGTCGCGCCCTGGCCACAGGTCTTTGACACCCGGCGTAGTCCCAGAATGCTCACCTGTGTGCTCCCGCTCTCGGCCGCAGCTTCGGCAGCGGCGCCTGGAGCAGCGCCACGAGCCGCTTTCATTGCCAGCCCGCCAGCCGCCGACGAAATCAGGTCGGGCGCCACGCGGACTCCAGCGGGGCGCGATGGTGTCCTGCTGGCTGCTGGGTTCCGGCGGTCGGGGAGGTCGCTTCCGGTGAGGATGAACCCGTGCTGGTCGCGGCCGATTGGCGGGGGCAGCCAGCCCGTGTGCGGCCCGGCGCCGAGCGGCAATGTGAGAGCAGTATGGCGGCGAGTGCAAGTATGGCGGCTACCGGTGCTCTCGAGCTTGCTAATCACCTTCATCTTCGCGATACCTCCTTCTCAGTTCGCTTCCGCGCGGTGGAAGAGCACATCCGCCGCCGCGCTGTGCAGGGGCGTCGTCGTGTGATCGAGTGGCGGCGACGTGGACGGTGCAGTCCCGGGGACGATCGTGTGACCTGGACGACCTGTCCGTCTTTGAGGAACTCCGGCCCTGTTTAGGCCACCCGGCGCCGGACGAGCCAGACGGTCACGGCGATGAGCAGCACCGACAGCGCGAGCAGCCAGCCGCCCTCGATCCACTGGAATGGCCAGAACCGGCTGGCCGGCTGATAGCTGGTCCACGTCCTGTAGCCGTGCTGGGCGAGGCACTGGAAGAAGGTTTGATGCAACGGCTTGCCAAGCACCCCCGCGGGAGCGTTAGGGCACAAGCGCATGAGGAGGTCGTTGGGGGGCTGGCCGGCGAACGCGAATCTGCCGCCATGGGTCCACCACTGGCTCAGGACAAGCGCGGAACCGGGCACGTTCGGGTTGCTGGTGAGCGGCGGCGTCAGGTAGTGCTGGCGCAGGAAGTTCCCGGCGACGAGGGCGAGCCCGGTGTAGGCGGCCAGGGTGGCGACGATCGCGGGGACGACCCGGCGGATGAGCATGCCGGCCAGGGCGCCGATCGCGAAGGCGGCCAGCGTCCAGGCGGCGAACGCGACCCCGCGCAGGCCGAACAGGCCGGCAGCCAGCGGGGGCGCCTCGGACAGGGACCGGGCCTGGTTGCCGGTGGCGAAGTACGGCTGGTAGTACCAGGAGAACAGGACGCTGATCGCAGCGGCAGCAGCGGCCACCACGACCGCGAGCGGCACCAGCTTGGCCAGCGTCCAGCGCCACCGGCCGAACCCCTGGGTCCAGGCGTAGCGGAAGGTGCCGGTCTCCAGCTCCCGGGCCAGCAGCGGCGCCCCGGCGAACGCCCCGATCAGCGCGGGCACGGCCTGCAGTACGTAGCCACCCACCAGGAAGTTGTTCATGTTGTTGAACCTGGTGATCAGGTCCGCGCAGGCAGGTGAGGCCGGGTGGCAGGCGATCGCGGCGGCATGGGCGTGGTGCAGCTGAAGGCCGGCGATCCACACGTAGACCGCCAGCGCGCCCAGAAACGCGGCCACGCCGGCCAGCGCGGCACGGTGCTGCCGCCAGGTGACCCAGGCCATCCGCCGCCACGGCACCGGCCGCAAGTTCGCGTTCTCCTTCAGACGGGCGGGCTCGGTCAGCGCGGTCATCTCGTCGCCTCCGACGGTTCGCCGTCCCGGCCGCGGGCCGGGCCGGGCCGCGCGGCGGCGCCGGGCTCGCGCAGGTAGGCCAGGGCGAGTTCCTCCAGGCTCACCGGGTGCGCCTGCCAGCCTGGCGGCACCGGGTAGGTGGTTGCGTTCGTCCTGATCAACAGGTGAGCTTGTGTCCCGCCGCGCCAGGCGCGCACCACGCCCGGTCGTTCGGTGAGCCTGTCAGCTTCGGCGGCCGGGCCGGTCAGCACGCGGTAGCGGGTGAGCAGGTCGTCGACCTCGCCGGCCACCTGCACCCGGCCCCGCGACACCAGGATGAGGTAATCGGCCACCCGCTCGAGCTCGGCGAGCACATGCGAGGACAGCACCACGGACACACCGTCCTCGGCCATTGCGGTTATCACCGTGGCCATGAAGTCGTGGCGGGCCAGTGGGTCGAGCATCGCCATCGGCTCGTCGAGCACGAGCAGCCGAGGCCGCCGTGCCAGCGCCAGGGTCAACGCGAGCTGCGCCTGCTGGCCGCCGGACAGCCTGCCGGCCTTGCGCTTCAACGGGACGCCCAGCTCGGCCAGCCGGGCTTCGGCGTATCCCTGGTCGAAGTGCCGGTTCAGGTTGCGGGTCAGGTGCAGCATGTCGGCGACGGACAGGTTCTTGTACAGCGGCGCGTCCTGTGCGACGAACGCGATGCCGTCCAGCGCGGCCGGCGACCCCGCCCGCCTGCCGTCGAGGACGGCGACGGTGCCAGCAGTCGGATCGGTGAGGCCGACCGCCAGGTTCAACAGGGTGGTCTTGCCGGCGCCGTTCGGTCCGACCAGCGCGGCCACGTGCCCGCCGGGAATGGCCAGCGTGCACTCGCGCAGCGCCCACGTGCTCCCATAGCGTTTGCCGAGGGCACTGGCTTCGATGACGTTCATGCCGCACCCTCCGTTTCGCTGCTCGCCGCGCCACGGCGATCGCGTGAGCTGTCGCGGCGCTCACGACAATCCCGCAGCCCGCTGCTGAATGGTGCCATGATCTCTCCCTCGTCCAGGCCTGCCCCGTCCGCGGCACGACCGTTCCAGCAGCGCCCGCTGCTGTCTGGTCGTTTCCTCCGATCGGGCCATGCGTTGCGGCTGTTCATAGTGGGAGGCTACGAGCGGCCCGATGACACTGCGATAACGCCACCCGCCCGCCCGGGCGAGGGACACCCTGCTCCCGGGAAGCGTTATCCGGTTGTCATCGGTGGTGAGGCACCATGGAGCTCATGAGGGTGCTGGTCGTGGAGGACAACTCGGTCGTAGCGGACGCCGTAGCCGAGGGATTGCGCGACGAGGGGATAGCGGTCGATGTCGCCTACGACGGGCCGGCCGGGCTGGACAAGGTGACCGTGAACACCTATGACGTCATCGTTCTCGACCGCGATCTTCCCCGGCTCCACGGTGACGCCCTCTGCCAGCAGATCGTGGACTCACCGAGCACGAGCCGCATCCTGATGCTCACCGCCGCCGCTCTGGTCCAGGACCGCGTGAAAGGGCTGAACCTTGGCGCCGACGACTATCTGGCCAAACCGTTCGACTTCTGTGAGCTGGTCGCCAGGGTGCGCGCGCTGGCCCGCCGCAGCCCCTCCACCCCGCCGGTGCTCACCCGGGGTGACCTGATCGTCGATCGGGCCCGCCGGGCCGTCACCAGAGCCGGCCGGCCGGTGCCTTTGGCCCGAAAGGAACTCGGGATACTCGAGGTGCTCGTGTCAGCGGACGGCGCGGCGGTGACGGCCGAGCAGCTCCTCGAACAGGTCTGGGACGAGTACGCCGATCCGTTCTCCAACACCGTCGCGGTTACCGTCTTGCGCCTGCGGCGGAAACTCGGCGAGCCGCCGGTGATCGAGACGGTCATCGGCGGCGGCTACCGGATCCCCTAGCCATGACACTGGCCCGGCTGCGACGCAAAATCTTCGGCCGCCGCAGCGTGCGGGCCCGGATCGCGGTGGCCAGCGCGGGGCTGTTCCTCGTCATTGCCGCAGCGTTCGTCGCCGCCACCTACACGGTGGTTGACCGCAGCTTCGGCCCCGCCCCTCCCCCCAGCTCCATACCGGCCGGCCTGGTCCGCACCTGCCAGACGGCTGAAGCCAATCACACCCTCAAGCCCGACCAAGCTTTGACGACCCAGTGCCAATACTTCCTCGGAGCCGCCAATCAGCGCGCCAATGACCTTCACAAACTGCTCGTATGGTCCCTGGCTGGTCTAGGCGTCGCCACCATCGTGGCCGGCATCTCGGGGTGGGCAATAGGACGGCGGATCCTCCTCCCCCTCCACACAGTCACCACCGCCGCCCGGCGAGCCTCCCGGGAGCGTCTCGACGAGCGAATCAGCCTCGACGGACCCGCCGATGAGCTCAAAGAGCTAGCAGACACCTTCGACGACATGCTGAATCGTCTCGATCTTGCCTTCGCCAGCCAACGCAGATTCGTCGCCAACGCCTCGCACGAACTGCGAACCCCGCTCACCTCCATGCGCACCCTGATTGACGTCGCAATGGCCAAGCCCACCCGAACAACCGAACAGCTCGAGGTGCTCGCCGGTCGCGTCCGGGACGCCATCGACCAATCCGATGCGCTCATCGACGGGCTCCTGACCCTGGCTCTATCTGATCAGGGCCTGACCACCCACGAGCTCGTCGACCTCGAAGCCGCCGCCCAAGACGCGATAGACCACGCCAGCACCGCCGCAAGAACGTCGAACATCGTCATCGACACCGACCTGTCACCCGCCCCCGCCCTCGGCGACCGGGTCCTGCTCGAGCGCCTCGTCGCCAACCTCATCGACAACGCCGTCCGCTACAACCTCACCGGAGGCTCGGTAAGAGTCGTAACCGGCTCCGACGACGACGTGTCATACATCACCGTCACCAACAGCGGGCCGCTCGTCCCGGAGTCAGCGGTGACGTCCTTGTTCGAACCCTTCACGCGCCTGGAGGGAAGAGTCAGCAACGGCGGAGGCGCCGGGCTCGGACTGTCCATCGTCACCTCGGTTGTCAACGCCCACCACGGTCACCTCGACGCCGAAGCCCTCCCCAATGGAGGAATGAAAATTTCGGTCAGATTCCCGAAAACGACCGTGGGCACCCTCAGCAGATGACGCTGGACAGCCCGTGAAGGATCGTATTCAACCGTCGATGAACACGCGCTCCAAGAGTTCCTTACCAACGGCGACCTCACTGTCCGCTAACCCCCGGGCGGTGGTGCGCCACAAACCGCGAGAGGGATCTGTATGCAGGTAACGAACACTGAACAGATGGTACTGGTGATGGGGGAGCCGACCCTCCGCAGGCGGCTTGCAGACGGATACTGCAAACCACCGCCAGCTGCGACGCCGGAAAGGCCGGAGTGGTGGGCGTTGCAGAAAAGGCGGACAGCCAGCTCGCTCGACTTTCGCAGTTTTGCCGTGTCGGGATGAGCGCCGGTTGTAGGAACGGGTGAAGATGTCATCTGAGGCAGGTGACCTGTCTATAAGGCCGCCCTGTCTCACTGCTGGTTCCCGGCCCATCAGCGGGGGGATCAGTTAAGCGGCCGCTGGGGTCGGGGCGGGCCGCTAGCGAGAGCATGCAGGGACGCAGCAGCCGGATGACCTGCGCCGAGTCGGCGGTGGCGAGTTCGTCGGACTTGATGAGGTGCCGGGAGACCATGATGCCGAGGGTGACGGCGCTGATGATCGCGGCTCGCAGGCCCGCGTCGGCGGCGGGGATGGCCTGGGCGATCTGCGCTTCGTAGCGGGCGATGCCCGTGCTGGCGGCGCTGGCGGCCTCGGGATTGGTCAGCATCGAGCGCAAGAGGGCCAGCGACGCCACAGGCTCGCTCGCCAGCCGGTCGGCGAGCGAGGCGAGGATCTGCTCGGCTGCCTCCGCCGGCGTCCCGCCGATCTCAGGGGTCGGGGCGGCGTCGATCACTCGCCGGTACAGCTCCTGCTTGGACCCGAAGTAATGCATGACCAGGCCGGCGTCCACTCCTGCGGCCGAGGCCACGGCCCGGATGGTGGTCCGGTCGTACCCGGCGCTGAAGAAGGCCCGGGTCGCGGCGTCGAGGATACGCGCTTCGGTGCGGCGGCGCTGCTCGGCGCGCGAGGTGGGCCGGGGAGTGGTCATTATTTCATTCTACGGGTGTTGACAGGAGACGTCATTTGATTCTACGTTCGTTCAATGAACGCCTGTTGATCGGACTGCCTGAAATGAGAGGGAAGGCCTCATGTCATCCGCCACGCCCGCCGACGTCCTTGCCCGGCGCCGCCACCTGACCCTGACCGGCGATGCCGACGGCCTCGCTGACCTGTACGCGCCCGACGCGGTGATCGAGTCGCCCTTCGCGGGCCAGTCTGGCATGCCCGCGCGCCTGGAGGGCCGGGAGGCGATCCGCGCGTACACCCGCCAGGTCGTGGCGTCGCCGCTGCGGCTGGAGGACTACGAGGTGGCGGAGCTTTACCAGACCCAGGACCCGGAAGTGGTGATCGCGGAAATGCGGGCCAAGGCGACCGTGACCACGACGGGCCGGTCGTTCACCGCGACCTCCATCCAGATCCTGCGGATCCGGGACGGCCATATCGTGCTGTTCCGCGACTACGCTAATCCCCGGATCCTGGAAGACCTGACCGGCGAACCGCGTCCGGAAAGCTGACGTGGGTCCCGGATGCAGGGTCGTGCGGCGGGTGGAGGCCGGCGCCGGCGAGCCGGCCGTCGTGCTTGAAGCGGGGGGCAACGGTGTGGCTGAATCCTGGCAGCGGGTCATGCCGCTGCTGGCCCCGCATGTGCGCGTTGTCGCCTACGACCGGGCGGGGCTAGATGGATGATTCCCGGGGGTCCGGTGACGGTCAGTGGTCGAACGCGATCAGTGACCGCTTGACGGGCCGGGCGGTCTTGTCGTTGTGCCAGATCGCCGCGGTCAGCGCCAGGACCCGGGCCAGGACCCGGGCGATGATGCCCTCGGGGGTCCGGCCGCCGTGTCGTTCCAGGTCAAGCTGTCCCTTGAAGGTCCAGTTGA
>WNGK01003418.1_pt1 | contig 17146 bp, 14 predicted proteins | sample 5400601 | NCBI WGS metagenome assembly WNGK01 (sample SAMN13153376, study PRJNA577476) | soil metagenome | isolation source: 60 cm soil or saprolite under Garry oak tree replicate 1 | place: USA:California | collected 2016-06-15
TGAGGCATTTGCAGTCTGGGCTGGCCACGAGAATAAGAAACCAGTGATTGTTTTGACAGGTGACACTCCTGCTGATCGGACACGTTGGACCGTTGCACATGAACTAGGCCATCTCGATTTGCACTCAACACTCTTTGGGGATATTCAAGCATTTGAACGTGAAGCTGACATATTTGCGTCTGAGCTTCTCCTGCCAGAGGAAACGATGTCTCGTCTGATTGTCGAGCCTTTCAACCTGATGAGAGCGGCAAGAATACGATCAGAATGGAAGGTATCAATTCAGGCATTGGTCAGAAGAGCACATGATTTACAACTTATATCAGATAGCACATATAAAAGCTTGTTCGTTCAAATCTCGCAGCAAAAAAAGAAGCTTCAAGAATTATCTGAGGCCGATATTCCAGAACGTCCTCGTTATTTGCGGGGTATGGCTGAAAAGCGGTATGGGGGGAAAAGAATCAATTACCAGCAATTTTCAAAAGATACAAAATTTCCAATCGCCGTATTAAAACAGTTCATTGAAGCACAAGCGAGTCAGGAGGAATACACAAGAAAGAAACCGCAAGGGAAAATTCTTGATTTTCCTAGCGAAAAAAATCACAGTGCAGATGTAAGAGAGAATTAACAAGAGGTGCTACAATTTTTGCAGCAGCAGGAGATAGAACTGTAAATCCCAACACTCTGCAGGTGGAATCCGTATAGATCAGTGGTGGGCGAACGGTCTGAAACATGAGCTTCTTGAACTGCATCGGCCGAAATAGATATGCAGATTCCGCCCGTTACATTCTTCTTTCGCTTCAGCCTACAAAGATCAGCAGATCGGAGAACTCCACCGGCTGCAGCTTCTCATATTCCTTCTGCGGCACCTTCACATACTGCCATGGCTCAGCTGTTAACGCCGTCGCGTTCTCACACCACAGCTGCGCAGCCTTATCCTTGAAGGCGACCTCCAGCGATTCCTGCCCTTTGGTTTCAACCAGCCACATCTCGCCTTGCTCGGTCCTGAGCACAAAGTCGGGATAGTAATAGCGCAAGTTGGCGTTATTGTCGGTGTACTCTATTGAGAAGCCAAATTGCTGCGGCAGCTTGGAAAAGGCCTGGACATCCTGCGCCTCTTCGAGGAATTTGGCGAAGGCATACTCAAAATCGTTATCGCAGGGGACCAGGTTCAACACGCACTTCCTGGCCTCCAGTACCGAGCGCGAGAAGGCAAACGGCTCCATGCGTGAGAGGAATCTATCCTCCCCTTCAAGAGCTGGCTCCACCTGCTCGATCAGCCGGTCCTTCAGCGCCCGCGCGAAGACTTCCAGCACCACGTACCCGGCGACGCGGTGATTCATCGCCTGCACAATGGCCGGGCTCTCCATCTCCACCTTTCCCCCAAAGGCTCGCCGCTCGAAGAACGCCCACACCTTCGGGGCCAGGACCGCGAATTGACCCGGCAGCTTCAAATTGCTGGCGATCAGCTTGGCATAATAGCTCACGATCTCATCGGGTCGCTGGACATCCTTGATGGCATACTCGCGCTCAAACAGTTTTTCCAAGGTGAGGATATCGAACGCCTGGTACTGGAAGGTCTTGATATCCTGGTCCGTGGGCTTGCGCGGCAAGGGGTCCGGGCTGAACCGGAAGGCCATCACGTCCAGGGCCTCAATCTCCTCGGAAAGCGCCTTCTTGCGCACCAGGATCGGCGAGAGCCTGGGCAGAGACAGGTCATAGACGGCTTTCTCCGGCATTTGCGGAGCAATCGTAATAATCTTGAGCTTGTCTTTGCCCACCTCAAAGGTGTCGAGCTTGAAATCTTCCAGCTTCTCCAGGTCATCCACAAAGGTGAGGAACGCCTTATTGCCGATGATATCCACGCGTTCAGCATAGGATTGGCCCCGGAACATCAGTCGCAGGCCGCGACCGATGGCCTGCTCCGGCAGGATGTTGGCCGACGAGGTATAGGGACGTAAACCCACGACGACGGTGACATTTTGCACGTCCCAGCCTTCCCGCAGCATGAGCACGCTCACAATGGCGTTGGTCGGGCAATCTGGCCTATCCACTTCACGAGCCAGCTTGCGTGCAACATCCAGGTCTTTCTTGGTGATTTCCCCCGACTTGTCGGTATGGATGACCAGCACCTTTTGGTCACCGCCGAACTCAGCGGGATAGCGTTTGCGCAGCCAGTCTCCCACGTCTTCCGCCTCGTCGGTCGTGTTCATCATGATGAACACGAGGGGCTTCTTCCTCAGCGGCTCCAGTTGGTCCCGGTACTCGCGCCAGCGCTCTACCCCCGCCGTAAGGTATCCCTGGTAGCGCACACTGGCCACGCTTGATTTGGCTTCATCGAGTTCGGCGATGCCCTTCACCGGCCTCTTCACAATGCCATCCAGGATGGCCTGCCTGATCTGGTAGTCCGAGATGATCCAGGGGAACAGAGCGCCCTTGCTAAAACGCGGTGTCGCCGAGAAGTCTAGTTGTGCGGCCAGGGGCAGGTCTTCGTGTAGCCTGCGGATGACCGTATTCCATTCGTTCTCTTCATCATGGGTGTGATGCGCCTCATCGTTGAGCACCAGCAGCCGTCCAGTCCGTTTCGAGAGCATCTCGCTAAAGCTGGCGAGGTCGTTCCCCACATCGGCTTTGGGCTTTGGGCCAAGCACCTCGGTCATAATAGCCGGTTCATCGTCGCCGTTGTTCCTCCGCGCAGACCGCTCATACAACTGCTGGATATTGGTGAGAAAGAGCATGCCTTCTGCCGGAGCGCGTTCGGCATCCCCCCGCATCACGCAGTCAAATTCCCAGAAGATGTCCAACTCGCGCGGGATCAGCGGGTCCAGGTGGAAGATGCGCCCGCCCTCAAAGTCGCTTTTCAGCCGCTCAAAGACGATCACATTAGGGGCCAGGATCAGGAACGTTTTCGCGTAATCCCCTTCGTCCTCGCGTACCGCATTGAAGAACTGCCACACAATCGCCAGCGAGATCACTTTGGTCTTGCCGCTCCCGGTCGCCATTTTCGTGCAGTAGCGAGCGAACTCATCGTAGCCGGGCAAGTGGATCTGGCTCTGGGCGGGGGCGTAGTGTTCCAGCAAGTCTTTGCGGCTGCGCACCTTTGCTACTTCGTAGACATAGATCAGCGTCTCGATGGCCTCGCGCTGCGCCTCGTGATACTTGAAGAGCTGGCCGTTCGGTAGTCGGTGATCGGTGAAAAACCAGAAGTTGAGCAGGATGCGGGTCGTATCGGTGATCCCCTGGTACCCACCGGCCCGCCACTCTGCGACCAGCTTGCGCAAGGCGGGCACACAGGGCGCGGTCTTGAGAAACGGGGAAAGGTCAAAGAGATCAGGCTGTAGCCCACTCGCCTGGGCTCTGCGTACACGCGGCATCGTTCTTATTCTCCCTGCTCTGATCATCACCTGGCTGACACTACTCCATGGCTACCGCCACCGCCTTGGTGGTGTCATTGCCCAAGATATCGATCACTTTGATAACAATGCTATACTTCCCAGGTCCGTCGTACTGGTGCGAAGCTTTGAGCACGATCTTTGGCGACTTCCTGGTTCGGTAGGTTTGCCACTGATTGTGAAAGGTATCGTCGCGGTAGTCCCAATCCACGGCCCAGTAGTCGATCCACTGGCTCCAGTGCGTGATGGCATGCTTCACATCTTCGGGCACATCGTCAGGGGGCAGGAAGAAGTTCTGCAGCTCCACCTCGACGGATGTGCCGACCTGCTGGACACTCACATCAAGGGCCGCCAGTTCATAGAAACTGATATCCCCCTGCTCCACGGCCTTCTTTTCCAGCACCTCGCGCGGGATCTTCTTGAAGGCCAGGCGGATATTGGCATCAGCCGCCATCTGCTTGGCGGTCTCATTAAGATCGAAGGCGAAATCCCAGCCCAGGATATCGACGCCATTGCTATGCTCCCCAACATCCTTCCCCCGTACGCGCCAGAACTCGTTGACGATGGCCTTCACTTCTCCCAGGGCAATCGGCGCATCGACCGAGCCAACATGCACCAGTCGCCCGGCTTTGATGCCATGAATCCAGGTGTAGCCGTCGATGGGCGTGGCGTGATAGAGCTGCAAGATGAAGTTGCGATAGCGCATCTGCACATTGGCGCGTTGCGCAGGGTCGGCAAATTCGGCAGCCTGCCATGCCTGTCGCTCATACTTGCCCAGATTCTGTACAATGAAGGGCTTTACATCGGGGATAGAGAGGAGCCGCTTACGGGTAGTGTGGATAGCGAAGCGCCCCAGGTCGCAGGCAATCCAGCGCCGCCGTAGCTTCTCAGCCATGGCAGCTGTGGTGCCGCTGCCGCAATAGCAATCGAGTACCAGGCCATCTTCATTGGATGAGGCGGTGATGATGCGTTCAAGCAAAGCTTCGGGTTTCTGGGTGGCATAATTCGTATTTTCACTGGCTTGTGCTGCAATCGGACTAATATCTGTCCAAATAGATTGAATGGGTACTCCCGGCATTTCATCAAGATAGCGCTTATACCTCGGAACACCTCCCTCCTTCTGTGGCCAGTAGATACGGCCTTCTCTATCAAGCTCGTCCAGCTTCTCAATAGTATATTTCCAATGGTTTCCACGCGCAGCAGGATCAACACCACGCCATGGGCGACCAGATGATCCTTTACGAGTTCCTGTCGCCGTCAAATTATCTACGCCAAATCGTCTTCCAGTATTCTGTTCGTAGTGACTATAAAAGTTATCAATGTAGGTCTGATCATACGCAGTATACTGAACATTATATACAAAATGCTCGCCTTTTGTATAAAAGAAAATAACATCGTGAATATGATTGTACGTATGTGAATCACTACGTGCTGAGGTGCGTTTCCAAATAATCTCATTTTGACAATGATTTTGTCCAAAAATCTCATCTAACACGGCCTTTGCGTAATGCGCGACATGCCAATCAAGATGTACATACATGCTCCCATCTTCTGCCAGCAGTTCACGCAGTGCAACTACCGTTTCATAGAACCATTGCAAATAACTATCTAAGCCTTGTCCCCAGGTATCCCGATACGCTTTTTGCTCGATGATACTTGGCTCCTTAGTAAAGCTCTCATCACTTTCTGGAACAGCGGCAGTAAAGGAGAAATCCGCGCCAGTGGCGAAGGGAGGGTCGATATAGATCAGGTTCACCTTGCCAGCAAACTCAGGCAGCAAACTGGGCAGCACATATTTCTTGTCGCCCCAGATGAGGCGGTTGCGCCATTCCGTCTCACGCCCAGAGAAAAGTAGGTCGAGCGTCAACTGCCGTTCCTGGGCCGTCTCGTTCACAGTTTCCACGGTCTGGAAGGGGAGGGCGATACGCACAGGCCCGACTTTCTTGCTGTCCTTATACTTGCCATCCCAGATGAGTTCAGTCAAAGCGTCAATCTCCTCATACAGTGTAAGGATGATAATACACCTTTTCTTCCATGAATACAAAGATCATTCAACCTATAGCCCGTCTAGGGTGTCGCAAAACGATGCAGTGCGCGCACGATCCCCACTTCCTAGCTCTGGTACCGTAAATACGCTACGGCCTCCTTCATCACTATCTTTGGTACACTGATCAAGAACGGAAATTCAAATTCGTGGTTGACAACGCCATCCATTGTGTTATACTCGTGGCAAAGGGGCTTCGCAAGGAGGCCCCTTTGCCACAACTGAAAAACCGTATCAGGAGTGAAAGATTTGTATGCCGAAGGTAATACAGATTAACGATGTGACCCTTGACGTGAGGGCAGGCCGCCCAACGTCTTTCTATGGCAGGCTTTCGGATAAGACGCTGCCTGGAATAGATATGGATTTCCATGTGACTGGTTCCCAAATTGTTGAAGCTATAGAACGACTCGCTTCGCAGGAGACCGTTCAGGTTACCGACCCTTTCGTTGGGCAAACCTATCCGGCATCTTTCAGGCTCATGAGCCATAGTTATACGGATGGACAACATCAGCATTACTTTATCTGCGAAGTCCGGGCCCAGGACATAGCGCCCGAGTTCAGTGTGTTAATAATTGGCGGTGATGAGTTCCCTGTATTGGCGTCCCGAGAGGAGGTCGTAACCGAGCAAGATCAAGAGGGGATCTACAGGGTGATCGTCTTGCGGCTCACGCAAGCTCAATTCGTCGCCGTGCAAAAGCTTCTTCGCCATGACGAGTTATCTATCAGAAGAAAAGGGGTAGACGAGAAGCCCCTGGTCGTCCGACCTGGTTCCCGGATGTATTGGTCAAAGCATACGGAAGATGGCCAGACCTTTTACAAGCAGATGGTGCGGCTGGTTCATCCCTCCAACTTTCCCAGCGGCAAAGCACCGGGTATAGCGTTGGTGACCGAGCAAGATATCCTTTTCCGTATGGTAATGGCGCTCTCTGCCCGTTTTGAGCGACTGAGCGACGAGTTAATCGAGGCCGGTGTTATCAGCGACGAAAAGCGCGCGCTCTTGCTGAGCGACAACTGGAAAGAACTGCTCGACCAGCAGCGCATTGATGAGATCGCACAGCAAACATATAGGGTTGCTGATGCTGAAGATGAATTAGTGTAAGAGATGGAGGGTCCTGAGAGCGAATAGGTGTGGGAGCTACCAGGTTTGCCAGAAATGGTTCAAAGACTGCAGAGGGCGAATGCTATCTTACGAAGACAGAGGAGCAGAACGTGTTTGGTTACCCTGAGATCGAGGAGCAGTGGCTCCTTGGCAATGCTACGCCCATGTCTGCGCAGCAATGGGAGACGGCCTTCCGCTGGTGCGCAGAGAAGTTCGGCAGAGAGTGACTCCAACCCACTCATCCCGGTCGACTTGTGACCGACGCGTACGTGGTTGCGGCCATATGGGACGCGGGAAGTCGCGCCGAGTCCCTCCGTGGCGCCGACAGACTCATTGGAAAGCTTGGGACGAACATCTCCGACGTTGATTGGCCCACATTGGCCGAACTGTGCGTAGCGGCACACTTCGCCTCCCAGGGAGCACGGGTTATCTTCGAGCAGGACATCTGCCTTGAGGCAAGCGATCGCAAGCCCGATATGCATATCCAGCTCCCTGTGGGCGGCTTTCATATCGAGGTCACATGCCCTGAGACAGGCCAAGAGTATCTGCGATTGATGAGGCTGCTTCGCTCCACCGTCGAGTCGATCACCATCGACAATCGGCACGCTCAAGTCTACTTCTACAGAGAGCCGACTCTCGCCGAAGGAGCAACAGTTCGTCAGTTCCTTCATGCAGGCGACGAACCGCCGTTCCGGCGTCACGTCGATGGAGTCGCGGAGATATTTCTCGACCAGCCGACAGACGAAAGCCTCAGCACCTTCCCACCAGCTATAAACGAGCCGGGTCCACTGTTGGCTGCAATGTCATTTCAGGTGTCGGCAGGCATTCTCGCAAGGCGAACCACTGTGAAGCTGCCCTTCAGCGACACACGCGCCCGGACGTTCATCCATAACGAAGCCGAGCAACTACCCAAGGGCGGACCCGGCGTCATCATCCTTGACGTCAGTAGCCCAGTTGGCAAGCTTGAGTTCTGGGCAGATGCTATACGAGCCTATCTGGCGGGTACGACAGCACATACACGCGTGAGCGCAGTTCTTGTATGGAAGGCGGGCTACACTGCCACTGGGGTGGAACTAAGCAAGGAGTTGATCGTCAACCCCCGAGCTGCTTCGCCGTTATCTGCAGACACGCAGCAGGTGATCGCGGCATTTGGCGATGACTGGCCGTATCGCCTGACAGCCGAGGTGCCGATGCGGTCATAACGGTCACCTTCGTTTGACGAGATCATCGGGGCAGCAGAAAATAGCTTATCACCACATACTGGTGTCGTCCTGGCATAGCGTCAGCCAAAGACGCGATGGATCGGCAGGAACAGTTCACCCGTCTGAGCGGCATGCCGACGCTTGCGAAGCAGCAGGGCTCCCAGGTCGATTCTGCCCTCCAGCACTGCCATGAGGTCGCTTCCGTCCATCAAAATCATGACGGGCCGGGTGGCGGTATGAAGGCTGACGGCATCGGGTGAGTAGCCGTTGATCGACAAGAACAAACCGAGCGTGTTGTCCAGCTTGCGCGAAATCTTGCCAGCGAAGGCGTCGAGCTCTTCGATCCCAACGAGCTCGTGTTGCCACTTGGCCTCAAGGAGGAAGTCTGTCCTCTCGAACGTGAAGGCTCCGTCGATCTGCTCACCAGTGATCTTGAAGGATGCGCGTGGGTCCATGTCGAACAACTCGAACAGCTGCCGCAGGATCCGCTCAAGCGCGTACCCGCGTTGCTGTGGTGCCGTGGAACCAACCAGTGCGTAGTACCTGGACCTGAGAGACTCCAGGGCCTCCGCTACCGCTTGCGTTTGAAGTCGCTTCTCGTAAGCAAGTTGGCGGCGATGGGCGATGGCCTCCTGCTCGTCGAGCACGTCCTGATGCGCCCTGGTGTACTCGCGTAAGGCCTTGACGGCGGCCATCGCCGCTTCGGCTTTCGACGGTCCTGCGTCGAGGCGCTCTAGGTGTGCGAAGTCGTCGATAGCAGCGACATCGAGCATGAGTCGTATCAGGGCGTCTTGATGGCGTTCCTCGTCACCCGCCAGGCGGTCGACCAGGCTCCCAACGACATTGCGCTTGGGATCCTCCCAGTTCAACCGATTCACCACGAGGGGATCGCCAAGAGCCAAGGTGAGAAAGCTCTTGAGGTCAGATTTGTACCAGTAGACGGTGCTCAACGCTTCCTTGAGCGCATGAATCGCCGCTGGTGATATGCGTTTGGCCACTGTTCGAGCGCCCGTTTCCATCGCCAATCTCTCTAATAGGTATTCATGAATGAGGGAGTCATTGATTCTGCAAGCGAGTGAGAGGGCGGAGAGTAACTGTCACGTTACTATTTGTCTGCCTTGGTTGTGACTCTCGCCTGCACTGATGCCATTCAATCCCAAATCAGAAGCCTTGCCAAGCTATTGGCGTGCTTGCTTTTGCTATTGTTGACGCAGATTGTAATCAGCAAGCTGTTGGGAGAGCTGCTCTCTGACTTCGGGCTCGCTGAGGTCAGCGAGCTTTTCATTGACCCAGGTAATGCCCTGATCAATCCAGTGACTATAGCCATAATACCTGGCAGAGATGACCAGAGGAACGAGGGCGAAGCCCCCCAGGAGAAAGAGCCTATCCCGGAACACCTGCATGTCAGGGTCAGACAGCAGGTTCAGGCTCTCCACGCTATTGAGCAACTCTGTGACTGTATGGAGCCACTGGCAGAGCGTTCGATAGTCCTCGCGTGCTTGTGCCCGCTCTTCTCCCGTTGCATGAAGCAATGCGTCTCGCAACTGGGGAAGAGAGAAGATCTCCTGGAATGTGCGTAGCCAGGCCCAGGCGTCTTAGGATGGTGTAGGCGGAGGTGTGTCTGTGTGGTCTCGCTGGTGTATTTCTGTTGTTTCCCCTCCCTTCTGAGGAATACTGAGCGCGGGCGTGAGAAGACTCTCATCTGGTTCGTAGCTTGGGACGAGGAACGCGCTCAGTATGAATTCAACCAAGATTTGGTAGTTGTCGATGCCCATCTGTCGGATGGTGGGATCTGGCTGGGGTGAGAATCGCCATTTCGGTAACCAATGTTCAAAAATGAATGCGCTCACGCGCCAGAGCATGTCGTCAGCATCTTCTGCTCCATCGGTGATGGCGTGCAGGGCAGCTTCGGCGGGCTGGAGCCAGAGTTTCAGGATGGGTTCAAAGGGAACCTCGTACCCACGGAGCCAGAGGTAGAGAAGGCGGTTGTGATAGTCTCTCTGGCCACGTTCCACGAGGTCATAGAGTTCTACGATCTGCTCTATAACATCCTCATTCCAGACGTAAACAGGTTTGTTTGAGCCTGGGCGTGAGGTGCGCCTCAATGCGGGTAGTAGGCCGACGGTCCTACTGCTGAAGTGCGTGAGCAGACGTTTGTTGAAGTTGGGACGCCCGGCTCGCTTCAGGACGTCGAGAACCTCATCTTGGGTGATGCCTGCGTCTCTCTGGTCATTATTGCTCAGCATGTTGTGCCCTCCGCTTGTGATAGCGATCGACCAGGATGAGTGTGCTTACTATTGCCCCTGGGACAGCAAGCACAAGGGCGGTAATAGAAAAAATCCACAGCATGTGAATGGTCCTCCGAATTCTATCAAATGTATGCTCCAGCACTGCTGGGAAAGGTATCACCTTCTGTGCCATGGAGTATAGCAGAGTGGCTCAGGCGAGGTTGGGCATCCAAATTGTAAGCTGTAACCCCTTGTTTACAAGGGCCTCGGTGAATTGTGGTTCAGCATGCCGCTTATTGAAGATCATATCACCTTGTTCTACGGGAGAAAGGGCTGTTGTTGGCCATGTGCAATTAATGCAGACAACCACCACCAGCTGGTTGTCACTTGTGACTTTGGTCTGCCCTAGTTTGTGGTTTTCGTCTGCACTAAATATTGGCTATGCCATAATGTTAATTGCGAAATGGAGAATAGAATTGTCAGAGTGCTCTAACTACCTTAACACGAAATTCAAATGCGTTAAGAGCCTCTGACCCACTATGTTGCTCAATGATTGATGATACTCGCTCGAAAAGCGCCTTTGCTTCATCAGTTCTTTGTAACCAAAGAGAGTAATGTGTAGCGAGGCTATGAAGGCAATCTGCTACATGTAAATCCTCTGGTCCGCGTACCTTCTGCCACATTATAGCTGCTTTCTGTAGAGCATCTACTAATTCATCATCGGACCCTCGATAAACGGAAAAGTATAAGTGGTGCGCAAATTCGTCAAGGAGTTCTGCTGCCTCGCTAGATATCACCGACCAATGTTCGATCAGTGCGGCGCATACACGTAAATGTGGCAAATATCGCTCACGATATTGTGACCATTCTCTTAGTGTTGTGGGACGAGAGGACGGTTCGGTTTCGGTTTTTATCATGGCTGTGTTCACAGCTTGTACTGTTTGCTCTACCCACAGTGTACACTCTTGTGCAGCTATGCTATGCCGCAAGATATCTTGCACCAGCCGATGAACACTCACAGCCTTGGAATGGGGATTTCGCTTGACCAGAGAAAAAGTGAGCAGTATTTCCATCGCCTTATCCAATGCTATAAAATCCATAGCCACTGGCTGTGTGCCCAGAACAAGATGAGTGGCACCAATGGTGATCAATTCTTCAGGAATAGCATCAGGAGCCAAAAAGGCACACAATTTTAGCACCTCAGCAGCAGTAGGATTCTGTCGTCGAATCTGGTCAAACGTCATGGAGAATGTTCTCATGACTGAAGCAGGGTGATCCGTTGGGACACGCCCTTTCCAATCGAGAAGATGAGCAGGCTGTTGCTGATAACGTTCTAGATAGCCTTGCAGACTACACTTGATTTCTCGAATATAGGCACCTGCTTGATCCAGAGCCAGAAGCAATCCCTCCAGCAAATGGACTATGGTTCGTGCATTGGTTATTTCATCAGGAGAGGCATCGGCAATCGTGGCGTTTGGTGCCAGACATCCACTTCGTTTTAGCAAAAAGCATATGCTTTCTTCTTCTAACAGGCGATCCGCTAACGGGATAACATGTGCAACTGGCTCAGTTTCTTCACGTTGTGTTATGAGAAGTACCACTCCCTGTTTTGTGACTGGCACGAACTTCTCTACAAGATTCAAGTCTTCGATGTTGTCTAAGACCAGTAGCCACCCTGTATGCTCGCCTAGCCAACGTTTAACCCCTGCTAGAGCGCTGGTCGGATTCTGCTTTTTCCATTCTGAGAGTTGAAGAGTTTCTGCCAGTTCTATGTATGAGGCCACCAATGCTTCTGGCGAATCGGCACCAGCCCATAGAATAGCACTGTAATTTTTCTGGTAGCGATAAGCATATTCTATTGCCACCTGCGTTTTGCCGATGCCTCCTAGCCCACTGAGTGCTTGAAACCGCGTGAGATTAGCGGATTTAGTATTGGCAAGTATTGAATGAAGTTGTCTGATCTCGGTTTCTCGGCCTGTAAAGAATGGATTACGCAGGTAGGGAACAGTGAACGGCGAAAGGTGCCTTGCTCGCTCTGAGGGCAGGGGAGCATCTCGTCGGGGCATCGTATGCTCGTTGACAAACTCCTGGATGAAAATGAGCAGGTACACGGCAGAAACGCGGGCAGCATAGGCATGATAATCACCACCTTTCATCATATCAGCGTAGTCACACACACCTTTGACCACCAGGCCATGAATATGAGAAGCCGCACCCAGAGCACGATAGAACGTCGCTGCTTCCATGTCGAGTGCGATGGTGTTGCGATTGAATTGCTTACGTAACCAGGGAAACGGATCGTCGCTGCGGACAGCCATGCCCGAAGCCATAGGAGCGATATGCTGTTTCGGGTGTTCAGAAGCTTGTAAGGAGCGTTTTTTGAGGAATTGCCGCTTCATCTTGGTGATAGGTTGCTTCCAGCTATCAAACCCTTTGGTATATTGAAGCATCTGGCTGGTCGGAGAGAAGGTTCGGTTTTCCAAGAGATGAGCTGCTGCTTTGCCCGGCCTTCTAATAAATTTCCCTTCTTCATAGAAGTACGCACATTCGGCGACGACTGGGTCACCGAGCTGTACTTCGGTTCGGTCGCCAGCACAGATACCAGTCATCGCGAGAAAGCGCGGGCGAAACTCGTGCAAAAATGGCTTGAGATCTAGACCCGTTTGCACTGGGCCGTGATCTGACGGCCAAGTGACTAGGACCGTCAGAGGTTCGCCCTGCGTGTTTGTAATGGTAGTATGTCGGTAATGGTAGCGGTCTATGTGACTAAAGTCACTGGCAAAGGATACCTTACAGCGCACAGAGAACTCGTCCAGCACTGCTTCCGCTTCTTCATACATAGCGCAGACAATACAGACATCGAATAGCCGATCGTGCTCTTCCATCCTTCTTCTTTCTTTATTGAAAAATGTGTGAATATAACAACATTATATATCCTCAGACGTTCTCTTGAGGAAGCCACTAAAAGAGTGGAAGAAGAAAAGCGTTTGCCGAGAAATCAGATTATGATTTGCTGGGAGAGCAAAGCTGGTGTACACTTGGGCCAGAAAAAGTGGCTGCTCAGAATGTCCCTTCTGGGAAGCGAACAAGCACAAAACCTCCGCAAAACGCCTCAGAAATGACCAAGTATCTCGACAAATTCACTGCACGAAAGGTGTAGTTGGTGTGGTTTTCGTCTGCACTGAGCCAGCGCAGACGAAAACCACACCAGTGCAGACGAAATATTCACGTGACACTGGTGGCAGACAACAGTCAAAAGTGTCTATTGACAGGGCGTTTGTGGCGGTTTATAATTGCACATAATAAAAGTTTATGTAGGATTCGACCAGCAGGGCTCACACGTCAAGCCTCACGGCGACACGCCATCAGACGCCCCTGGTGCAGCCCGAGAGAGGGACAAGACGTATGCCGACCAGACGGGATCACGCTTCGCTTCGTATCCAGTACCTTGGGAAACGTGGCACCACCTATCCGTGCGTTCGGGCGATGGCGACGATTCTCACGAGCCCGTATCCTTGTAGCGAGATTACGGTGGTGTTTCAGGAGCAGGCGCGCGGAGAAGACCACACTGACGTGTGCTTTGTCATCTGGGACTGGCTGGGCCGCGAGATCACCATTGTGCCCGATGGCTTCGGCACACACAGTGGAACCGGTGGCTGGGGATTGGGTGTGGTGCTCGCCCTCATCCAATTCTTCCAGGTTCCCCTCAAAGAAAAATGGGTCGAGGCAGACCAGTTCGAGCGTATCGCTAGTGGATATCCTACAAAGCGTGATTGTGAGCAATTGCATCAAGCAGATCATTGCGCCCCGAGCTGGCCCTCCTTTTTTCATGACTACGAACGCCGAGGGCGTGTGCTCTGGGCAGATCTGCCACGCGAAACCTCGCAGTTTCCCTACTGGGTGATCGAGCCGGAACTGCTGGGCGATGTCAAAGACCTCGAACGCAACCCGGGTCTCGCGGTCTTTCAGGCAGCACGTCGGCTGGAAATGCTGCTGCGCAGCTTCGGACCCTATGATGCTCGCTTGACCGGAGAGCCATTAGTGAATGAGGCTATGGGGACCGGAAGGCCCTATGAACCACATGGAGCAACCCCCAATGAGCGGCTGGCTTGGACACATCTGTTTCGTGGCGTGGTGGGGGCCATCAGGAATCCAGAAGGCCATCGTGACCAACAACTGAGCCTTGAGGACGCGATCGGGCAGATCCTCACCGTGAATATGTTGCTACGCAAACTCAAACAGGATTTCCCAGACCACTTTCGGCAAGCTGCACCCAGTAGCGGGGCAGACGAGGACGAGCAGGAGAGGGAAGAAGAGGAGCAAGAAGCGCTGCCTTCGCGCAACGAAAGGAGTTGAGGATGGTACCATCCCAACAAGACGCCACCATAGCCTCATCAGTCGACCAGAACATCGTTCCTGATCTGTCGATCACCATCAGCGGCGTGGTGCCTAGCTACGACGATGACCTGGCGCGGGCGGGCCTGGCTGCCGATCACGCGAGTCGAGGTGACGCCTTCGCCCAGTATCACGCCGAGCAGACGGAGAACACCCGCGCCGCCCAGCTTGACGCACTGAAATGCTTCTCGACCTACCTGGCCCAGGCTGGCATCGAACGCGCAGTTCTTGATCTCTACCAGGATGCCGAGGCCTGGCGGGGTATGTCTGCCGGGCTGCTCAAGGGCTTCCGCACGTGGCTGCTGGAAGAGGGGTACGCCATCGGTACAATCAACCACCGCCTCGCCATCATCCGGCAGTACTGCCGCCTGGCCCACGAGGCGGGTGTCCTCTCCGACGAGACGCTGGAGCTGGTGCTGGCTATAAAAGGCTATGGCGGCAAAACGGGGCGCAACCTGGACAACGATCGTGCCCGCCGCAGCGTCCCCACGCGCAAGAGTACCAAAAAGGCCGCGCCAACTCCGGTGAGCAAGGCGCAGGCGCTGCGCCTCAAAACCGAGACCACGAGATCCGAGCGTCCGCGCCGCCGCACGCACGATCTGCTCCTGGAAGCCAGAGACGCGCTGCTGATGGGCCTCTTCATTGAACACGCCTTTCGCGTGAGCGAGGTCGCGGGCCTGGATGTTGAAGACTTCGACCTGGAGCAAGGGCTCGTGACGGTCTATCGCGAGAAGACGAACGAGACACAGACCCACAAGCTCAAGAAGCACACGCTGCTGGCGGCCTCGCGCTACCTGGCCGAGACCGGGGCCACGACAGGTCCGCTCTTCCTCGGCTACCAAAGCCGCCGCATCACCCGCTACGGCCTCTATGACCGCGTACGCTTGCTCGGTGAGTTGCGGGGCATTGACCATCTCTCGCCGCATGATCTGCGCCACTACTGGACGTATGACGCGCTCGGCAACGGAACGCCGGTGGATCGCGTGCAGAGTGGAGGCAACTGGAAGTCGCCGACGATGGTGCTCAAGTACGCCAGACGCACCGGGATCGCCAACGAGGGTGTCATTATCACCGAATAGGGCAATCCCTCAGCTCTCGTCAGTACCAGGCCCAGAATCGCATCCTGGCGCGTTGTCTTACCGCGTAGCCTGCGCGAGAGCCGCAGAAAGGAGCATCGCATGAGCGCCGCAGGACTCGCCCCAGGTGGGCTGATCGCGTGAATCATCGTGGGACTGGTGGCAGGCTCACTTGCCGGCAGGATCATGAGAGGCGGCTCCGGCTGCCTCTGGAATCAAACCGACTCATGACCTTGTTGACACAGATGGAAAGTCTCTCTTGTGATAAAAAGCCAGTGTTCATGGATGGGAGGAACAACCATGATGGATGTCTCTCAAATCAGGCCCTTGCGCTGGCTTGATCGACTCGTGTTGGGGATCATCGGCCTCTATCTGCTGACGCAGGTGATTGGGCGGATCATGCGTCGCATCCGTCCAGGGCTCACCCCTCTCCGGGCGATCCCAAGTCTGAATATGCCCTTGCGTTGGCAGTTCTTCGGCCTCCCGGAACGGATCTTGGATCGTGCTGGTATTAGTCCAGGTATGCAGGTCCTGGAGATCGGGCCAGGGCCAGGCGCTGTGACCGTGCCCCTGGCTCGTCGGGTCAGCCCGCTGGAAGGAGGCAGCGTGACCTGTGTCGAGATTCAGCCGGAGATGATTGCGCTGCTGCGCGAACGGCTCCACACTGCTGAAGTGTCAAACGTAGAGATACTCCAAGGCGACGGACGACAGTTGCCCCTCCCAGAGAGCCGCTTCGACGTGGTCTTGCTCGTTGATGTCGTCGGCGAAACACCGGACGGGCCAGCACTCTTCCGAGAGTGCGCACGCGTCCTCAAACCAGGTGGGACCTTGGCGGTGACCGAACAATTGATGGACCCAGACTTCCGCCTACCCAGGACGGTGCGGAGACTGGCGCTCAAGGCGAACCTCTTGGACGCAGGCTATATTGGGGTGCCCTGGTGGACCTATACTGCACGCTTTCGTAAGCCAATATGAGAACACAGATACATTGACGGGGGTATCCAGCAAGGTAGTTTTATCGCAAGAGATCCTTTCATATGTGCCAACAAGATCATGAGTCAGTTTGAAACGTGTTGAGGAATTTTCCAAAAAAAGCATATTTTGGCCGCCAACTTATGGTGTGAGTCACACTCTGCCTGGTCATGGCTGAAAACCGTGCTCCAACCACCACTATGGGAAGCGTCGTAATTACTTGACAAATCGCAAGCTAGAAAGTAGTATGGCGGAAAACGTGTGCTTCGTAGTATAAGTTCATCAGTAGGGCGGCCTTATAGTATTAACATTGGAGATAATAACCTCATGGAAGAAGTTGATATTAGAATAAGTCACCAATTGGTTGGAAAGGTACGGCTTGATCCAGCAGAGATAAAAGGCGAGGGTGGTGAATACGATCCCAGGCTAGTTATACCAATCAAGGTAGAGTTATATCAGCAAGCGAACAAACATCAAATTGCCATAGTGCGCTTGTCAGCATCTTTGCATTTGAACGAACATTCCGATCCTAGCAACCAGTTTGCAGCAAAAATTAGCTATGACACAATTTATAACATGCCTATGCGCTCTGTAAATAATGGGAGGGCATTTCCTAACTCATAACGCCTCCCAGCAGTGAGCGAGGACGCGCTTGGGCGAGCGGATCAACTCAGGCCGGCCAGCCTGCTGAGCGGCCAGACCAACAATAATGGAAGCGGTGTAGGTCAGGGCGACCTGCCG
>WNGK01011905.1_pt1 | contig 17144 bp, 11 predicted proteins | sample 5400601 | NCBI WGS metagenome assembly WNGK01 (sample SAMN13153376, study PRJNA577476) | soil metagenome | isolation source: 60 cm soil or saprolite under Garry oak tree replicate 1 | place: USA:California | collected 2016-06-15
ACCCGCACGTGCGGTTGTCGTGCCCCCACGCGATGGCCGTCGGCGCCCACGACCCGAGCTGATACCGCTTGTACGAGTTCACGAACGGCGCGAACATCCACGCCATCTCCTGCGCGGTCGCCATGAGCCCACCGAGGTAGTGCCGGAAGGTGTCCGACATGTGGTGCTCGCCGCTGTCGGACCACATCAGGGATCCGGAGCCCTCGTCGTTCCACAGGCTCGAGTGCAGGTGGAAGGACGAACCCGCCTCGGCCATCGACCATTTCGCCATGAACGTCACCGCCCGGCCCATCAGGGCGGCCAGCTCCTTCACTCCGTTCTTGTAGACCATGTGCCGGTCGGCCATCTCGAGCGCGTCCGTGTAGCGCAGGTTGATCTCCTGCTGCCCGCGGCCGAACTCGCCCTTGGAGAACTCGACCGGCACCCCGGCGTCGTCCATGTGGTTGCGCACGGCGCGGATGAAGTACTCGTCCTTCGTGGTCTGCAGGATGTGGTAGTCCATGATGTACGTGGAGTGGGGTTCGAGGCCCCGGTACCCCTTCGCGGCCGCGTCGTCGAACGAATCCTTGAAGAGGTAGAACTCCAGCTCCGACGCGGTCTTCACACGGAACCCCGCCTCGCGCGCCCGCTCCAGCTGGCGCTTCAGGATCTGCCGCGGCGAGACCGCGATCGGCTCGTCGGTCTCCTCGTCGAGCGCGTCGCAGATCACCAGCGCCGTCTTCTCCAGCCACGGGATCCTGCGGAGCGTGGACAGGTCGGGCACGGCCTTGAGGTCGCCGTAGCCCGTGTCCCAGTTCGCGTACGCATACCCGGGGAGCGGCTCCATCTCCATGTCGACGGCCAGGAGGTAGTTGCACGCGTGCACGGCGCCTTCCCCGTCCAGGATGTCGTTCACGAAGTAGTCGCCGGTCACGCGCTTGCCCATGAAGCGCCCCTGCTGGTCGGGGAACACCATCAGGACGGTGTCGACGTCCCCGCGCTCGATCAGGTCGGTGATCTGTTCGACGTCCAGCATGCCCCGGGCCGCCATGCGGTCCTCCTTCGTCATCTCACCCGGAACGAGCGAGCGCGGTGGACCATCCCCGGCCCACCGCGCTCCTCGTACGACGATCGGTCGTCGTCAGACGCTCTCCAGATCCTGCTCGATGGCCGCGAGCTCCTCCGGCGTGCCCTGAACCTTCGGCCCGTGGAACCAGTTCTTCGCCGACAGCAGATACCAACCTCCGGCGCCGAAGAGCACCACGAACGTGGCGATCGAGGCGTAATTGAACGTCTTCACCCCGATCGGGGTCACCTGCGGCAGGGTGAACAGGATGGTGATGAACACGACCCAGACGACGGTCGTCCACCCGATCACATAGCTCCACCTGCCGAGGTGCCACGGACCTCGCTGGAAGCTCTCGCCGGCACGGAGGCGTAGGAACACCGGGATGGCGTAGGCGACATACAGGCCGATCACTGCGATCGACGTGATGGCGGCGTAGGCGACCGGGCTCCACAGGTAGGGGACGCCGAGGATGAAGGCGGCCACGGCCGCCAGCCAGATCGAGTTCGTCGGCGTCCGGGTCCGCTTGTTGACCTTGTGCCAGAACGCCGAGCCGGGGATCGCTCCGTCGCGCGAAAACGCGTAGATCATCCGCGAGTTCGCCGTGACCGACGACATGCCGCAGTAGAACTGCGCACCCACCACGATGAACAGCAGGAACTCGCCGATCTTGCGGCTGGTGGCGCTGATGAAGATCTCTACCGGCGGAACGCCCGTGCCCGCGTACCCGCTGCTCAGGACCTTGTCGTACGTGCCAGGGGCGATGGCGTGGGTCACCCCGATCAAGAGAACCCACCCGGCGATCAGGGAGACCACGATGGACATCACGATGCCCCTTGGGCCGGCCACGGCCGCGTCTCGAGTTTCCTCCGTCATGTGCGCGGAGGCGTCGTAGCCGGTGAACGTGTACTGGGCGAGCAGCAGGCCGAGGAGGAACACATAGATCGGGGCCCCCCCGAAGCCGAAGCCCGTCTTGTTCACGAAATGGAAGAACGTGAACCCCCACCCGGCGTGCTTGTCGGGCAGGAAGAACAGGACCGCCACGATGATCAGCACGCCCAGGATGTGCCACCACACGCTGATGTCGTTGAGCAGCGCCACCAATCTGACCCCGAACGTGTTCAAGAGCCCGTGGAGGAACAGCACGACGGCGTAGACCGCGATGATGTGGCCCGGGCTCGTCGAGTAGTTGAACCACAGGTGCAGGAGTGCGTCGGCGAAGAACGCCAGGCCGAAGTCGATCCCCGCGGTGATCCCGACCTGGCCCATGAGGTTGAACCAACCGGTCATCCACGACCAGAACGGGGCGTTGTTCTTGGCCAGCTTCGCCGACCAGTAGTACAAGCCGCCGGCGGTCGGGTAACTCGAGCACACCTCAGCCATCGACAAGCCGACGATCGTCACCATGATGCCGACGAGCGGCCACCCGATGTTCATGATGATCGGCCCGCCGGTGGTCATCCCGAACAGGTACAGGGTCAGTGCTCCCGACAGGATCGAGATGATCGTGAAGGAGACGGCGAAGTTCGAGAACCCACCCATCCTCCGGGCGAGTTCCTGGGCGTAGCCGAGCTCGTGAAGCTTCTCCGTGTCCGACTTCTGCCCGGCGGCGCTCCCCGCTTCCGTTGCCACCGCATCACCCCCCAAAGGTCTAGGCCGTTGCCGAAGCGGATTAGGCACCCGCGCCGGGCGACCTGTCAAGCACAGGTAGGCGAGCGTCGTGAGCCCGCGCTGGCCGAACCGGCGTACGCTGCGGTCATGCGCGTCACGGCGACGCCCGAGGCCCGTTCGTACATCCAGGAGCACGGCGGGTGGCTGTTCGTCTGGTGGACGGACCACAGTTGCTGCGGCGGCCGGCTCACGCTGCTCGACGCGTCGACGGACTCGGCGCGGAGCGACCGGCGGTTCGACCGGGTCGAGGCCGAAGGCTTCACGCTGTTCCTCGCGGCGGGCCGTCGGGCGTATCCGGACGAGCTCGTCGTCGAGCTGAAGGGCCGGAAGCGGCGCCGGGTCGAGGCGTACTGGAACGGCTGCGCGTACGTGGCCTGATCCAGAGGGCGGTGCCCGGTGCTCGCCCCCGACCCGTGTCGAGCGTTAGTCGATCAGCCCGCGGCGGACGGCGATGGCGACGGCTTGGGCGCGGTCGTTCGCGGCGAGCTTCTCGAAGATCCGGTCGACGTGGGTCTTGACCGTGTGCGCGGAGATGCCGAGGTCGTCGGCGACCTGACGCGTGGTCGAGCCGTACGCCACGCGCTGGAGGATCTCCACCTCGCGATCGGTGAGCCCGATGCCGTCGCCCGAGTCGCTCGCCAGGTGCGCCTCTTCCAGGAAGACCCTGGTCAGGCTCGGATGGATCACGGCCCTCCCCTCCATCACCATCCGCGCCGCGGCCACCAGGTCGTCGCCCCCGACGTCCTTCAGCAGGTAGCCGCTCACCCCCGCCCGGATGGCCTCGGCGACGGTGGAGCGGGACTCGTCGACCGAGAAGACGATGATCTTGATGTCGGGGTGTCTGCCGACGATCAGTCTCGTGGCGTCGAGGCCACCCATCCCCGGCATGCGGATATCCATGAACACGACCTGGGGGAGCACCTCGTCGGCGACGAACACCGCCTCGGCGCCGGACGCGGCCTCGCCCACCACCTCGATCTCGTCGTACAGGGAGAAGGCCGCGCGCAACCCCTGCCGGGTGATGGGGTGGTCATCCACGATCATGACGCGGATCGGACCTTCCACGTCACACCCTGCCGCTCTGGCCGGCCAGCCACACCAGCCGTCGATTGACCGCGTCCAGGACCGCCTTCGCACCCGATCGGTCCTCCTCGTCCGCCCGAACCAGGATGGCGCCCACCAAGCGTTCGCTGCCCACAAGCACGGTCACCTGGAGGATCTCGACGTCGCTCCCGATCGTCGACACCTGCAGGTGCTCGATCTCCATGTCGCCGTGGATGACGGGCTTGAGCGCGTCGAGGGCGCCCCTGGCCGCGGCCAGATGCCTCCCCACCAACGAAGGGTCGGCGTGGCCCAGCCCCTTCAGGTCCCTGCCCTCCCATCGAAGCACCACCTCGGCGGTGGGGAGGTCTCCCACGGCGTCGGCCAGGTGGACCTCCACCAGCAACGCTCGCCGCTCGCTCGCCGCCGAAGGGATCGTCGGCCCGTTCGCCCATTCCAGCCTGGCGCCGGGCATCACCGCCGCCAGCGCGTCCGTGACGCTCTCCAGGTCGGCCCCATCGGCGGCGAGCACGCGGATCGCGCCCTCACCGATGGCTTCGGCCCAGGCCACGCCGGGGATCTTCCGAGCCAGCCGCTCCAAGGTGGAGAGACCTTCGCTGGAGCCGGAGGCCGCGAGCCACTCGATGACGAACCTGGCGAACCGGATCGGCTCCGCAGCCGCGATCGGCGATGCCCCCATCAGGAGCAGGACCTTCGAGCCGCCCACACCCAGCCAGCGAGAGCTCGCCGAGCCGGCGTGCGCCTTCTCGTCCTCTCCGCCGGAGACCAGGGCTTCGCGGGCCGTGCGAGCGAGGTCGGCGATCGACCCGGATGGAAGGCCACGAGGCTCCACGTGCAGCTGCTCCAGATGGTTCGGCGCCACCTGGAGGAGGGCCACGCTCTCGGCGTCCGTCTCCGCCAGGAGCCACCGGAGGATGCCTCGAACCGTGCCCTCGGGGGCCGTCGGGGTGATGAGCTCCACCGCGGGTTCCTCCGCGACGGCGGGCTCCTCGACCACCGTGGGCTCCTCGACGACCGTCGGCTCCTCGACGACCGTCGGCTCCTCGACCACCGCCGGCTCCTCGACGGCGGTGGGTTCGTCCTGCGGGGCCGGGGTCACCCTTGACGCGAACGCGTCGGACGACGCGGAGGTCGCCGCTTCGCGCTTCCGCCTGCGTCGCAGGAACATCAGCGCCGCCACCGCCGTGGCCCCACCGGTTCTCCTCTCCCGGGCCGCGACACTCGCTGCTGTCGCGGATGGCACGGTCTCGCCGCCGTCACCGGGCGACGGTTCGCACTCTCGACTTCACGGCCTCGCCCCCCACGGATGTGGACCTCCCGACGAAAAGCGGACGCTCCGGCGGCCCACCCCCGGCGGACGATCCGAGCGGAACTATGTCACGGGCGGCGAGTCATCTCAACCGCCGAAAGTCCTAGTGGCGTCGGCCTAGAGAAGGACGCTTCCGTCGTATCGACCCGGGCGCAACCGCGTATCGAGCGGCTCCCCGCGAGCGGCTCCCCGCGGATGATGGCCGCTTCGATGCGGTCGCCGAACAGCCCGAGGAAGAGCCCATCCCGGACTATTGAGTCGGTGGAGTCCCGTCGCGTACGCTACTCCGGTCCGGCGGTTGGGAAGAGGGGATCAATCCTGCGAGTGGATCGCGGCGTATCCGGCACCTCCGGTGTCAGGTTCCACCACCCGGTGGCCTTCTGGGGGGGGAGCGCGGCCGTGACGGCGGGAGTGCTCCTGCACCTGCCGATGTTCGTCTCGGCGAGGACCGACAGCTATCACCTCGCCGGCATGAAACTGGACGGCTGGATGATCGCGGGGATGGCGCTGATCCTGGCCGGGTTCGCGGCCGTCTTCTATGGCCTGGCCCCCCGCCTCTCGCGCCTGTCGGGCTGCACCGGGGCCCACCTGACCGTCAAGGCCCTGGACGAGGCACCGCTCCGACCCGCCCACTACTGGCTGATGGCCGTCCTGACCGTCGCGATCGCCGTCGATACGCTCAAGCCGTTCACGTTCACGTTCATCCTGCCCGGGGTGGCGAAGGAGTACGGCCTGAAGTCCCCGGCCCACCCGATCCCGGGCGCGCTACCGGTCGCCCTGCTGCCACTCCTGGGGATCACGGGGACCGTGATCGGATCCTTCCTCTGGGGGTTCCTCGCGGACCGGATCGGCCGCCGGGCCTCCATCCTGCTCGCCTCCATCATCTTCATCGGCACCTCCATCTGCGGGTTCATGCCGGCGTTCGGCTGGCACCTCGTGATGTGCTTCGTCATGGGACTCGGAGCGGGGGGCCTCCTTCCGATCGCCTACTCTTTGCTGACCGAGACGATCCCGGCTCGCCATCGGGGGGCTTCGGTCGTGCTGGTCGCCGGGATCGGGACCGCGTCCGGGTTCCTGCTGGCGAGCGGCGCGGCGAACTGGTTGGTCGGCAACTTCTCGTGGAGGATCATGTGGTCGCTCGGCTTGCCTACCGGCTTGATCCTCATCCTGCTGAACCGGTTCATCCCGGAGTCGCCGAGGTACCTGCTCGCGAACGGGTTCGAGGCCGACGCTCGGGAGGTCATGCAGCGGTTCGGCGTGCGGGTCGTCGCCGACGAAGGCGTGTCTGAGCTGGAGCTGGAGGTCCAGAAGACCCACGGGTTCTCGCAGCTGCTGCGGGCACCGTTCGGGGGGGTGACGCTCGCCCTCGTGCTGTACGGGCTCGGGTGGGGCCTGGTGAACTTCGGATTCATCGTGTGGCTCCCCATCAAGCTGGGAGCCCTTGGCCTCACCACCGGGCACGTCACGACGATCCTCGCGAAGGCCGCGCTGTTCTCCCTGCCCGGCGCGTTCGTCGTGTCGTGGCTCTACGGGCGGTGGAGCAGCAAGTACACGATGATCCTCGTGGCGATCCTCTCGGTGGTGACCCTGTTGGTGTTCGCCGCGGAGGGCGACTCCATCGCCACGCACACCGGGCTGCTGACCTTCCTCGTGGTGGCTCTGCTGATGTCGCTGTGGGGGGTCATCTCGGTCCTGGCGCCCTACAGCGCCGAGGTCTACCCAACCAAGGTCCGTGCCACCGGGGCCGGGATCGCCGCCGGTGCCAGCAAGCTGGGCGGAGTCGTCGCGCTCACCATGGCCGTGGCGTCGATCGCCCCGCCGAGCATCGCGGGGGCGGCGGTCCTGACGGCCGCCCCGATGCTGTTGTCGGCCGTCGTGCTGGGCGTCACGGGCGTGGAGACGCGGGCACGACGCCTGGAGGAGATCTCGGTGATGGAGCTCGCATCGGTCGCGGAATGAGAGTGTCCGAGAACGACCGACCGCACTGGGACGTGATCGTGATCGGCGGCGGCCCTGCCGCGTCCACGATCGGCTCGCTCTTGGCGCGGGACGGGTACTCGGTGATCTTGCTCGAGCGCGACATCCACCCGCGCGACCACGTCGGCGAATCGCTCACGCCCTCCACCAACTTGATCTTCGAGCGCATCGGGTTCCAGGAGAAGATGGAGGACGCCGGGTTCGTGCACAAGCCCGGGGCGGCGTGGACGAGCCCCCGCGCCCCCCTGGGCACGTTCTTCTCCATCCGACTGGCCGAGTTCGCCATGCCGGGAGCGAAGCAACCGTACACGTACAACATCGAGCGCGACGAGTTCGACACGCTCCTGCTCCGCCACGCCCACGATCAGGGCGCCAAGGTGCTGGAGGGCGTGAACGTCCAGCGCGTCCTGTTCGACGGGGAACGCGCCGTCGGCGTACGCGTCCGCGTGGTCGAGGGTTGGGAGCAGGACCTATTCGCGAAGGTCGTCGTGGATGCCTCCGGGCGGCGGTGCCTGCTGGCGAACCAGCTCGGCCTGCGGAAGAAGGACCCGAGGTTCAAGCAGTACTCGATCTACTCGTGGTTCCGCGGGGTCGAGCCGAACCCCCTCGGGTTCGAGGGCGTGGCGTGGTTCTACTTCCTGGGACTGGAGCGGGCCTGGGCCTGGAGCCTTCCGCTCCGGGATGGCAAGAGCTCCATCGGCGTGGTGACCACGAAGGAGGATTTCCAGAAGTCGGGCCGCACGCACGAGGAGTTCTTCGCCTCGCTCGTGAACCTGAACCGCTCATTCCGCTACGTGATGCGGGGCGCCGAACGGATCCGCCCATGGTGGATCGAGGCCGACTATTCCTACAAGGTCGACACGCTCCACGGGCCCGGCTGGCTGTTGATCGGTGACGCCCTGCGGTTCGTCGATCCAATCTTCTCCACCGGCGTCGACATCGCGATGTTCTCCGCCGCCTTCGCCCACCAGGCGATCGCGGCGGTGCTCACCGGCGATGACGACGAGGAGCGCGCGTTCAAGGGATACGAGTCCCACGTGAGCGACGGGATCGAAACCTGGTACCGGTTGATCGACCTCTTCTACACGCATCCGCACATGCTCAGTCGGTACGCGGCGAGCCTGCAACACCGCGAGGACGTGATCCGGACGCTCCAGGGCAACCTGTACCTCGCGGAGTCGCTGGAGCGGGCGCAGCGCGTGATCGGAACGATGGAGTTGGCCCACCACCTGGTCATGGCGGACCCGGACAACCTGCTCCGGCCGGGAGCGATCGAGCCGGCGCTGAATGGCCCCGATGAGCTGCCCACGGGATCAGACGACGGGTGGCGGCTCGGCTACACGGGTCCGGCCGAGGTCGTGGTCCGGGACGCCGAAGGAGTCTCCAGCTCCCGCAGCGAGAACTGACCGTCAGCTCTCCGAGAAGTACACGTTCTTCACTTCCGTGTACAGCTGAACGGCGTGCATTCCCATCTCGCGGCCGAACCCGCTCTTCTTGTAGCCGCCGAACGGGGCTTCGGTGTGCACGCTGTGGCTCGAGTTCACCGACAGGACGCCGGCCCGGATCGCCTTCGCCACGCGGATCGCCCGCCCGAGGTCCCTGGTCCAGACCGAGCCGGACAGCCCGTAGTCGACGTCGTTGGCCAGCCGGACGGCGTCCTCCTCCGTGTCGAAGGGGATCACGGCGGCGACCGGGCCGAAGATCTCCTCCTGGGCGACCCGCATGGAGTTGTCGACGCCGTCGAGCACCGCCGGGCGAAGGTAGAAGCCGCCCTGCCCGCCCGGGACCTCCGGCACGTCGCCGCCCGTGACGACGCGCCGAACGGCATCCGTGTGCTTCGCGAACGCGGCCACGAATCCTTCGTAGGCGCTGCGTTCGACCAGGATCCGTGATCGTGCGCAGCAGTCCTGGCCGGCGTTGTCGAACACGGCGAACACGCTTGCGTCGGCCGCGCGCTCGAGGTCGGCGTCGGCGAACACGACGTTCGCCGACTTCCCGCCGAGCTCGAGCGAGACCCGGGTGATGTTCGCCGCGCACCGAGCCATGATCTGGGACCCGATCTCCGTCGACCCTGTGAAGCTGACCTTCGACACCAGCGGATCCGTGACCAGCGCTTCACCGGCGATCGAACCCGGCCCGGGCAGGACGCTGACGGCCTCCGGCGGGAGCCCGGCCTCGACCAGGATGTCGGCGAGGAGCAAGACCGACAGGGGCGTGAAGCTCGCCGGCTTGAGGACGACGGTGTTCCCGCAGGCGAGGGCGGGGGCCAGCTTCCACGACGCGATGACCAGCGGGAAGTTCCACGGCACGATCAACGCGCAGACGCCCACCGGCTCGCGGAGCGTGACGTCGAGACCGGGGTCCTGGATCGGGATCGTCTCGCCGAAGATCTTGTTCGCCGCGCCGCCCCAGTACTCGAGCACGTTCGCCGCCAGGCCGACCTCGCCGCGGGCGGAGGCGATCGGCTTCCCACCGTTGCGAGCTTCGACCACGGCGAGGTCCTCGAGCCGCTCGCGGACCAGCGAGGACGCCTTCAAGAGCACGCGGCCCCGCTGGGTGGCCGGCGTCCTCGGCCAGGTCCCGCCTTCGAACCCGCGATGGGCGACCTCGACCGCGCGGCGAGCGTCCTCCGGGCCCGCCTTCGCCACCGTCGCCATCGGCGAGCCGGTCCCGGGTTCCACCACGTCGAACGTCTCTCCGTTCGCCGCCGGCGTGCGCTCGCCCCCGATCACCAACAGCTCGATGCCCATCCCGGCCCCCTCGCCACGTCGCCCGTCTCCCGGACCGGCCGATGATACCGACGCCCGGTGGTCGACGCGTCCGGGGCCAAGACGCACCGGACCGCCTTGATACACTCGGGACGCCCGTGGTGGCCGTAGCTCAAGTGGTTAGAGCACCAGGTTGTGGTCCTGGGGGTTGGGGGTTCGAGTCCCCTCGGTCACCCTCTTCGATCCGGACCCGCGGTTGCGGACCGGTCCGGCCCGTTCCGTATACTTCGGGCGGGCCCTTAGCTCAGTCCGGTCAGAGCGATGGACTCTTAATCCATGCGTCACAGGTTCGAATCCTGTAGGGCCCACTACCGCGGTCGCGCCTCCGACAACGCATCGCGCAGCCGCTCGTACTCCTGGCCGATCCGTTCCACGCTCTCCACGGCGCCGTCCAGCGAGCCGCCGTGCGCTCGCGCCTCGAGGTCGGCGCACCGGCGAGCCATCGCCAACCCGCCCAGCGAGGCCGACGACGACTTGAGCGTGTGCGCGCTCCGGTCGACCGTGCGCGCGTCGCTCGCGTCGGCCGCTCCGCGGAGCTCGGCGAGCATCTTCGGCACGTCCTGCAGGAACACGTCGATGATCTCCCCCACCACGTCCCAGCCGTCATCGCCCAGTTGCTCGACGAACCGCTGCAGGACCGAGAGGTCGAGCGTCGGGACGGCCGGATCCGCGTCGAGCGAAGGAGCGCTCTCACCCTCGAGATCCATGCCGGCCTCACTCCCTGGCGTCATCCCGCCGTTCGCCGCCGCTCCACCGGCTCGCATGGCGGCATCGACCCGCCCGGGGCGACCCGAGCCTCCCGCGATCGGCCGCGACCGCAACAGCGCTTCGGCGAGCTCCTCGACGTCGATCGGCTTGCTGAGATAGTCCTCCATCCCGGCCTCGAAGCAACGCTCCCGATCTCCCCGCATCGCGTTCGCCGTCATCGCCACGACGCGGGGGCGAACCGCGTCCGTCCAGCCACGCCGGATGCGGCGCGCGCACTCCAGACCGTCCATCTCGGGCATCTGCACGTCCATGAGGACGACGTCGTAGAACGAACGCTCGAGGGCGTCGAGCGCCTCGACGCCGTTCGCGGCGACGTCCGCCTCGTACCCGAGCCGCCGGAGGATGCTCAGGGCCACCTTCTGGTTCACGGGGTTATCCTCGGCCAGCAGGATGCGCAGCGGGTGGCGTTCGCCGAGCGCGCCGACCCCGTCGACGGCGGGCTCCTGGGGCGCGGCACGACCGTCGACGCGCTCCCGCGTGTCGGAGACGACCTCCGCCAGCACCTCGTGCAGCCGGAACGGCTTGACGGGCTTCGTCAGGAACGCCGCGAACCTGGGACCACCGTCCGGGTGTTCCTCCTGCCGGCGGCCGAGCGAGCTCAGCATGACCAGCGGGAGGTCGCGACCGGTCGGCGAGCGCCGGATGGCCTGCGCCAGTGAGTCCCCGTCCATCCCGGACATCGCCATGTCCAGCAGGGCCAGGTCGAACGTGGCGCCGCTCTTGAGCAGCTCGATCGCTTCGGCTCCCGTCGAGACCTCGACGGGCGTCATCGACCACGCCCGCAGCTGCTTTGTGAGGATCAGCCGGTTGGTGGCGTTGTCGTCCACCACCAGCACCCGGAGCCCGTCGAGCACCGAGACGTCGGCTCGCCGCTTGGGCCGGTCCTCCCCGATCTCGGCCAGCACCGTGAAGTGGAACGTCGACCCGGCGTCCACGGCGCTCTCCGCCCACATCCCTCCGCCCATCACCTCGGCCAGCCGCTTGCTGATGGCGAGCCCCAGGCCCGTTCCCCCGTACTTCCGGGTGATCGACGCGTCCAGCTGGCTGAACGAGCCGAACAGTCGCTCCATCGCCTCCGGCGGGATGCCGATCCCCGTGTCCAGGACGGCGAAGTGCACGTCGTGGCGCCGCACATCCCGCGGACGGCTGGACACGGTGACGACGACCTCGCCTCGTTCGGTGAACTTGACCGAGTTCGAGAGGAGGTTCACCAGGATCTGGCGGACCCGCGCGCCGTCGCCGACGAGCGTGGTGGGAACCTGCTGGTCGACGAGGTAGTTGAGCTCGAGGCCCTTCGCCGCGCCGGCGGAGGTCACCACGTCCAGGGCTTCCTCCACGCAGGCCCTGACCTCGAACGGCGCGTGCTCCACGTCCATCCGGCCCGCCTCGATCTTCGAGAAGTCCAGGATGTCGTTGATCACGGACAGGAGCGCGTCGCCGCTCGAGCGGATCGTCTGGACGAAGTCCTGTTGCTCCCGGTTCAGCTCGGTGTCCAGGAGCAGGCCGGACAGGCCGATCACCGCGTTGAGCGGGGTTCGGATCTCGTGGCTCATGTTCGCCAGGAACTCGCTCTTCGCCCGGCTGGCGGCCTCGGCCAGCTCCTTGGCGACGAGCAGCGCCTCCTCGGCCAGCTTGCGCGCCGTGACGTCGCGGGCGATCCCCAGGAAGCTCACCACGCGGTCGCCCTCGTACTGGGCGGTGGCGGAGAACTCGCCGACCAGATGCCCGCCGTCCTTCCGATTGATCCGCAGCTCGAACACCGGTGGCGCGTGACCCTTCAACACCCTCTGGACCAGGTCGACGGCGATCGGGACGTCCTCCGGGTAGAGGAGCGGAAGGAACGGCTTCCCGATCCACTCGTCCCGCGGCCAGCCCGTGATGGTCTCGAACGCCTGGTTCAGGGAGGTCACCAAGCCCTCGGAGGAGAGCGTGAACACCACGTCCTGAGCGGCCTCGACCAGATCCCGGTGCTGCCGTTCGGACCGGCGGAGCGCCTGCTCGGCTTGCTTCGTCGCCGTGACGTCGAGCATCACGCCCTGCACGAGCTTCGGCCGCTCGCCCTCGTCCAGGATGACCATGGCCTCGTCCCGGAACCAGACCATCTGACCCCGCCTCCCGATCAGCCGGTACTCCAGCGCGAACGGCTTCCCTCCGTTCCGGCCGTTCAGGTACTCGGCGAGCGTCCGCTCCCGATCCTCGGGGTGGAGCATCTCGTACCAGAGGTTCGGGTTCGCGATGTACTCCTCGGGAAGCACCCCGAGGATCCATTCGATCTGCGGGCTGATGTAGATCGTGCTCATCTCGTCGTCGCAGAGGTCGACGTACGTGATCGCGGGGATCTGTTCGATCAGGCTCCGGTACTTGACCTCCACGTCGCGGAGCTTGTCCTCCAGGTCCTTCCGGGGGGTGATCTCGCTCAGCGATCCCCGCAGGGCCTCGCCGTCGAACGCTCCCTGGTCGTGCACCCACACGAGCTCGCCACCGGCACCGACGAGCCGGTACTCCATGTCCATCACCCCGCCGATCCGGCAGGCGTCCCCCGCGGCGCTCGACACCCAATCAGGGTCCGCGCGGGGACCGCCGACGCGACCTTCCTGTTGGTCGTCCCGATCCGCTGGACGTAGAAGGCGACCCTCGATCGGCGCAGGCGGTGTCCGACCCCGGTCGGAGACTCGGCCCCCTCGACACCCTCCAACCTCATCGGGCTCCTCCCACCCCTTCGGCCCCCCGGGCGGACTCGGCGCGAGGCTCCGGCCCGGGGGCGGGGACGAGCCGAAGCGCGTCCTCCATATCGCGCGGCAGCGCGTGCTCCACGCGGTTCCGCCCGTTCTCCTTCGCCCGGTACAGCGCAGCGTCGGCGGCGCGAACCATCGCCTCCGGCGTGCTGCGGCCGCCCACGCTGGTGACGGTCCCAACGCTCAACGTGATCGGGATCAAGCCCTCAGACGTGTTCACCGGCTCCGAGGCGAGGCCTTCGCGGATGCGCTCCCCCAGGATGCCCACGCTGGCCGCGTCGCAGCCGGGGCAGACGAGGACGAACTCCTCGCCCCCGTACCGTCCGAGCATGTCGTACTTGCGGATCGAGCGGCCCGCCCGGAGGGCGGTCTCCCGCAGGACGGCGTCGCCCGCCATGTGGCCGTAGGTGTCGTTCACGGACTTGAAGTGGTCGAGGTCGGCCATGATGACGCTCAGCGACGATCCGTCGCGCATGGACCGGTCCAGCTCCTTGGCCAGCGATGAGAAGACATGGTCACGGTTCCACAGTCCGGTGAGGGGATCGTGGGTGGCCCTGTCCCGGGCGACCTCCTCGGCGGCCAGCAAGCGCTCCTGCAGCTCCAGGATCCGGCGGCCGGCGCGGAGCCGGACCGACAGCTCATGGACGTCGAACGGCTTCGTGATGTAGTCGTCGGAACCGGAGTTCATCCCTTCGACCAGGTCCTCCTTGCTGTCACGTCCGGTGAGCAGGATCGTGTAGATGTATGGCGCGTCGGGCCGTTCCCGGAGGCGACGGCAGAGATCGATGCCGTCGAGCCCGGGCATCACCCAGTCGAGGATGGCCAGCCTCGGGGCGTCGTCCCTCGACAGGACCTGCCAGGCCTCGTTCCCATCGCGGGCACTGACCACCTCGTACCCGGCCCTGGCCAGGATCGCCTCCAGGAGCCGGCGGGACACACCGTCGTCCTCGGCGACCAGGATCCTCACGGCGAGGCCTCCGTCGTCGCCGCGGCCGTTACGGGGTCGGTCGCGGGATCGGACGCGGCGCCGGACGCGGCGCCGGAGCCGGGGCTTGGAGCCTCTCGTCGCTTCGCCTCTTCCAGGGCGCGCAGCAGCTCCTCCACACGGACCGGCTTGCTGATGTAGTCGTCCATCCCGGCCTCGAGACACCGGTCGCGATCCTCCTGGAGCGCGCTCGCCGTCATCGCGACGATGCGGGGCCGGGAACCGTTCGGCCACCGCCGATGGATCTCTCGGGTCGCTTCGAGCCCGTCCATCACGGGCATCTGCACGTCCATCAGGACGAGGTCGTAGCGTTTGCGTTCGACGGCCTCGATCACCTCGGAGCCGTTCGCTGCCACGTCGGCGCGGTAGCCGAGCTTCTCCAGGATCCGGATGGCGAGCCTCTGGTTCACGACGTTGTCCTCGGCGACCAGGATCGTGAGCGGAACGCGACCGGCGAACCCCGGGTCGAGGACACCGACCGACCGTCGCGCGCCGGGGGTGCGCGTCCCCGCGAACACCTCCACGAGCGTGTCGAAGAGCTGCGAGGGCTTGATGGGCTTGGTCAGGAACGCCGCGAACCGCGCCTGGTCGGCTTCGACGTCCCTGCGGCCGATCGACGTGAGCATCACCAGCGGCAGCGTCTCGGGGTTCCGGTGCTCCCGGATGGCGAGGGCGAGCGAGAGGCCGTCCATCACCGGCATGTGCATGTCGAGGATGCCCGCGTCGAACGGGTCACCCCGCGCCACCCACCGTAGCGCCTCGACCGGGTCTCCGGTCGTCACGGGGACCATGCCCCACGACTCGGCCTGCCGGATGAGGATCGTGCGGTTCGTGGCGTTGTCGTCGACGATCAGCAGGCGGCGGCCCCGGAGCTGGGGCTGCTCGCCGCGCTGGTAGACCTTGGGTCGGGCGGGTGCCCCCGGAGCTCTGATCGTGAAATGGAAGGTCGAGCCCACCCCCGGTTCGCTCTCCACCCACATCCTTCCGCCCATCATCTCCGCGAGCCGCTTGCTGATCGCGAGCCCCAGGCCGGTCCCCCCGTACGTCCGGGTCGTCGAGGTATCCACCTGGCTGAACGAGCGGAAAAGCCGGTCCATACCGCTCGCCGGGATCCCGATCCCCGTGTCGCGCACGGCGAAATGCACCTCGTGGAGCCCGTCGGCGACGGGCTCGGCCGAGACCGAGACCACCACCTCTCCCTCATCGGTGAACTTCACGGAGTTCGCCAAGAGATTGACCAGGACCTGCCGGACCCGAGTGGAGTCGCCGAGGAGGGATCCTGGCGTGCCGTCGTCGATCAGGTAGGCCAGGTCGAGGCCCTTCTGGGCGGCCTGGCCGGCGACCAGGTCCAGCACCGCCTCCACGCACTCGCGGAGTTCGAACCCGGAACGCTCGAAGTCCATGTGGCCCGACTCGATCTTCGAGAAGTCGAGGATGTCGTTGATGATGGAAAGGAGGGATTCGCCGCTGGCGCGGACCGTGTCGACGTACTCGGACTGCTCCCGGTCGAGATGGGTCTCGAGGAGCAGCCCGGTCATCCCGATGATCGCGTTCATCGGGGTGCGGATCTCATGGCTCATGTTGGCCAGGAAGGCGGATTTGGCCGTCGCCGCCTGCTCGGCGGCTTCCTTCGCCTCGCGGAGTTCGCGCTGCGCGGCTCGGTAGGTGACGACCCCGAAGATGAGCAGCATGAGGCTCGCCAGGATCATGACGAACGGCAGCACGCCCACGCTCCCGATCGGGGAGGGCTTCGTCCTCGGCGTGACCACCACGAACCAGTCGTTGGCGTTCCCCGGCGCCTGGCTCACGTGGCGGTACGCGGCGGGCAGCCCGGAGAGATCGACGGTCCCGGCCTGGTGGCCCACCCGGGCGATCGAGACGAACCGCCGGTCGTCCGGCCACCCGAGCGCCGCGCCGTTGACCTGCGGGCGCTGCAGGTCGATGAGGACGTGACCGGTCGTCCCGTCGACCACGAACGTGTCGAACCCGCTGGCCATCCGCGCGACCTCGCGCCGGATGGCGTCGAGCCGGATCTCGAAATGGACGATGGCGGCGCCCTGCTCCTGGCGCACCGGGACGGGCGCCGAGCTGGAGACGACCCAGGCACCGGTGTCGTCCGAGACGTAAGGGGCGGATTGATAGACGTCGCCGAACGGCAGCTCGAAGGTGGGCCCGAAGAACGGACCCTTCGATTCGTCGGGCGACAGCTGGTTCGCCGGCGCGGGCGTCGCGTTGACCACGCGGGCGTTCTCGCGTCCGGAGCGATCGATGAAGTCCGCCTCGCCGACCGACCCGACGTAGAGGCTCTGGAGATAGACCAGCGCGGTCTTGGCCTGCCGGAGGGCCTGGACGTTGGCAGCGATCTTCTGCTCGCGCGTCCCGCGGACGGCGTAGAACTCGGCGAACGCCGGGTTCTGTGCGGTGAGGAGCACGATGGCGTGGGCACGGTCGGAGGAGTTGGCCAGGCCGAAGGCTTCCTGGGTGGCGGCCTCCTTGAGCGATTGGTTCATGGTGTTGCGGGCGCGTGCCAGCTGGAAGTACGCGAAACCGAGGCTGGCTGGCAGGAGGAGGATGGCCAGCACCAACGTTGCGAGCGGGAGGCCCCGCCCGCGCTCGGAACGGCGCGCCGTCATGCTGGAGGTATCGACCCCTCCCAGCAGGGGTTGAGCGTGGCGGCGGGCCGCCGGAGGCCTCGATTTGACCGCTGAACCGTGGGCTGATAGGTTTCGATGTGGAGACCGCTGGAACCTTCGGGTTCCGGCGGTTTCCATCTGTGAGGACGTCTGTGCCCGCCCCTCAGAGGGAAGGGGGCGCGTGGAGGAAC
>WNGK01028388.1_pt1 | contig 17142 bp, 17 predicted proteins | sample 5400601 | NCBI WGS metagenome assembly WNGK01 (sample SAMN13153376, study PRJNA577476) | soil metagenome | isolation source: 60 cm soil or saprolite under Garry oak tree replicate 1 | place: USA:California | collected 2016-06-15
CGCCGCATAGCGCGACAACGCCACCGACCGTCCATAACAACAGAATGGAAAAGCCCGAGGGGATGTCCTTGACCTGAAAGCCCAGGCTGGTGAAGACCCCGACGCCAACCATGTCGGCCACGACGATGGCGGTCGCCACGATGACGGAGACCGTGGTCCCGGCGCCGGAGAGCCGGCCGGGCCACGCCGCGCTTTCCGTTCCTGATGCCGCCATGCCGGTCCACGCCTTACGCGTCACGCCCGTGATTTCTTCATCGTGCAGGCTGGCCCCGTTCAATTCAAGCAATGTTACCAATGCTTTAAATATAGGCGTGGTTTTGGTATCATCATACTGTTGTGCGCCGCCACGGCGCACCGGTCATCTACGGGATTGCGAAAGCAAAGTGGCCGGCCCACAATCGCGACACGATTTGGTGCTCCGTTTCGCGTTCTGGAAGTGGGGAGTTTTTCCGGGTGCTTAACGTTAGCTCAACGTTAGCGGGCTGACATACGCCGATCGCCTTTGGCGATATTGGGGCAAGGGGTGGATGGTCGGAGCGAATCCGAAATTCCAGACATCTGATCATGTGGGCCAGGTGACGCCACCGGGCGCGACCCGGCATGCGTGGACACTGGATGCGCAACATGGCGCCGGTTCTTACCGATTACGCTGGATCGCGCTTCTGTCCGCGCTTGTCCCGCTATCGCTCGTACTCGTTCAATGCGGCAAGGCGCCGGATGCTGAAATGCTGGCCGCCAACTCCCAGACGTCAGGCGACACGTTCGACGATCGGTTCCCGGCGCCGCAATTCAATGATCGCTTCTCGGGCGCCAGTGAGCCCTTGGTGCCGCAACAGTTCTCCGATGCGCTCCGCAAGCGCATGGCTCAGGCGGAGCCCGCCCCCTACAGGGTTGCCTCGCTGGCGCCAACGGTCCCGTACCAGCGCCCCGCCAGAGAAGAACAGACCACACTGGTCAGCCTGAAATCCTCGGCATTTCCCTATCTCGGCAACAATCCGCGCACCGACGAGCCGTTCCTCAACGTTTCGAGTGGCGACCGCCGCGGCCATCGCGGTCTGGGGGGCAAGGTTTTTTGGCAGGACGAGACCTACAACGATAACCGGGTTCTCATGCACGTCCCGGAGAATTTCGATGTCCGCAAACCGGGCGTGATCGTTGTATTCTTCCACGGCAACGGCGCGACGCTGGAGCGCGACGTGCGCGACCGGCAACTCGTGCCGCAACAGATTTCGGATGCCGGCGTCAATGCGGTGTTGCTGGCGCCTCAACTGGCGGTCGATGCCGCCGATTCCAGCGCCGGCAAGTTCTGGCAGCGGGGCGGACTCAAGCGCTTCGTGACGGAGTCATCCGAGCACCTCGCCCGCCTCTACGGCGATCCGGGCACGGCCAAGGCTTTCGCGAACATGCCGGTCGTCATCGTCGGCTACAGCGGCGGCTTTGTGCCGGCGGCCTGGAGCCTCGAAGTGGGCGGCCTCGGCAACCGCGTGCGCGGCGTGTTTCTGCTCGACGCGGTGTACGGCGAACTCGACAAGTTCGCATCCTGGATCGTCAACAACCGATCCGGCTTTTTTGTCAGCGCCTATACGCATTACACCAAGCGCCACGATAACGAACTGATGCAGATGCTGAAAGAAAAAGGCATCGCCATCGCCGAGGACATGGACGGGCCGCTGCGGCCCGGCAGCGTGGTATTTGTCGAGACACCGGAGGGCGTGACGCATCGCGATTACGTCACGCACGCCTGGACCGAAAATCCCGTCAAGGAAGTGCTCGTCAAGATGGCGGCGACGCCCGCGCTGACGCGGATGGCGGCGGGCACCCCGTCGCCCGCGAGCCGATGATCCGGCGTGCTCTCGCGCCGCCCGATCCGGAATTGTCATCTCACTGCCGATCAAATGTGAGGTTGATGGCGTCGCGGAACTATCGCTTCCTCTCGGCGTCATCTAAAGTGACGCGATGGGCTTGGTGCGGGAGGGTGCCATGTCGAAGTCCCGCATTGGAATTGCCATTGTCGTTCTGACCACCCTGCTGTCGAGTGCGGCCCTGGCCGGAGTGCATCTTGGCAGCGGTCCCCTTGGGGTCGCGCGATTCGCGGCAGCCCGCGTATTGTCGCTCGGGCGATTACATCACGCCCGCGCCTTTGCTCGCCACGGTCGCATCCGAACGGCATCCCCCAGATCGCAAAACGTCCGCAACGCCATGGATTCTGGGCTTGGCAACCCGGCGGTGCGCAGGCAAATCGTCGCGGCTGCGGCGCTGGCGGGCTGGCACGGCGGCCGCATCGCGAACGGGTGGTGGCGACACGGCGACGGCGGATATGGATGGGTCGGGCCGCTGTTCTGGCCATTCGCCATTTACGATATCTACGACTACTCCATCTGGGGTGACGGCATCGGCTTCTGGGACTACGGTTATCCTGACATCTATGCCGCGATCTTTGCGCCTTACAGCCATGATGATCTCGCCGCCTATACGGGACCGAGCCCGTTGGACCGAAGACATCGAAGAGTCCCGCCGCTACCGCAGCTCTGCGGCGATGACAGCGGCGAAATTGCCGGCCTCCCCATCGATCAGATTGCGCAGGCGATACAGCCGAATGAGGCGCAGCGCGCCGCTTTGGACGATCTTGCCAACGCATTGATCTCGGCCGCCCGGATGATTCAGGCGTCGTGTCCGACGCAGACGGCGTTCACAGCGCCGCACCGATTGGCCGTCATGCAGCAGCGTATCGAGGCGATGATCAAGGCAGAGTCAGCGCTGCAGCAGCCGCTGGGGAAATTCTATGACCTGCTGGATGACGAGCAGGAAGCGCGGCTCAATGCACTCGCCGAAGATCGGCGCAAGATGTCCCCCGCAAAGCGGGCCACGGAAGCGCCTGCCCAAGGTTGCGGCGCGGCGCAATCAGCCGCGTTGCAATGGCCGGCGGACGAGATCGAGGCCAGGCTGCACCCGAACGACACTCAACGCGCCGCTCTTAAAGCGCTGCAGGACGCCAATGCCAGGGCTGTCGACGTCCTGACCGCTGGATGCCAGCCGGAAGACGCGATCACACCACCCGCTCGCCTTGACGCCGTGGAGGGGCGGCTTGAAGCCATGCAGCGAGCGGTCAGTCTGGTGAGCGCCGCGCTCGAAGGCTTCTATGCTACGCTGAGCGACGAGCAGAAGGCGCAGTTCGAGGCGATCGGACAAAAACGAACGGCGTAATTTGCCATCCATTGCCGTCGCTGAGCCACCGCCAGATCCACCACGGTCAACGCCGGCAACCGACGCGATCGACGCTTCACAGACTTTGATGTGCCGCCGTACTCCGAGGCGAACCCGGGCTTGCATAAAATCCGCCACGGGAAGACGCATTACCTTAACGACTTGCGGGTATTTTGACCGCAAACCCGCGATCCGGCTTTGCCGAATGAGCGGCAGGATGCGATCCAAAACAACCGCTGGGGATGCAAGTTGCGGGAAGGCCTCTACAAGGTAGAATTTCATACCGTTCATGGCACCGGAAACGGCGTGATCTATGCCACGTCAGGTAAACTTCGCGGCGGCAATTCGGGCTTTGCATTTACCGGGAGCTACAACGACAAGGGCGACGAAATCCTCGCCAAGGTTTCAACCGAACGGCATAATTACGACCCCGGCTTCAAGCCGCTGTTCGGAACCGACATGATCACCCTCACCCTGAAGGGGACGGCCAGCGGCGACATGGTCGACTTCGAAGGCACCGCGCTGCAACTGCCCGGCGTCGCCTTCAAGGCGGTGCTGACACGGATCGCCGACTGATCAGGCTATCAGGCGCGCCGGTGAGAATGAGGGCGATGCGACCTACTGCGGAAGCTTGGGAATCTTCTCCGCGAACCCATTGAAACATGTCAGCCGGTCGTCTTCTTCCTTCTGGAAACGGCAATCTGTGACGGCTTTCGCGGCCGGCGCCTTGGGATTTGGTTTCGGCGCGAAGATGGCGTCGTAGCAATTCAACCGCTCTTTTGTTGCATCGTCGATCTCAAGACACGCCTGCAACTTCGCGGCAATGGATTGGGGCTTCGCAGCCGCGGCGTTCGGTTTCGCAGCCGCAGCCTTCGATTTTACCTGCACCAGCGGCTTGCCTCCGACAGTCGGTGGGGCACCTTGCGCCATGGCGGCGGCTGAAGAAAAGACCAGGACCAGCGCAAGTATTGTTCTCATACCACTTTAACCTTCGTTTTCACGATCGTCCCCCCCAATTCGCAGCCGAGAAAAGCATGCGGCGAAAACCTTGTCGATGGTTCTCGCAGGCCCGGATGATAGCTTATGTTGACAACGCCGCCGTCTGTCGAGGCTTTGTCAGGATCACGACCATCAGCGCCAGCGCGATGAAGGCCGCCGCGACGTAGCCGGCGCCATGAAGCAGATCGCGGGCGAACAGCATGCCGCCGATCGCCGAACCTACCGCCTGCCCGATATAGAGCACCGAGGTATTGAGCGACACCGACGCCGACGCCAGCGCAGGCGCAGCACCGACCAGCCGCACCTGCTGCATCGAGTTGGTCGAGGCGAACCCCAATCCCCAGACGGCGACCGAGCAGGCCATCAACGGGTAGATGCCCGCGCTGACCGCCCATCCGATCACGCCCGTGAGCATCACGACCGTAAACAACAGCGAGGTTTTGTAGGCCCCCCAGGAATCGACGATACGCGTGGCAATCGCAACTCCGATGAAGCCGCACACCCCATAAAGCGCGAATACCAGGCCGACCGCGTCCGCACCGGCGTGGGTCAACCTCGTCAGCAGCGGTCCCATGAACGTGAAAACGACGAACTGGCCGGACATCTGCAACGTCGTGATCAGCAAGAGAAGAGCGATCGTCCGGTTACGCCCGACGTCGGCCCAGGTCTTGAGATCCACGGGCGCGCCGACCAATCCGCCGGGGAGACGCCAAGTCAGCAGCAGGAAGCTGAAAAAGCCAATCACGCCGATGCCGCCATAGGCCGCGCGCCAGCCGTAACGGCTCGCGACAAACGTAATCAGCGGCAGGCCGATCGCCGCGGCCAACGACCACCCAACAAAGATAAAGGCGATGGTGGAGCCGCGTTTTTCCGGTGAAACAATCAGAGCCGCGGTCCCCGCCGCCTGCGGCGTGTAGAGTGCGCCGACCGCCAACATGACCAGGCGCACCACAAGCAGCGTCGCGTAGCCAGGCGCCAACGCCGAGGCGGCATTGGTGAGCGCGAGCACCGCCAGCGTCGTCGTGAGCAAGGTGCGGCGCTCGATCCGGCTGGTCAGCCACGCCGTCAGCGGCGAGCCGATGCACAGCATCACCGCACCGAAGGTAATCAGCAATCCCGCGTCGCGGATGCTGACATCGAGGCCCGATGAGAGCTCGCTCAGCATGCCGGCCGGCGCCAGCACGGCGCAGCCAGTGACAACATTTCCAAGCATCAATGCGGTGGGGGCGAAACGGCGCTCGACGTGAGCCGGCACAGGCACATTTTTCATGCAAATGCATGTAGACCACGTCCGTGCGAAATGAAAGGACGCGAAGGCAGGTCGGCCAGCGACTGCACTGACGCCCTGGTCATGCGCAGGCCCCAGATCTCGAAACCCTGCGGCTTTGCCGGTGGGAATGTAAAGCTCAGTGGTCTTGGGCCGCCGCTGGAAATCGAAACCGCTGAAAACGTCGACGCAGCCGGGAGCTGGCGCTGAAAATCCAACTCAAACTGAGCTGCGGTGAAACAGAACAGCCGCCATTGCAATGTTCGGTAGGAACCAGCCGCGTCGCTCCTGGCAACGGCAACTTTGCGCACCATGCTGCGGCCGTTGCTTTCGAACGTCCACGGCGTCTCGACGAACACGCGCCGATCGATGCCGAAGCGGGCAATCTCTTCGCGGGTAAGAATATGCATGCTTTCGAATTTGACGGTCTTGGCAAGATCGAGCAACGCGCTGTCGGCGCCCATTTTGGAGACATAACTTGAAAGCATGCGATCGGCGCGTTCGAGACCTCGTTCCGTCGCCGCGGCGCGCATTTGCTGGGTCGGTGCGCCGCCGCTGAAATGCGCGACCACTTTCGGCGAATGCACCGCAAGCACGGTATCGGGCGCGATCTCGCGGGTGGTCGCGCCGAGGATGAGATAGGGACATGCCGAGTTGCACATCGCGCCACGCGTCCAGAGATCGCCATGGAGTTCGCGGCCGGACTGCTTCAGCTTGAGGCAGGCATCGCCGTTCTGCGCCTCGAAGCCGCACTCCTTCACCACCGTTCGCGCAACCCTGGCGACAACGGGCCGTTCGCGAAGCATGACGCCCATCGCCAGCGCCTGATCCAGATTGCCGCCGGGCGACGAGAAGTACATCGGCAGATTGCGATCCCTGATCTGCCGGAGAAATTTCCTGAAGCGGAGCGCCGCGCCGGAATCGACCTGCCCTTCGATCGCGATCCAGCTGTCGCAGCCGCGGCCGCACGCATCGGGCGCGCCCTTGGCGACATAGAACACCATCGGCGGCGGCGGCGCCTCCCGTTGCGCGGGCCGCGAGGCGGAGGCAGCAGCCAGCGCCGGTCCGCCGGTCAGTACCAGGGTGACGACAAGAAGTGCACGCAGCGTCATGGGCGTGGAGCGCTTTGCGAAAGGGATTGCCGGACAACCGCGAAAAGCTAACAAGCCGGTTATGCCAAGTCCATGCGGCACCAGCCGGGACTGTGCAAATTTGACCGGATCAATTGATCAACAAAAATTTCACAAAGCCATCTATCGCCATTTGTAGTGTGACATCGGCACCGAGCACCAGTGCGTGGTGCAGCAGCTTACCGGGATCGTTTGGCACTTTTAGACCTAGTCGCGACGCCGCAAGAGTCGGAATTCCTCGATTTCTGGATTGTCGCTGAGCGCCGCGTCCTCGAAATTCTCCAAGTCGTTGCGAAAAAACGCGCCGCAGCCAAAACAGCCGTCTAATTCGAGCGCGCGACAAATTTCTGAAAAAACGCCGAACACCATTGCTCTAGCAAACGCCCAGGGCATAGTCTTGCTATTATTAGTTGTATATTTTAGGGAGGCTCTCATGCCTGTAAAAGAGCAGAATCTTCGCCGTTACATTATTATGAGCAGCAGCGGCTATTTGGACGCGTCGCTTACCAGCACTTCACTCAAGCCGAGCACCAATATGGTGGCTGTTTCGGCCCGGGCGGAAGCAGTTACGCCCGCTCCGCAGATGCGGGTGCTTGATGCGCTCCACGAAAATGGGCCGAAGCTGGTCGAAATGTCGGCTGAGGGAGAGCTCAGTCTGCGTCTCAGCGTACCCGGATTGAAAATCGTGCCGGAAGTATTTTACCACCGCCAATGGCAACGCTTCAGGATTCACCAACGTCCCGCCAAATCCGAAAAGGCCAAGAGCCCAGAAGCCAAGAAAAAGGCTGGCAGCCGCACCATGAAAGTGGCAAAGGCTTCAGCCACCGCCGCCGGTTTTAACGTCACGGTCACTGACGCTTCCAACGGCACGCCGATAAAGGGCGCCCAGATTGTCGCCTTCACAAATTTCAAGGCGCGCGAAGGGGCGAGCGCCACGACTGATGCAAACGGACGCGCCAAACTGAACGGCCTCACGTCGAGCCGCAAGCTCGAACGCGTCTATATTTATGCGCCGGCCGGGTCTTGGGGACATTACGCGACCAATACCACCGGGTCGAAATGACAAACTGGCGGCCTGCCCTCAAGGAAGGCGAGCACGGCACCCATGTCGCAGGTATCGTCGGCGGGCACGGGCCTGCGAGCGGATTCCGTGGCGTCGCGCCGGGCGTCGATTTGCGAAGCTATCGCGTGTTTCCAGATGCCGGCGGCGGCGCGAGCAATTTCGACATCGCCAAAGCGATCGATACGGCCGTCGCCGACAAATGCGATATCGTCAATATGAGTCTCGGCGGCGGACCGAAGGACGACCTCACTCATGCCGCGATCGATCGCGCTATCGCCGCGGGTGTTGTGGTCATTGTGGCGGCCGGGAACGACAATCGGCAACCCGTCTCTTTTCCTGCAGCGTTTACGGAGTGCGTTGCGGTGTCGGCGATGGGACGAGTCGGGTCGTTTCCCAAGCAGGCGGTAGGTACCAGCGACATCGCGCCACCAAAGGGTGCCCCGTCAACTCAGGATTTTCTAGCCGGTTTCAGCAATTTCGGAACCGAAATCGACACCACCGGAGCCGGAGTCGAAATCGTGTCGACCCTGCCGGGAAAAGGCCACGGTTCGATGAGCGGTACATCGATGGCCTCGCCCGCGGTCGCCGGCTTTGCGGCTCATTTGCTGTCCATAAACCCGGCCGTGAAACAAAAAGTTGGGGCTAACCGTTCCCGCGCATTGAAGGACGCCATATATGCATCTTGCAAGCCGGAAGGCTTTGGCCGCGACTTTGAAGGGTTCGGATTGCCTCTCCCTTGAGAAATCCGAGACCCGGAGGCCGCGGGATCAAACTGGATCGGCAGATTCCATGAGCGATCATACCGTCATCTATCGTGCAAATCCCCACTCGGAGGCATCCGACAAGGTGGCCGCGCGGCTGCGCGCGGGCGGCGTGAAGATCGTGGAAGAGCAACCGAACATGCTGCTCGTCGCCGGAGCCAAGCAAACGATCAGCAAGGCGCTCGGCGACGCGGAGGGTTGGAGCTTAAGTACCGAGACTAAAGTTCCGCCTCCGAGCACCCGTCAAAAGGTACTTAAACCGCCCTCCAAATAGGCTTTGCTTCGATCTATCGCCGACATCACGGGTCTGAATGTCCGCCAGACCCGGCCGCCGTTCAGCGATCTATTGGTTTGCCCTGGCGGGGACTTACGATTATCAAGCTCTCCTCGTTCCCGCTTACCTGCGCTCGTTCGCAGGAGTGAGCTACAGGAGATTACCTATGCCCGACAAGAATACGCCCCCCTCAGGATTCCAGTTCGGCCTTACCAACCTGAAGCCGGTCGAATCCTCGAAGGTCGCCCTCACCTTCCCCGATGGCGCCAAGCGCGAATTCCCCAAAAACATCACCGGCTTCGATATCGCCAGGGGCATCTCGCCGTCGCTGGCCAAGCGCACGGTGGCGATGGCGCTGGATGGCGTGGTCTCCGACCTTGCCGACCCGATCGAGCGTGATGCGAAAATCGAATTCATCGCCCGCGACGATGCGCGCGCGCTGGAGCTGATCCGGCATGACTGCGCCCATGTGCTGGCCGAAGCGGTGCAGTCGCTGTGGCCGGGCACGCAGGTGACCATCGGCCCCACGATCGAGAACGGCTTCTATTACGATTTCTTCCGCAACGAGCCGTTCACGCCGGAGGATTTTGCCCCGATCGAAAAGAAAATGCGCGAGATCATCGCGCGCGACAAATCGTTCACCAAGGAAATCTGGTCCCGCGAACAGACCAAGCAGGTGTTCAAGGACAACGGCGAGATGTTCAAGGTCGAACTGGTCGATGCGATCCCGGCCGACCAGACCATCAAGATCTACAAACAGGGCGACTGGTTCGATCTGTGCCGCGGGCCGCACATGACGTCCACCGGCAAGGTCGGCAATGCGTTCAAGCTGATGAAGGTCGCCGGCGCCTATTGGCGCGGCGACAGCAACAATCCGATGCTGACGCGGATCTACGGCACGGCGTTTGCGCAACAGGAAGACCTCGACGGCTACCTCAAGCAGATCGAGGAAGCCGAAAAGCGCGACCACCGCAAGCTTGGCCGCGAACTCGATCTGTTTCACTTCCAGGAGGAAGGTCCCGGCGTGGTGTTCTGGCACGCCAAGGGCTGGTCGCTGTTCCAGTCGATCATCGCCTACATGCGCCGGCGTCTTGAAGGCGATTACGACGAGGTGAACGCGCCGCAGATGCTCGACAAATCGCTGTGGGAGACCTCCGGCCACTGGGGCTGGTATCGCGAGAACATGTTCGCCGCGCAGTCGGCCGGCGACGAAGCCGAAGACAAGCGCTGGTTCGCCATCAAGCCGATGAACTGCCCCGGCCATGTGCAGATCTTCAAGCATGGCCTGAAGAGCTACCGCGATCTGCCGCAGCGGCTGGCCGAATTCGGCGTGGTGCATCGCTATGAGCCGTCGGGCGCGATGCATGGGCTGATGCGCGTGCGCGGTTTTACCCAGGACGACGCACACATCTTCTGCACCGAGGACCAGCTTGCGGAAGAGTGCCTGAAGATCAATGACCTCATCCTCTCGGTTTACGCGGACTTCGGCTTCGAGAGCGACATTGTGATCAAGCTCGCGACGCGGCCGGAAAAACGCGTCGGCACCGATGCGATGTGGGACCACGCCGAAGGCGTGCTCCGTGGGCTGCTCGACAAGATCGCGGCGCAATCCGGCAACCGCATCAAGACTGGCGTCAATCCGGGCGAAGGCACCTTCTACGGCCCGAAGTTCGAATACGTGCTGCGCGATGGCATCGGCCGCGACTGGCAGTGCGGCACCACGCAGGTGGATTTCAACCTGCCGGAGCGGTTCGGCGCGTTCTACATCGATGCCGACGGCTCGAAGAAGACGCCGGTCATGGCGCACAGAGCGATCTGCGGTTCGATGGAACGCTTCATCGGCATCCTGATCGAACACTACGCCGGCAGTTTTCCGCTCTGGCTGGCACCGATCCAGGCCGTCGTCACCACCATCACCTCGGAAGGCGATGAATACGCCAAGGTGGTCGCGGCGGCGGCGCGGCGCGCCGGCCTGCGGGTCGAGATCGACCTGCGCAACGAAAAGATCAACTACAAGGTCCGCGAACATTCGCTGGCGAAGATTCCAGCGCTGCTGGTGGTCGGCAAGAAGGAAGCCGAGACCCACTCGGTTTCGATCCGGCGCCTGGGAAGCGAAGGCCAGACCGTGCTGCCGACCGACGAAGCGCTGGCCGCGCTGGTCGAGGAAGCGACGCCGCCCGACGTCAAGCGCGCAAGGCTCGAGACCTGATGGCTGACGAACAGGAACTGCCGGCCTATCCGATCAGGGCTTACCAGTTGATCCCGGATCCAAATCAGCCGACCGTGGTGGCCTTGGCGATCGAGACCGATCAGGGCCACAGCCTGTTCCTGGCGACGCGGCAGATCCTGGAAGATCTCGGCAAGGATCTTCTGGAGCGCGCGGCGAAGATGCCGTTCAAGCAAGGTCAATCCTAGAGCGGGATGAGATTAGGTGGGGGCCGTGACGACGGACCATTTTTCTTCTCGTGCTCCGGACGCAGCGCGGCACGAGTGCTGCGAGCCGGGGGCCCATTCTACTTTGCATGGGGTTGTTTTCGCGATTTTGTGTCCAGGCCTTGCGGTACACCGCCCCCATAGCGCGTCGAAGACGCGCGTGAACGCGCTTACGAGCGCGTCGAAGACGCGCGTGAACGCGCTTATGACGTGCTGCGCCACGTCGCTGCTGCCTGGAACGGACGTCAAAAAGGTCGGACGCACAACCGGCGTTACCCATGGACGGGTTAGCGCGATCGAGGTCGACAAGGTCGTCATCGACTACGACATGGGTTCCTTGTCGTTCGACAACCGGATCGAGATCGAATCGGTTGGAAACAGCGCTTTCAGCGCTGGTGGCGATTCCGGCTCACTGATCCTGGATGAGGAAATCCTCGGATGCGCCCTGCTGTTCGCCGGCAGCGAACGGGGAGGCCCGAATGATCGCGGTCTGACCTATGCCAATCCAATTGCCACCGTTCTCAAACGACTGGCAATCGAGCTGCACAAGGCCTAGATTGGACGCATGGACGAGAAACGACTGGAAGCCGTTCTCCGAGCCAAAGCTCGCTTCAGGACATAGATGCTGAAAGGCGTCGACGTGGTGGGGTTGGCATCGGCTTTTCGGGTTCCGGCCCTGCCTTGAAGGTGAATTTGCGGACAGCCCCAAAGGACCAGAGTTCGTTGCCGAAAACGATTGAAGGCGTCAAGGTCATCTACGATTACGTAGGCAAGATCACGCCTCGCTGATCGACGCGATTGTGCCTGCATTCCGCCCAAGGGCAACAAGCTTCCTAACAATTTGTCTAAGTTTCCGTGGCGGCCACGCAGCCTTGGCCGCCGCATGATATTTTTCGATCCTGGCCCATTCCCCATGAACGAGTCCCAATGCCCGACGCCATCGAACTCCTGAAAATCCGCCGTTCCATCAAGCCGCGCGAGATGGGCGATCCCGGCCCCTCGCCCGCCGAGCTTGAAACCATTCTGACCATCGGTGCGCGGGTGCCCGATCACGGCAAGCTGACGCCGTGGCGTTTTATTGTGTTCGAGGGCGACGCGCGCGTCCGCGCCGGCGACGTGATCGCGCAGGTGTTCGCCAAAAAGAATCCGGGCGCGCCCGCAGCCGATATCGAGGTCGAAAAGCGCCGCCTCACCGATGCGCCGCTGGTGATCGGCGTCGTCAGTTTCACAAAACCGCATCCGAAGGTGCCGCCCTGGGAGCAGGAATTATCCGCCGGCGCGAGTGCGATGAACATCGTCACCGCGGCGACCGCCGCGTGCTGGCTGACGGGCTGGTTTGCGTTCGATCGCGACGTGCTCGATGGATTGGGATTGAAGGCGGAGGAAAAACTCGCGGGCTTCATTCACATCGGCACGCCATCGAAGCCGAGCGAAGACCGCCCGCGCCCGGCGCTCGCGGATATCGTCACGCGGTTTTAGATTCAACTTGTCATTCCCCGATGTGCAATTGCACATCGTGGATGCGCCGCTTGGCGCAGGCCCGGAATCCATACTCCCCGCAGTGGTTATGGATTCCGGGCTCGCGCTTCGCGCGCCCTCAGATGTGCAATTGCACATCGGGGAATGACGATTATCATTTGTGCAAAAATATCAGCGCGCGATGACCTCGACCTCGCCATCGACGCCGTTGACGACGTTGAAGGAGCGCTCGAACACCTTGCCCTCGTTCTTGGCGATGGCGCGATATTCGCCTTCGGACAGCACGACGCGGGGGAATGCCCCGATCGATTCCTTGATGACGTCACCGCCCGGCGTAATCACCGACCACGCGGTGTTCGCCAATGCCTCGCCGCCCTTGTCGCCGACGAGTTTCAGCGTAATGACAGCGGCGCGATGGCTGATGATCACGTCGGTCAGCTTGCTGGCCTGAACGCGAATATCCGAGCGCACCACGGAGTTGGCGTCGCCGTAGTTGGAAATGATGTAGTAGGTCCCCTCCGGCAGCAGCGCGACGTCGCCGGCGGCGACGTTCGGCACCAGCGCGGCGCGCTCGCCGACTTCAAACTGGCTGCCCTTGTAGATCGCGAACGAAATCTGGTTCTGCGGAATCTTGGTGGCGCCGACGCGGCCTTCGATACGCAGGCCGCCCGCCGGAAGCAGGAAGGATTCGCGGTCGGTTTCGGACTTCAGGGTCACCGGCCGCACCGCGCTGACCAGTCCGAAGGAGACGTGGACGACATAGCCGCCCGGCGGCAGCACGATGTTAGGCGTCGCGCCGCGTTCCTCGCGGATCAGTTTGAAGGTGCCGTTCTCGTCGGGCCGGTCGGTAAAAATTCGCCACACCAACCCGTTGTTGATGGCCGGCAAGTCCTTGCCGTAACGCGCGGTCAGCGACAGCACGGCCTGGTTGGGCGCCGGTGCGACTGGAGATGCCGCAACCGGCGGCACCGCGGCGATCGACGGTTGGACGATCGAAGGTTGTGTCAACGTCGGCGCGGGCAGATTGGGACCAGATCCCGGGCCGGACGGCGGGGCCAGGCTGATCGCGCCGCCCGGGTCCGGAACCGTCGCGGGCGGCACCGGCGGCGGTTGATCGGTGAACATCTGGGCGGCAGCCGGGGCTGCCATCGCTGCAATCAGCATGGCCGCCAGCGCAAGCGCTGGCATCAGGCGTCCGCCCGCCACGGATCGATCGAATCCGATACGCCCTGATGTCATGACGCATGCTTTTCACCGAAAACGCGGCAAATTCAAGCCTGCGCGCCGCAGATTGCGGCCGCGGAACCGGCAAAACACTCCGATGTTATCCGGAGGTCGCGGTCCAGTCACAATCCGTGGTTAGGCCCATCGCACCGCGGCATAAACCATGCTTGTGGTACATTCTGGCGGGACCAGGCTTTAGTGCATAATCTTGTGCTCCCAGGAGATTTTTGGTGCTGGATATTTTGATCGGGCGCGGCCAAAACGGCCCGGATAGCCGTGACAAGGTGGGTCTCGGCAGCATTCGGCGGCCGGTGATTGGACTAGCCCTGGGTGGCGGCGCTGCGCGTGGATTTGCCCATATCGGCATCGTCCGGACGCTGATCGCGCACGGCATCGTCCCCAATGTCGTGGTCGGCACCTCGATCGGCGCGGTAGTCGGCGGCGCCTATGCCTCGGGGCATCTGGATACGCTCGAAGAGTGGGCGCGCAGCCTGCAGCCGCGAAATATCCTCGGCTATCTCGATATCCGCCTCAACGGCTCGGGCCTGATTGGCGGCGACAAGCTGGCTGCTCAGCTCGAGGCAGCGATCGGCCAGACCTCGATCGAGGAGCTGCCGGTGAAATTTGCAACCGTGGCGACCGAAGTCCGCACCGGCCATGAGATCTGGCTGACCCATGGCCGTGTCGTCGATGCCATGCGCGCCTCCTATGCGCTGCCGGGGATATTCTCGCCGGTGCTGGTGGGCGACCGCTGGCTGGTTGATGGCGCACTGGTGAACCCGGTGCCGGTATCGGCGGCGCGTGCCTTCGGCGCGGAAATCGTCATCGCCGCCAACCTCTCAAGCGACGTCTTTACCCACAGCACGACGATCTACTCGCACGGCCCGTCGGCCGAGGCATCGGTCTCCCTCGCACCGGAGGCCGAGATCGAGCCGCCTCCGCCGAAACGCGGCTTCGGCCGGTTGTTTTCCGCCGAGCGCACCGTGAAGCGCGAGTTTTTCGGCGGCAGCGGACGGCCGGGCATCTCCACCGTCATGGTCGATGCCTTCAACATCATGCAGGACCGCATCACCCGTGCGCGCCTTGCCGGCGACCCGCCCGACCTGTTGATCTCGCCCCGTGTCGGTCAAATCGGCTGGTTCGATTTTCACCGCGCCAGCGATCTGATCGCGCATGGCGCGCGCGCCGCCGAGCGCGCCATCGATTCCATCCAGGAGGCGATCCACATTCTGGCCCCGACAGCGTCCAGCCAGCCCAGCGCTTCGGTTGAAAAGAAGGACTGAGCGACCGACGGCGCTTAGGCGGTCTTGATATAATCGCGCAACGCTTCCTGTTCGGCCTCGAACTCCATGACGCGCCATTTGACGATGTCGCCGATCGAAATCAGGCCGACCACCTTGCCTTCCTCGACCACCGGCAGGTGCCTGAATTTTCCCAAGGTCATGATTTCCATGATCGCGGCGAAGCACGGCGCCGATCTTCCGTTCCGACAGAATCTTGATCGCAGCCGCGAGCTTCGCATCAGGCCCGATGCTCTCGATCTGATGGCCTTTGGTATCGAGAATTGTACGTACCGTCATGGTCGTCTCCCTGAAGACGATCGCGCCCTTGAGCGCGGGCGCGGTCTTTGTTTCCTTGAGTTTGCAATCAATAGTTAGCGCCGATTTCATTCAGGGCGCATTTGGCAAGCACGGATATTTAAAGCACGCTCACGGGCTTAAGCCTTAAGTCTGGCATGATGAATGAAATCGGCTTGCGCCGCAAGCGACGATCAGCCGCGTTCCGATGCATCGGAGGACGACGCATCTGCAGCATCGGGCGCGGCGCGCGGGACCGGATCGAACAGCGAAAACAACAGCAGGCCTGCGAAGAACCCGCCGATATGCGCCTGCCACGCGACGCCGGCGCCGTCCGCGCCAATCGCGATCGATCCGACGCCGAAGATGATGTTGACGCCGAACCATACGCCAAGAAAAGCCAGCACGCGCGCGTTGCGCAGCGCCCGCATCAGCGACAGCGCCGGCACGCGTGCGGCCGCGTCGGCGTCGCCGCGGCTGAATGAAAGGAAGCTGCCCTTCACGAAAGCAAAGCGGATCGCAGCCGCCATCGTGCCGGACACCGACGCCGAAGCGCCGATCATCGGCGCCACCGCGTGCTCGTGGGTGACGAGATGCGCCAGCGCGCCGGCCACCGCCGTCACCGCCATGAAGACGAAAAACCTGAGCGCGCCAAAGCGGCGCGCCAACGCACTGCCGAACGGCAGCAGCCACAGCACGTTGAAACCGATATGGCTGACATTGGCGTGCAGCAGCGAATAGGTCACAAAGCTCCAGACCTTCGCACCGGTACCGCCGGGGAAATTGATCGCCAGTAGCGTCGAATCGTAGCGCTTCGGAATGAAGCCGAACATCTGGATGACGGTGTCGTCGATGTCGTACGGCAACAGCATCCGCCCGGCGTGAATCGCCGCGAGCAGCAGCACATAGGCGGTCAGGGCGCCGGGCAGCGTCAGGATAGGCTCGCGCGGGGCCTCCGACAGCAGTTCTGGCACGGATTCTGGGGGAGATTCCAAGGGGTCGAAGACCTAAGCGAGCGGCTCACGCGAGCGATTGGGCCCAATTAGGCGGCCTGACGCCGCGACGCAAGGGCGTAAACGGCTGGACCGGTGCGACGCCCCGGCGCGGCCGGCATCGTCAAAGCGCCGCTTTCCTGAGATTTTCCGTCCAAGGGCTTCGCGCGGCGTCGGTTCCGGATACCGGTCGGCCCCCAAATTGGTTCGGTATGCACCGGAGCATCAAGGCCGCGGCGCATGCCATTCTCTCGCCGGTCGCCGATCGAGGCGAATACAATACCATTACCGACGGAGAGAGACGATGAATTCGAATGGTTCCAGCCAGGCTTTCGTCATTATCGCATTTTGGCAAACCAATCCGGGAGAAGAGGAGTCCATTGCAGCCCTGTTGCGGCAATTTCTTCCCGAGGCGCGGAAAGAAGAAGGCGTGAAGGAATTCCAGATTCATCAAAACGTATCGAAACCGCGCGAGTTCTTCTTCTATGAAGTGTTCGCAGGCGAAGCCGCGTTCGCCGCCCACCAGCAGAGCGCCCATTTCAAGCGATTCATCCTCGGCGAAGCGATTCCGAAATTGGCCAAACGCGAGCGATCGCAGTTTCAGTTCATCTGAGCGCTGTCGCGCTTCACAAGTTCGCCTTCGGCATGCACGGCCGAAGGCGCTATTCAAACCGGATTCCGAATTTTTCGCGATAGATCCTTCGTCCTTTCGGGGTGACCTGCAACGCGCGCGTACCGT
>WNGK01003421.1_pt1 | contig 17136 bp, 14 predicted proteins | sample 5400601 | NCBI WGS metagenome assembly WNGK01 (sample SAMN13153376, study PRJNA577476) | soil metagenome | isolation source: 60 cm soil or saprolite under Garry oak tree replicate 1 | place: USA:California | collected 2016-06-15
GATTTCAGCACTAATGCCACTACCTGGACCAAGATCAAACAACCTATAGCGCTGGTGATTCTGCGCTGCGGATTGCAGAGGAAGGCTTATTGCAAGTAGCGTCACGAGAATATACACGAGTCGTTTGGGTAGCGTTCTCATACAAAATCTCCTCTTCACCTGCGTGCGATCATGGATTCGCGCTCAAGCAGTGGCGTAAGGGACTGCTGGCGGCAGAGGATTGATCAGCAGCGAAACGTTCGTCAAGCCAACTTCTGCTTAACTTTGTGTGAACCGGGAAGCGCAGCAGATCGTTGGGGTTACGCGAAATGGTGAACTCACCTCCGGAAGCTCAAAGGCGTGCTAGACTTGGCGAAAAGCGCATGGGGGTGTGGGGCGTGGCAGTTGAAGGTCAGCGACAAGCTAGATTTTCCTTCGGTACCTTCGAAGTGGACCGTGAGTCCGGCGAGCTTTTTAAGCGGGGTTCGCTGCTTCACCTGCAAGAGAAACCTCTTCAACTTCTTCTCCTCCTCCTCGAACATCCCGGACAGATCGTGTTTCGGGAGGATTTGCAGAGACGACTATGGCCTAACGGGACTAACGTTGACTTTGACAAGGGCCTAAACACCGCTGTTAAGAAGTTGCGCTACGCACTAGGAGATTCACCGGATAAGCCTGTATTCATTGAAACCATACCTCGCCGGGGCTACCGATTTATCGCTCCGATCTCGGGCAACGGCTTTCTACTCGAGCCGCCAGCCGGCGAACCGATTTTTCCGACTGCGACGGGCAAGAAAGAATCCAGTGACAGTCGCTCCGAATCTGATTTCCACACCATCGTTCAACCGGTCGGCATCCGAAAATATTGGTACTTATTGATTGCTGTTCTCTTTGGAACTGCCGCAGTAGTTCTTGTCAGATACGGGAGATTCGCTCGCCCGCCTGCCCTCGAACTCCAAAACACGGAAATCACCGAGCTGACGGACAATGGGAAGGTCCGCGAGATGGCTATAGCTCCCGATGGACTAACTTTGGCCTACGCGAGAAGTGAAGGATTAGAGCAGAGCTTATGGCTTAAGCGGATAGATACCGGAAACGAAACGCAACTTCTCACGGCGGACACCGTGAATTTCAGTGGCATGGAATTCTCTCCTGATCGGCATTTTCTCTATTTCGTCCGCTCTGAGAAGAGCAATCCGGTCTTCAGCTACTTGTGCAGAATTCCCGCGGAGGGAGGAACTGTCGAACAATTGATTCGGGATGCAGACACTCCGGTCAGTTTCTCACCCAATGGCAAGCAGCTTGTTTACACTCGGGGATACCCGCGTCGTACTATCTTCGAAGTACGCGTCGCAAATGTGGATGGAACTGGTGATCACCTGCTGGCCACAGTCGCAGGAAACGAGGTTTTTGACAGCGGACCCACGTGGTCACCCAAGAACGACAGCATAGCCGTTTCCGCGCATCTGATCGGACAAAGACGTCGTTTCGCGCTGTATCTCATTTCACTATCGAAGGCAACCCAGAGTGAACTGTACAGTTCTGAGGGCGCGATTGGACGCCCGTTGTGGATCGTGGGCGGGCGGGAACTTATTGTCACCTTGGAAGATCTCAACTCGCATCGGGGACAGCTTTGGACAGTTTCCACTTCGTCGGGAGAAGCACACCGCTTCACGAAGGACCTGACTGATTACGGCTCCGCCATCGATCTGACCGCAGACGGCAAGCGGATGGCAGTAATCGCAAACAGCGCGGTATCCAATTTATGGATTGCCGGAGCAAGGGACCATCTCTCTCATCCTTCCCAGGTCACGTCCGGAGAGCCGACGTTGTACCAGGTGCGCGAGCTTTCGAATGGACGTTTGATAGGCATGGGTACGGGCGCTTGGATCATGAATAAGGATGGCACTAACAGAGTACCTGTCAGGTCCTTAAATCATCCGGAATGGATTGAGCCATGCGGGCGTTTTCTGCTGGCTGTGACAAGTACAAATGGCAAGAAAGTTTTGACCAGAGTGGCGTTCGACGGTTCGAACGAAACGGCATTGACGAGTGGAGACGTCTTGTTTCCTGCCTGCTCGCCGGACGGACAGTTTGCCTACTACCTGAACGCTGTTCATCCTGAAAAAATTCGCAAAATCTCCGTAGTCGACGGATCGATTTCGGAAATCGCCGATGTACTAGGTGACACTTTATTCGGGAACATCGTCGTTTCCCCCGACGGGAAGTACCTTGCCTATCCTTATCAGCAGTACTCTCCTCCCGTTGTGGAGCTGGTGGTGATTCCATCTGGCGGAGGCACTCCCATCAACAAATTCCAGGTTCCTGGCTTCCTGGGAACTCTCCGCTGGTCTCCTGGCGGAAAGGCGTTGCACTACGTGCTCACGAGCAACGGTGCGTCCAATATTTGGGAGCGGTCATTGAGTGGCTTCAAACCAAAACAGCTCACTCACTTCAATTCAGGAGAGATATTTGACTTCAGTTGGACAGCCGATCGCGAGCACATATTAATGACGCGGGGACAATCAAAGCGAGATGTTGTCCTGCTGAGCCATAGCGAGTAGCGCCACTCGCTATGTCCGGCCCAAAACGGGTCATCCGCCCTTCCTTTCCGCCCGAGTCGGTCATTCGCCTTGTCATCAGTTTCACAGAGACTCTTCTGGTGGATGACGGGCAAACCTTACCTTACCGATTAGGTAGGGGTTGCTGACAAACTAGACACGATGCCTGGATCAGGCTGGCTGTTAGGGTGTGATCACCAATCGGCGGCCTGGCTGATGGCGCTGCCAAGCGTTCTCGATATCCGCGAGCGGTACTCTTTCCGTGTCTATATGAAGGTCCCCTTTTGCGGCGTGCGTCATCACTTGCTGAAAGGCTTCGACCAGAACGTCGCGAGCTGGAATCCCCGCAGTACCCAGAATTGTTAGTGCCGTACTACGCAGCACGGCTGCTGGAAGAGTGATGGTCGGAGCAGCGCTCTCCCCAACCTGAACAAAGGAACAAAGCGGGTCTCGGATTGGATAGCCGCAAATTCTCTTCGTGTTATCGCGGCCAGAAGCGCCTCTGCAGGGCCTCCCCAAACGCAATCGATCACGACTTGGAACCCGGACTGGCCAGCTTCCCGCAGAAATGCCTCGCTCAGTTCAGTCGCAGGTAGGTCGATGCTCGGCAACTTGTCGAGCACATCGGCGATCTTTGCAATCGCGCCACCTAGAGGGAGGCCGAGCCCGAGCCCGAGACCCCTCCAGTAACCCATCTTCTGCACGGGATTATTCGGATCGGAAAGATCGAACAAACGCGTGTATAGAGCGACCGCGCGGCGCGGCCATAGAGCAGGGCCAGTATGGCTCCTCGCGTACGGCCGAATAGAAGATCCGCCAAGCCGTTGTACTCATTTCGAGAACAAATTGCACTCGATGAGAACGTAAATCCACGTCCCGGAGATTCGCTTTCTGACGAAGACAACTGTCGTGGTCCTTTTATATGGGACACATATTAAGACCTGAAGCCGACGCTAGGCGAACATCGGCGCTGGTCACAGAATGGTCACAAAACTAGGGCCACTCTGCAGGGTTAAGTTGTTGAGGAATAATGGGGTTAGGCTGGTAGTACGCAGCCCTGAAAAGGCTGGCGTCGGGGGTTCAACTCCCTCCCTGGCCCCCAAATCACTTACCTTCAATGATTTGCCCCTCATTCTTAATCCGATACATCGCGTCGATATTTCATAAATCGATGATCTTCGATATTCGTAATCCTCTGTATCCGTTAAGGGTAGCTGGCGCCACAGAATGGGCGTACCAGAGAAAAACTTCATTGGTTGAGACCAATGGTTCGGGCGTCTGCCTAATCGACTTCGACAACGATGGCTGGCTCGATATCTATCTCGTGAACGGCGCGACATTCGATTCCCTGAATGGAAAGGAACAAACGCCACACGCCGGACTGTTCCACAACAATCACGATGGAACGTTCACCGAAGTAGGGCAAAAGGCCGGTGTGGCGAATGATCGCTGGGGATACGGCTGCTCGGTTGCGGATTATGACAACGACGGCTGGCCCGATCTCTTTGTCGGCAACTACGGCAAGAACCGACTCTACCACAACAACCATGACGGCACATTCGCTGACGTGGCTGAAAAGGCTGGCGTGCAATTGGGCAACTGGTCTGCAGGTGTGAGAATCATCGCTTCGTACCCACTGGTGGTTTTGCAGCGAACAAAACGCATCGGCTTTGATTCCTGGTTTCGAGGAATCAGCCCGTATCGTTGAATGCCTAAAAACCAAGGACATGATGCGACGAGTCTTGTCGAGCGTCGGATTGGCAAGCTCTTCTTCCTTTTTCAAGGCCCTCAGCCACTGCTCCACTTCCAACGGTTCGATGCCAAGTGCGATTCTGTTACCACATCGTGGGACCAGGCGGTTCCGGAGAACTCGCTCGTAGCCTTTTATGGTTGTGTGCGCCTTGGGGCGGATTGATTCGGAGCACTCAACCAACTCGTGTTCTGCGTAGTGGCACTGGAAGTCGCTCCGCGAAGCTCATTTGCGGCGAGTCGTCTCGCAGCCTTCATGCGCCGCGAGCAAGTGCGATGGGCCGCACTTTGGAGGTGAGCCCTTCCAGGAATTTATCGGAGGCGGTCATGAAGGCGAAGTGGCCAGCGTTGGGGATCAGGATCAATTCTTTTTTGGGTGCCTTGATGCACTTGAAATAGTCAACGGCGGCCTGCGTGGGACTGATGATGTCGTCCTGCCCCTGGATAACGAAGTAGGCGGTGTGGATGTGGCACGCCATCTTCGGCAGGTTCGTGGCGATCTGGTCGGGCAGGACGTGCTCGCCGGTGAACTGCATTCCGTCTTCAAGGTTCTTGAATTGTTCAGGCTCTCTAGCCTTCAATTCGGCCGCCTGACTGCGCAGGTGTTGCAGCCACTCCTGATCGGAGGGAGCCCACAGCGAGCGAAAATGGTATTTGTTGAGGATGTTGAAGTGATCGGCGTTGGTCGGGCCGGGGCGGCCGATGGCCTCAAGCTCTTTGACGATGGCCTGGTTCCCATCTCGGCGCGCCTTGGCCAGCAGCAGGTCGTATTGGATGTTGACCATTGCCATCCAGCTTGCGACCTGGCCAGTCCCAACGTACGCGGCGAAGAGATAGGGGCGCATCTGCACCATGCGGGTGGCGACGAGGGACCCCCATGAGTGGCCGAGTACGATGATCTTCTTTTTACCGATCTCGCGGCAGAGATACTGGGCGAGCTCGACGCCGTCCTTGGAGATGTGGTCGAGCGAGACGTCGGGCGTGTTTGTTCCGTAGCGGCCGAAGGTGTGGCCGGCGCCACGCTGGTCCCATTGCACCACGGTAAAGGCATTCTCCCACTGCTTGTAGATTTCGGCTTGCGGCCATTGCGCTTCGCCCGGACCACCATGAACGACGAGCAGCACGGGATTCGCGCGGTCGTCGCCGCGAAGACTGATCCACTGATCGATACCACCCAGCTGGACAAACGCAGTCCGGTCGATTCGTGCGGTAGGACTTCGCGCGTTCGCGATCGCGGCAACCCCGGAAAGAGCAATTGCAATGATCCAGGTCCAATTTGCAACTGCACGCGGTTTTGCTCTCACGGAATGCTTAGTCATAGTTAAATCGGACGCACCTCGATTAGACGATGCGATTTTGGAATTGTTACTAGGTCAGGCCACTTGCTGAACGAGATAAGCGACACTGCGGCCCGCTGGTTGTCAAGCTTCACCTCTCAACAATGGCAAACCCGAACCGGGAGCGAATTACCTTCCGGCTAGCGACCAACCGCTCAGAAAGCGCTACAGAGCTTTCTCGGGCAGCGATCTTGCCATCTCCAGCATGGCATGGCGGTACTTTTCGTGCGCGAACTCACGCGCAATCTGCCAGCCCTGACCAAGATAGAATTGTACGGCAACCGTATTCGACCGAACGACGCGAAGGCGGCACGTCTGGTGGCCGCGGGCAGCTATCTCGGCTTCACCCTCCGAAAGCAATCTACTTCCAACACCTCGTCCTCGGTGCTCGCGGAATACCCACAGGTCGCTAATCCACTCTTGATTCGTGATGATCACGCCCACAATCTGTTCGTCAGCGGCTGCCACCCATGCCAACGGCCAATCTTCGTCTTCGAATTTCAGGGGGACAGGATTCGGAGCGAAAAGATCCTTAAATGTTTCATTTGCCACTGTCTCTATCAGAACCCGCACTGAGTTGTACTCGCTCGGTTGCGGCCGCCGGATAACCACTTCAGTCGCCATCCACTAAATTTTAGCTGAGAGCGCCGGTGCTTGCTTTGAAGTAGACCTGATTACGGGCTAACCTTACGTAATCCGGTAACGGAAGGTTAGCCGGTCATACGAAGGTCAGGGTAGACCTTCTGAATGGCCGGGAGAGCGAGCTTGACCCTCGGGTTCGGGCACGGAGACTCCTTCAGTAGCTCGGTGTCAGACTGTCACACTTTACGCAGACTTCCCGAAAGCTCACAACGTTGTAAAGCAGGTGCACTGTTTGGGCGGGGAGCGTGTGCCTGGTGAAGCAGGCGCTCTTATCGAGCGCACGTCCCCCTCGCAGGCAGTGCCATGCCGACGGCGGAGACGACAGTTGAGAGCCTTACACTGTAGAAAACGTTTAGGAGGTGAAGATGCCGGAAACCGGATACGAGCCTTTTGAAGCTCTTGATCCCTTCTTCGAAGTTGTCATGGGAGGCTTACGCGGAATCGTTGACGGCAAACACTATTTTGATACCTTCGCCGAAGACGCAACCTTTGAGTCCCGCTATCACTTCCCCGGTTGGCCTGTGACCATTCGAGGGCGAGCCAATCTAATGGCTGCCCTCTCGGGATACGGCAAGACCATCAGGCTTCACTCCGGCGATGCGCTTGTTGTGCATCGCTCTCAGAATAGTCGCGTCGTGATCCTGGAATACGAAGTGCACGGAAGAATTCTCTCTAGTGGCGCACGCTATGAGAACAGGCTCATCTCGGTCGTCACGATTGAGAATAGAAAGATCATCCATTGGAGAGACTACATGGATTCTTTAGCTGCCTGGACCGCGCTGAACAGCGCCTCTCAATGAATGCAAGCTTCTAGTTCCGCCTCAACTCAATGCCAAGGTACTGCCATGCGTTCTTTCCGGACATTTGGAGCAACCCTGGTTCCCAGAAGCTCGATCGACCGTAACATCTTTTGGTGCGGCAATGCTGAGACACCCATCTGGAAAGTAATTCGAGAAAGGCCTCCCAGAACTTCGTTCACGTAAAGTATCTTCTCCGCGACCCTTTCAGCATCTCCGATAATCAGTGCACCGGTGGGCGCGCGTAGAGCGTCAAACTGCGCCCGAGTTGCGGGGAGCCAGCCGCGTTCTTTCCCGATCTCTGTGAAGGTGTGAGCGTATCCCGGATAGAAATCGTCGGCAGCTTCCTGCGTGGTGTCTCCCAAGAAGCCGATTGCGTGAAGTCCGACCAGCAGTTTCTCGGCGGGGTGGCCGGCGCGGCGCCCAGCCTCGCGGTAAAGATCGATCAGGGGCCGAAATCGTTTGGGTTCGCCGCCGATAATGGCGACCATCAGGGGAAGGCCGAGTGTGCCGGCGCGAACGAATGATTCTGGAGTGCCACCGACGCCGACCCAAATAGGCAGTGGATCCTGAAGCGGACGCGGATAGACCGCCTGTCCTGTGAGAGGAGCGCGGTGCCTCCCCGTCCAATGAACATGAGTGTTCTCGCGGATCTTAAGAAGAAGTTCCAGCTTCTCTGAGAAAAGTGAGTCATAATCGCCCAGATCGAAACCGAAGAGGGGAAAAGCCTCGATTGACGAACCTCGTCCCGCGACGATCTCAGCGCGCCCATGGGAGATCAGGTCCAGAGTAGAGAATTCCTGAAAGATTCGGACGGGGTCGGCGGCGCTGAGAACGGTGACCGCGCTTGTTAGGAGAATGTTCTTGGTGCGGGTAGCGGCCGCACCCAGGATTACAGGCGGAGCCGAATCCACGAACTCGCTGCGGTGGTGTTCCCCGATGCCAAAGACATCGAGGCCAACCTGGTCGGCTAGAACAATCTCATCCAGCAGATTGTCCATGCGCTGGAGGGCGCTCACGGTCAGACCCGTAGCCGGGTCAGAGATGACTGCTCCGAAGCTGTCGACACCGATCTGCATCTTTGCAACTCCTGACATTTGGTCAACCGCGCACTTTCGATCCCCGAACGCGGACTGTGTGGAAGTGTTCCTCAGTGAGCTCGCAACGTCTTCAGTGCTGTGCCCCAGGCAATCACCTCGTCCGCCATCAGCCTTGTCGTGCTGTTCGTGCGGCTTAAAGGTCGTGAAGTTCTCGAAATCGGCATAAAGCGAGAGCGCCACCTGCGCCCGCACGTCGGCAATCTTGATTTCGCCCATCACGAGTCTCAAGTTCTCCACCGCTCGGACACCGCCCGCGCCGCCATATCCGACAAATCCCGCCGCCTTGTTATTCCATTCGTGATAAAGGAAATCGATCGCGTTCTTCAATGCTGCCGAAGTCGCGTGGTTGTATTCGGGGGTGACGAATATGTAGGCGTCGAGTGACGCAATTTTCTCGCTCCAGCTCTTTGTGTGGGCCTTGCCGTACTGATGCATGATGGGGGGTACAGGTTCATCGAGGAGTGGCAGTTTGTAGTCCTCGATATCGACAATTTCAAACTCCGCGTCGTTGCGGTTTTTCAGGAGGTTGTGCGCCCACTCTGCGACGGCCGCGGCTTTGCGTCCCGGTCTCGTACTTCCGACGATGATTCCAACCTTGATCATTTGCTCTTTCTCCCTTCCGGTGCGGTCTTCAGGTGACCGATGGCTACTCACTCAGTGATCATGACCATTTTCCTGCCTTGTTCTCTGGTGCGATTGGCCGTCACTTCCTGGCGGCTAAGTTGTTCAGCCGCCAGCAGCCCGAGCTTCTTAATGGATCCGTAGAGTTGTTCCTTCTCCTTCTGGGACAGGGTAGACATGAGCGCCTCAAGGTCCCTTGCATGCCGCTCGAAGCACGATGCCGCCAGCCGCTTTCCTTCCGCAGTCAGATGAACCACGCGCGCTCGTCGATCAGTTGGGCTCGACTTACGAATAACCAACCCTAGTTTCTCGAGGCGATCCACCGCAGCGGTCATCGAACCACTGGCCAGGCGCACTTTATCCTGAATCTCAGAGATGGTGAGCGGACCTTTGTGTAAGAGAGCTTCGAGCGCGACGAAATCCGTGAGGCATAGCCCGGTGTTGACAATACTCTGCTCAGCCAGCAGGCTTAGAGCGTGATAACTCTTTGCAATCACCAGCCAGAGCCGAGGCGCTGCGATGACACCACTCTTCTTCGTCATGTATGCCCCATCACGCGGCTAGCGGCCGTACCTGGCCCCTGATGCTGTTCTTCGCGGGGGAGGACAATAGGCGATCCACGGAAGCTGCACCTGCACCGCGAATTATCAAAAAGACCGTCATCGCCAGTGCCAGGAGGTGGAACTCGAAACCCTCTCCCTTTTGCGTCCCCGCCCAGTTCATAAAGAAGCCGAACTGATGATGGACCATTGCGACCGCTACGAGCATGTTGCAAAAGATTCCAAAGGCGGCAACGCGGGTGAACAGGCCGAAGATCAGGCCTAGTCCTCCGAAGAATTCCGCGGCTATGGCCAGAAATGCGAATACCGCCGGGATGTGCATCATTCCGGTGAAGAAGCCCATCGTGCCGGTGAAACCGTATCCACCAAACCATCCGAGCATCTTCTGGGCGCCGTGGGCGAAAAATACTACTCCCAGCACCAATCGAAGAGCAGTTGTGGCAGCATCGTTGTCCGTCGCTATGAGTTTGCGAATCATAGAGTCCTTTCCTCAACCTAAATTGCTGAAGTCGGGCAAACACCAGATCAGATGAAGTAGCCTTATATAAGGATTCTTTTTGTCGAGCTAAACAGGGAAGTGCGACAGGAACGCGATTATGTCAGGCGACACAGCTCTGGCGAGCGTATAAATAGAGTTAGTGTCTGATATGATGTGTATACATCAATAATGACAGGAAACATTCCCAAGCCGTGCGCATGCGCCATCGTTCTGGCGAACAAAAGGCGCAAAGTTGCGTTATCGCCTGATTACGCCAACAATCGTTTTCCTACTCAGGCAAGCCCATTTCAAACAAGCACTTAACTTCCGTATCACTCGGGAACAATCGCCAAAGTGTCAGGGACGGCCACACATCAGGTTACCGACCGATCGTTCAATGGACTAGCCTCTATCGCGCGGCAGGTCTGTAGATGGCGCACCGGAAACGCAGGCGGATCACCGGAAATTACTGATTAGGATGACGTCGCTGCTTTCGCTGCCTCGTGTCAACGCCAGCTGTCTACCGTCATGCGACCAGGCAAAGTCAAAAATCTGTCCCGACTCAAAATCCGTAATCTGTTTCGGCGGTCCGCCGCTTAGTTTCTGTCGCCAGATGTTAGTGACGCCGCTCCTGGTTAAGGCATATTCAACGGCGACGTTTCTTCCAGACACGATTCGCGTGGAAAGAATCCGTGATGACGAAGCCTACGAAGGATAGTTGGTGCTGATTCTGTCCCCCCCAGTTGGTTACTGGTCGCTGGTTTCTGCCTACCGTTACTGCCTCATGCCGCACTTGCTCGCAAGTAAATGGCTTCGCACGAAGGTATCGGTGGGCATGGCCCTGCGGGCACAACGAGGGATGAGAAAGAGTCGTTGAGGTTACCGGCACCGGGGTACTCTTGTTGCCGCAAGCCGTGTGCTCAACACTACGTGAAGTCTGAAACTACTATCCAAGGCTGCATGGGACATACAGAGATGAGAAATACAGCGCATTGGTGGGTTGTGATTGGCCTGGTTCTCGCCTTATCGTTTGCCGCTTTCGGGCGATTACACGCTGCCCCGTTGCCCGGAGACAACAAGACAGAGGCGAAGCGTACTGACGCGACTGCTGACCAACAGCAGATGAGGGGCCTCGACGAACAGGTTCAGGAGGTCAAGTCAGACGTCCTCAGCATCGCGGCGGAGCTGAACCAGCTGGAGGAGAAACTGCTGTACCCATCAGGGACACAAGTCGCGATCTTTGTCGCGCTGGCCAAGGGCGACCAGATGCGCCTCGACGCTGTGCGGCTCGAGATCGATGGTCAGCTGGTTGCGCATTACATCTACAGCGCCAAAGAGCTCGATGCCCTACGCAAGGGCGGCGTGCAACGGATCTACGTCGGCAATGTGGCGACGGGGGATCACCAGCTCAACGTGTTCGTCGACGGCAAGCTTAAGGCCGGCGCGGATTTCAGCCGCACCGAACACTTTACCTTTCACAAGGAAGTGAAGCCAAAGTTGGTGGAAGTGACCATGGCCGGACCGGACTCCGGCAAGACCCCGATCACGCTTGGAGAATTCTAATCGATGCGAGTGACATGCACACTCATCGGACTCTGCCTAATCCTTGGACTCGCTGCCCTTCCGGCTTTGGGTGACGACTTGAGAGACCTCTTTTTCGGCGAGGCGCTCTATCACGCCCACCAGGGTCAGTTTTTCGAGGCAATCCAGCGGCTCGACACTGAACTCGCCCAGTACCACCGCTTGGACGAGCCCGAGCTCGATACGCTTCACTATCACGTCAACGAGGCCGAATTCTCGGTCGGCGATTTCGAGCTCGACTACCGCATGCACTACCGCGCAGGGCGCGCCATCAAGAGGGTGCTCGAAGGCTCCGTCGATGATGCCGTACGAAATGAAGCCGCGTTCAGACTCGCCCGCATTCACTTCCAGAAGGATCAGCTCGACGATGCGCTGCAAGCACTCGGTAGGATCCGGGGGCCCGTACCCGAACAGATAAAGGACGATGTCGAGTTTTTGCGCGCGAATATCTATATGGCGACAGGCCGGCCGAGCGAGGCCGTCGAAGTGCTCAGTCATCTTCCAAACAACAAGAATCGGTCCGGTTTTGTCGCTTACAACCTCGGCATTGCTTTGTTGCAGGCCGGTCGACAAAAGGAAGCGATTGAACAACTGGACAAGGCCGGGCAGCTGGCTGCGGACGATCCCGCAGGTCTCGCCATCCGCGACAAGTCCAACCTGGTGCTAGGCTCCCTGTTATTCGAATCCGGTGACTTTGAGCGGGCAAAACAGTCACTGGACCGCGTCCGCCTCGAGGGACCATTCTCGAACCAGGCTCTGCTGCGAGCAGGCTTGGCCGAGGTTTCGGCCAAGCAATATGACCGCGCGCTTGTTCCGTGGAACATTCTGGCTAATCGCGAACCGACGGATGTCGCCGTCCAGGAAGCCATGCTTACCGTGCCACACGCGTACGGCAGTCTGAAGCTGTACGGCCGGTCCGCGCTCATGTACGGTCGCGCACTCGAGTTGTTCAGCAACCAGATCGAAAAGGTGGACGCGTCGATCGATAGCGTCAAGCAAGGGCGATTTCTCAAGGCGCTGATCCGCGAGGAGAGCCGGGAGGACCAAACCTGGGTCATCCGACTGCGGAGCCTCCCCGGTGCGCCGGAAACCTACTACCTGACGGAATTGATGGCATCTCACGATTTCCAGACCGTGTTGCACAATTATCTCGACCTTGAGGATCTGCGCTCGAAACTTATGGCCTGGCAAACCGGCCTCGACGCCTTCGACGATATCATCCGACTGCGCAAACAAAATTACGAGCCGCTGCTGCCAGTCGTGGATGCACAGTTCCAGGAGCTGGATTCGCGAATGCGCCTGCGACTCGAGCAGCGTAAGCACCTCGCCGAGCGCCTGCAGACGATGCTGACCGCGCCGCGGCCCGACTATCTGGCAACCGCAGACGAGCGGACTGCCGGTGAGCGCATTGCACTTATCGAAAAGCAAATCGGGAACTTTGATAGCGCCGAATCACTCGCCCTTCGGCAGCGCGCCGCACGACTGCAGGGTGTGCTCACGTGGCGGCTCGAAACCGAGTACCAGGAGCGGCTGACTGCAGCGTATGAGCACCTCAACGAGTTAAATAGGCAGGTCGATACTCTCACTCGCCAGTACGAGGCTTTCGTCAGAGCGAGGCAGGCGGCGACGCACAGCTATGTCGGATACGACGCCCAGATTGCACAGCTTCGCGAGCGCGTCGGTCGCTCACTGGAGCGTGTTGATACTTTGATGGCCCAGCAGGGACACATGATCGAAACCGTCGCCATCGACCAGCTCGAGGCCCGCCGGCAACGCCTGGTGGCCCAGCAGACTCAAGCGCGCTACGGCGCTGCGGATAGCTACGATCGAACCACGCGCGTTCAGTCCGGCGTGGAGGTACGCTGATGCGCCGCCTCATTCCCATAGTGCTCGCGTCGGCTCTTCTCGTCGGCTGTGCCGCGCATCGCAAGGTGACGCCGACGACCACACTGGCGGACCTGCATAACATGCGCCCCGACGTGCAGGAGGTGAAGGTCGATCAAGGTCTCGATCAGGCCATGCAGGGCTACCGGCGCTTCCTTGAGGAAACGCCGGAGACATCGATGACTCCGGAGGCGATGCGGCGTCTTGCGGACCTGCAAATCGAGAAGCAGTTCGGCATACACACGGGCGACCTCAAGCCGCGGGAAATGGCCGCCCCGAAGACCGGTCAGGCACGTGCTAATACCCCAGCCCACACGACTGATCCGGCTGCCGCAGTTGCCGGCGCCGTCCGTGGGGAATCCGACCGAGAATTCGAGCGGCGCACAACCGCGGAGGCTCCGATCATCGCAGCCGCTGACGCCGGCACTTCCCTGGCGGGGGCGCCGGGTACTGATGCAGCTCCCAAAGGCCCCGTGGAGGCAATCGCTCTCTATAAGCGGCTGCTCACGGAATACCCCAGTTACAAGGACAGCGACCAGGTCCTCTATCAGATGGCGCGAGCGTACGACGAACTCGGCCGTACTGATGAGGCCATGGAAACCATGGAGCGTCTGATACGCGCGAATCCGCATTCCGAGCACTACGACGAGGTGCAGTTCCGGCGGGGCGAGTACTTCTTCACGCGCAGAAAATATCGCGATGCCGAGAGCTCCTACTCAGCGATCGTCAATCTGAGTCCTACTTCCTCGTACTACGAGCTCGCTCTCTACAAGCTCGGGTGGACCTTCTACAAGCAGGAGCTCTACGACGATGCCCTGCACAGATACATGGCGTTGCTCGACCATAAAGTATCGACTGGCTACGACTTCGATCAGAAGCACGAGAAGGAGGACGAACGCCGAGTCGCCGATACTCTTCGAGCCGTCAGTTTGAGCTTCACCAACCTGGGAGGGCCGGAGGCGGTCCAGGAGTTCTTCTCTAAGTTCGGAAATCGATCCTACGAGGACCGCGTTTACAGCAATCTCGGCGAGCACTACCTTACCAAGCTGCGCTATGACGACGCGGCGAAGACGTACAAGGCTTTTATAGCGCTCTATCCTTTCCATCGTGCTGCGCCGCGTTTCAGCATGCGGATAGTGGAGACTTTCGCCAAGGGCGGCTTCCCCAAGCTCGTTCTGGAGTCGAAGCGAGAGTTCGCGTCCAGGTATGGACTGCAGTCCGAATACTGGCGGCACAACAAGCCCGAAGACTCGCCGGAGGCTCTCGCTTACCTGAAGACGAACCTGAAGGACCTCGCGAACCATTACCACGCTGAGTATCAGAGCGCGGAAGACGCGAACGAGAAGCTCACGAACTATCACGAGGCTCTGCGATGGTACGGCGACTACCTGAAGTCATTCCCGACGGATGCCGAGTCGCCCGCGATCAACTACCGGCTCGCCGACCTTCTCTTCGAGAACAAAGATTTCGGCGAGGCGGCCAAACAGTATGAGCGCACGGCTTATGGATATCCGACGCACTCCCAGTCCGCAGCTGCCGGCTACGCCGCAGTGTACGCATACCGCCAACAGCTGAAGGACGCGGGCAAGGAACAGCAGGAGGCCATCAAGCGTGCCACGATCGCAAGCTCGCTCAAATTCGCTGACACATTCCCAGACCACGCACAGGCTGCGGCGGTTCTGGGGGCGGCCGCCGATGACTTGTACGAGATGAAGGACTATCGCGCCGCCATCGACTCTGCTCAGCGCGTCATTGATAAATATCCAGGCGCCGAGCTGCCCATCCGGCGCTCCGCGTGGATTGTCGTTGCGCACGGCTCGTTCGACCTCGCCGAGTACCCTCAGGCTGAACACGCCTACGCGCAGGTGCTGACGGTCACGCCGGAAGGCGACGCGTCGCGCGCCGCGTTTGTTGATAACCTCGCCGCCTCGATTTACAAGCAGGGCGAGCAGGCAAGAGACGCGAAAGATTATCGCGCGGCCGCCGACCACTTCCTGAGGATTCGCACCGCAGCGCCTACGTCCACCATCCGTCCGACGGCCGAGTACGACGCAGGCGCCGCGCTGATCGCACTGCAGGACTGGAAGTCGGCCGCGGAAGTGCTCGAAGCGTTCCGCAGCGCCTATCCCCAGCACAAAATGCACGGTGAAGCCACCAAACTGATCGCGCGCGCCTACCGGGAGAGTGGACAGTTGTCGCGCGCCGCGGGCGAATACGACCGACTCGCATCCGAGTCCGAGGATCCGGCATTACGCGGCGAGGCATTGCTCGCGGCAGGCGACCTCTACCAGCAGTCCAATGCAAACGACAAGGCCTTGGATGCGTACCGACGTTACCTCAACGAGTTTCCACGTCCAGTCGAGGCGGCTCTGGAGACCCGCTTCAAGATCTCCGAGATATATAGGACAACGCATGACGAGTCTCTCTATCAGAAAGAACTGGCGGAAATCGTACGCATCGACGCAGCCGCAGGGTCGGAAAGGACCAACCGGACGCGAACGCTTGCAGCACGTTCGGCGCTGGTCCTCGCGGAACAGTTCTACCGCGATTTCGTGGCTGTGAAGCTGCGGCAACCGTTCGAGGCCAGCCTGAAGGAGAAACAGCAGCGCATGGATGCCACGATCGATGCCATGAACCGGCTGGTGGAGTACGAAATCGCCGACGTGACCGCGGCCGCCACCTATTACATGGCGGAGACCTACTTCGATTTCAGTCGCTCGCTGAAAGAGTCGGAGCGCCCGACCGACCTGCAGGCCGCAGACATGGAAAAGTATGAAGCAGACCTCGATGAGACAGCATTTCCTTTCGAGGAGAAAGCCATCAAGGTGCACGAGAAAAATATGGAATTGCTGCACGCAGGCGTCCTGGATGACTGGACTGAGAAGAGTCTCAGCAGGCTCGCCGAGCTGATGCCAGGCCGCTACGCGAAAACCGAAGTGAGCAGCGGCTTACTCGGCGGTATCGACAGTTATGTGTACCGTTCGCCGGTGTCGCAGCTCTCCGTGCCGGCGTCGGGCGCCGCCCAGACTACGACAGGCAAGCCGGACCAGACAACGCAGCATCCGGTCCCGATGGCTATGAACGACGGAGGGGCGAAAGATGCGAGCGTGCAATAAGACCCGACACATAAAAGCGATTTGCGGCGGGATACCGTGGCTGGCCCTGTCGATTACCCTGGGCTGCGCACCTGCTGCCCGGCGCACGGTGAGCAATTCGACGATGGCTAAACCGTTGTTGGCGCCGTCGGCCGCGCCCGTTAAAGTCGAGCAGGATACGGGCGGGTTCACAATCACGCAGAGCGCTCCTGTTTCGGACGCAGTGCGCGCCGACTATGAGGCCGCGGTACGCATGCTGGAGGAAGCGCAGTATGAACGCGGGATCGCTCTGCTGCTCAAGGTAACCGAACAGGCGCCCGCATCAACGGCAGCGCACATTGATCTCGGGATCGCATACGCACACACCGGCGACCTGGACCACGCCGAAGCTAGCCTGAAAAGGGCGCTGGAACTGAATCCAAACCACCCCGCCGCCTACAACGAGCTTGGCCTGGTGCAGCGGCGCAAGGGAGAGTTTGCGAAGTCGCGTGCTAGTTATGAGGCGGCCCTGGCGCAGTTCCCCGACTTTCACTATGCCCACAAGAATCTGGCGGTTCTGTGCGACCTATATCTCGGGGATTACAAATGCGCGCTGGAACATTACGAAGCGTATAGCCGGCTCGTTCCGAACGACACCGACGTCGCCAAGTGGATTGCCGACCTTCGCAACCGCGAGAGCCGCAAGGAGAAACAATGAGCCGAAACTTGTTATTCGTGCTGCTGCTGGTAACGGGCGTCGCGCTGGCAGATAA
>WNGK01017412.1_pt1 | contig 17134 bp, 19 predicted proteins | sample 5400601 | NCBI WGS metagenome assembly WNGK01 (sample SAMN13153376, study PRJNA577476) | soil metagenome | isolation source: 60 cm soil or saprolite under Garry oak tree replicate 1 | place: USA:California | collected 2016-06-15
AGGCGCGCTAGCGCCGTTGCAGCGATGGATAGGTGCTTACTTCAACAAATCGCGCGCAATAACCATCCGCTGAATCTGATTCGTCCCCTCGTAAATCTGCGTAATCTTCGCATCACGCATCATCCGCTCCGCCGGATACTCCTTCATATACCCATATCCGCCCAAAATCTGAATAGCATCATTCGTCACCTCCATCGCCCGGTCCGAAGCATACATCTTCGCCATCGCCGAGTACATTCCAAAATCCGTGTCGCCGCGATCAACCATCTCAGCCGCGTTGTAGACCAGCAAACGCGAAGCCTCCACCTTCGTCGCCATATCCGCCAGCATAAATTGAATCCCCTGGTTTTCCGCGATCGGCCTGTTAAACTGCACGCGCTGTTTAGCATATGACACCGCCAGGTCGAGCGCTCCCTGCGCGATACCCAGCGCCTGCGCCCCGATACCAATACGCGTGTGATCCAGCGTCCTTAGAGCAATCTTAAAGCCCTCGCCTTCTCGCCCCAACAAATTCTCAACGGGCGCCTCACAGTCGGTAAAAATCAACTCAGCCGTCTGTGAACCCTTGATGCCCATCTTTTCCTCGATTCGTCCCACCGCAAACCCCGGAAAGTCCCTCTCCACAATAAAGGCGCTGATCCCGCGCGTGCCCGCATCCGGGTCGGTAATCGCGAAAATCGTGTTGACCTGCGCCAGCCCGCCATTGGTAATAAAACGCTTCGAGCCATTCAGAATATACGTATCTCCTTTGCGCACCGCTCTCGTCCGCATCGCCGCCGCATCCGAACCCGAACCGGCCTCCGTCAACCCAAAAGCTGCTGTCCACTCCCCACTGGCCAGCCGTGGTATATAGTTACGCTTCTGCTCCTCGTTCCCCGCCAACAAAATAGGCATCGAGCCAAGCTGCTGCACCGCCAGGATCAAAGATGTCGTGGCACAATGTCGCGCCAATTCCTCAATCGCCATCACCACCGCCAACTCGCTCGCCCCAATTCCGCCATACTCACCTGGAAAAGGCATGGCCAGAATATCCTGCTGCGCCAGCAATTCCTTCATATCCCAGGGAAATTCGGCCGTATGATCAATCTCCGCCGCCCTCGGCGCCACCCTCTCCAGCGCCAACTCGTGAATCGCCTCTATCAGTGCCCTCTCGTCCTCGGTAATATGAGCTATAGCCATGAAAATACCCCCTACCTTAACGCTCATCAAAGAGAATTACAACCTACATTGGAGTATATTACACGCCCTCCAGGCCAATATCAAACTCTACAATATCGTTTGAGAAAGCAAAGTACACAATAGCCAAATTTCGTATCATCCCCTAGCCAAAAAGACATCTACGTGCTATAATAAGCGTAGAATTGAGGAAACCTTTTGAGAAAAGTGGGTTTTTCCCACTTTTCTGCTTGCCAGGGACTTTTTTCTTTGCACTCGAAAAAATGATGAAAGTGTCTACCGGGCGCCAGCGGGAGGAACAAGGCTTATGAGAAGCGAATTTCAAGCGGCAATCTCGCAATTAATTGCCGAAAAAGGACTACCCCGCGAAGTGGTAATGGAAACTGTTGCTACCTCCCTACTCGCGGCTTACCGTAAAAGTTTTGGTGGCGGAGATAACATTCGCATCGAGGTAGACAAAAACGGCGAGGTGCGCGTCTGGGCTATGAAGCATGTCGTCGCCCAGGTCAGCGATCCCAACGAGGAAATCTCGCTGGCAGAAGCGCAGCTTCTCATCCCCAATGCCGCTCTTGGCCAGTCCATCGATGTCGATTCATCTTACATCTTCAATCGCATCCCGACCCAGACGGCCAAACAGGTTATCTTGCAGCGTATACGCGAAGCAGAACACGAACACCTCTACGACCAGATCAAAAACTGGATGGGCGAAATTCGTCTCGGCACACTGACGCGCAAAGACCCGGTGCGCGGCTGGTTCATTGACTTCGACCTGGACAAAGTGGACAAAATCGAGGGCGTCATGCCCCCTAGCGAAGAGGTGCCAACCGAGCGTTATCGCATTGGTCAGCGCATTCGTGTTTACGTATACGATGTGCGGCGTAGCCAGGGCCGCATGTTGCAGATCATGGTCTCACGCACCCACCGCGACCTCGTCCGCCGCCTCTTCGAATCCGAGGTGCCCGAAATCTATGAAGGCACCGTCGAAATCAAAGGCATTGCGCGCGAACCCGGCAGCCGTTCCAAGGTAGCCGTCGTCTCCCGCCAGGAAGGCCTTGATCCCATTGGTTCATGTGTTGGTGTGCGCGGTTCGCGTATCAACAACATCGTGCACGAACTAAACGATGAAAAGATTGACATCATCCAGTGGAATGCTGACCAGGCCACCTTTGTGTCCAACGCGCTCAGCCCGGTAAAACCCCTCAGGGTGGAGCTGCGCGAAACCGATCATACCGCTGTCGTCACCGTTCCCGAGCGGCAACTCTCGCTCGCTATCGGCAAAGACGGTCAGAACGCCCGCCTCGCCGCAAAACTCACCGGCTGGCGCGTCGATGTCACCAAACCCGCCGAAGGCGAAGTCTATGAAGAACAGGTAGATCAGTTCCACGAGCCTGCTGTCTCCCATGCTTCAAAGCGCGATCGCGGAGACCGCGCCCAGGGACGCCATGACCGCAATGAGCGCGGCGGGGAGGGCGGTGGCTCAAAGCGTTCGGGTCACCAGCGAGAACGCGGAGGATACAGGCATAATACATCGCACGGCTATGATGGTGATGGGGACTAGCATCATGACGAATACAGCAAAAAAACAGCCGAAACGGCCAAAGCATATTCCATTGCGCACCTGCATCGTCTGCCATGAAATCAGGCCAAAGCGTGAATTATTGCGCGTTGTACGCACACCCGATGGACATGTTGCCCTGGACGCAACCGGCAAGAAATCCGGGCGAGGAGCCTATCTCTGCGCCCGCCTCTCTTGCTGGGAAACCGCCATCAAGAAAAAACGCCTTGAACAAGAATTTGAATTGACTATAGCAGAGGAAGACCGCGCTGGCCTTGATGCCTTCATCGCCACGCTGCCTAAAGATGCGCCTGCTCCATCCGTAGCAGCCAAATCTTCAAAGCGAGCAGAAAAAGCCAATAGTTAAAAACTGTTGCAAGAACGCTTCTAGTAAGCTATACTGTGATATCATCATATATCGTCACCGGAGTAGGGACCCGATTTATCGCGTCCCCACCCCGGTTGAGCCAAATTTTGAAATACATAACGAACTAAGTAAAAAATGATGCGTCAATTTATCTCGACTCTTGAAAGAGACACAGCCCCTCGTCAACAGGGCCGTTGTGCTAAGCAAATGTTTGCGGAGCGATAGCTATGACAAACTAACCATAGCAACCGCGCCAGAGGGCGCAGACAACATAATGCCCGGCACTGCATACACGAGGGACTGTCTCCTTTTCCATTAGATAGGAAAAGGCGACAGTACTTTTTTGTCGCTGTGAAGAGAGATTTCCGACACCGCTAAAGGCGCATCATCCGATAGAAGGGAGTCTTCTTCATGAAAAATATATCTGAGTCTCCAGATACCAACGAAAACGAGCAGGTAAAACCAGCTACAACCAGAAGCCGAACCAGTACCCGCTCCAAAACAGCCAGCGCCTCGCCGACCAAACAAGAAAACTCGGAACAGGAAGTAAAACCCACCGCCAGGCGTCGCGCAACGTCCGCTGCTTCGGCCAATGGAGCAACCGTGCCTCCAGCCCAAATTGTAACGGATACTGCCAATGCCGCTCCTGCTGCTTCCGCAGCCCCATCTGATACTGCTGCCCCTGCCGCCCCAACAGATGCTGCGCCACGCACTGCGCGTTCAACAACAGCAAAGCGTGCCAGCAGCGCAACTGCCACCAGGAAGTCCGCAGCCTCTGCTGCCCCTATAACCCCTGTCTCCCAGCCTCAAACACAGCCAGACGCAGAGACGCCCGCTGCAACAACGCCGCGCGCGACACCTGCACAACGCTCAGGCGCCGCAACGAAATCACCCGCGCAACAGGTCAACGCGCCCAAGACACCCGCTCCAGCCAGCGAAGTCGCTACAACGACTCCACCGCTACAGCGTAGCAGTACAGCAAGCGCCCCTGTACAACGCCCTGCGACAACAGGCGCTCCCACACAACCAGGTAGCGCTCCCACGCAGCGCCCTGCGACAACAGGCGCTCCTATGCAGCGCTCTGGCAGCGCAGGGACTCCCACGCAGCGCCCTGCGACAACAGGCGCTCCTATGCAGCGTCCTGGCGGCCCGGGCGCTCCCGCGCAGCGTCAACCACCTTACGGATCATCGCCACAACAGCGCTCCTATGCTCCTGGTAGCGCGCCAACACAGCAATCGGGATATCCTGCCACGCAGCCTCGACCCGCTAATAGACCCGGCGCCACACAACCTGGAACCTATCGCCCTGGCGCGCCCTCGCGTCCCGGCGCCTCTCGCCCCGGCGGAGCTGCGCGTCCCGCGGCCAATCGCCCCGGCGGTCGCTCCACTGCTCCGGCACAGCGCTCCACAGAACGACGGGCAGCCGCCGTTAAAGAAAAAGTAACGGGGCCAGTCTCGATTCCACCACAAATTGTGGTTAAAGACCTGGCAGGACTGCTGCGCACGACACCAAACGAAATCATTCGCGGCCTCATCAAACACGGCATTTTCGCCAACATCAACCAGATGGTTGAATATGAGAAAGCAGCATTGGTCGCCGAGGAACTCGGCTTCGAGCCTGGCCTGAGCACACTTTCGACCGCCCCGGCGGTACAAAGCGACAGGGGTCTTTCCGCCAATGAAGCCATGATGGCTTCGCGCAATGAAGATAATATGGTCATCATTCCGCCAGTCGTCACCATCATGGGCCACGTCGATCATGGGAAAACGTCGCTACTCGATATGATCCGCAAAACAAAAGTTGCGGCAGGCGAAGCAGGTGGCATTACCCAGCACATCGGCGCCTACCAGGTTGAAATCAACGGCAAGAAAATCACCTTCCTGGATACACCCGGTCACGAGGCATTTACCGCCATGCGCGCCCGTGGCGCCCAGGTCACACACATTGCCATCATCGTCGTCGCGGCTGATGACGGCGTCATGCCTCAAACACGCGAGGCTATCGACCACGCCCGGGCTGCTAAAGTGCCCATCATCATCGCTCTCAACAAGATCGACAAGGCCAATGCCAGATTTTGTTGGTGGCCGAGGTACAGGATATCAAGGCTAACCCCAATCGCTCGGCCACCGGTGTCATCATCGAAGCCAGATTAGAGAAGAGCACCGGCCCGACCGCCACTGTGCTGATCCAGCAGGGAACGCTCAAAATGGGCGATAACATCGTCGTCGGCCCCATGTCCGGCAAAATACGCGCCATGTTCAACGACCGCGGCAAACGCATCCAGAAGGCGCCACCCAGCATGCCGGTCAGTATCTTCGGTCTGCCCGAAGTACCCAACGCCGGCGACCGCCTCGAGGTCGTCGCCAACGATCGCACCGCGAAGCAACGGGCTACCAAAATCGCGGAACAGCGGCGCAGCGAGAGCATGCCACTTGGTCTGGTCAGCCTTGATACCCTCTACATGCAGATGCAAGAGGGCAAGGTCAAAGAACTCGACATTGTGCTCAAGTGCGACGTTCAGGGATCTGCGGAGGCCATCAAAAACGCGCTGACAAAAGTTGGTGAAGAAAACATCAAAGTACGTCTCATTCACGAAGGCATTGGTGACATTAACGAAACCGATGTTCACCTTGCCTCTGCCTCCGGCGCCGTCATCATTGGCTTTAACGTCAAAGCCGATGGAGCAGCGCAACGCCAGGCGCAAAAAGAAGGCGTCGACATTCGCTACTACAACGTCATTTATAAGCTGACCGATGAGATTCAAGCCGCTCTCACCGGCATGTTGGAACCGACCTACCGCGAGGTAATCGAAGGCCACGCCGAAGTAATGCAGACCTTCAAGGCCGGAAAAAACCTGGTCATTGCAGGCTGTCGCATCACCGACGGCAAAATAACACGCTCTGCCCAGGCACGCATACTACGCCAAAATGAGAAAGTCTACGATGGCAAAATCGGTTCCTTGCGCCGCGGCAAAGATGATGTGCGCGAGGTCGCCAGCGGCTACGAGTGCGGTATCGTCCTCGACGATTTCAATGAATTTGAGGTCGGTGACATCATCGAAGCATTCTCACAAGAACGAGTAAAACCAGGCTCATAAAACAATAAGGACATTTACATGGCCAATCCACACCGGCAAGAAAAACTTGGCGAATTGTTCGCGCTGGAATTAAGCGAGCTTATACGCACCCGCTTGAAAGACCCTCGTGTTGGTTTCGCCAGCATCACCCACGTAGAGGTCAGTGGCGACCTGCGTCACGCTAAAGTGTTCGTCAGCGTCATGGGCAGTGCTGAGGAACAGGCCGCCACCATCAAAGGCTTGAAACACGCTACCGGATATCTACGCCATGAACTCGCCAACCGTATTGCCCTGCGCTACATGCCCGAGCTAGTCTTCAAGCTCGATACGTCGATCGCAGAAGGCGCGCGCGTCCTGGAACTTATTCGCCAAAATGAGCAAGAACAACAGTAGAGGTGACGACATAACTACGAGCGATCCTACTACCGCGCTGAACCGCCAGTTGAACCTTGCGCTCGTTCAACAAGCAATGGCCCTCATACAATCAGCGCAGCGCATCGCCTTGATTGCGCATGAGCATCCCGATGGTGACTGCCTCGGCTCCGCCCTCGGGCTTGCTCATATATTGTCCCAAAACGGTAAAACCTGCCTCACCGCGTGCGCCGACCCTGCTCCGCGCACCATGGCCTTCCTGCCAGGCATCGCTTCCCTGCGCCAGACACTGGATACTGAGGATTTCGACCTCGTTATCGCTCTGGATGCCAGCGAACTGCCGCGTTTTGGCTCGCTCTACCAGCGCCATCAAGCGTTTTTGGAGCGTGCGCCCATCCTCAACATCGATCATCACATTACCAGCAGCGGCTGTGGCACAGTCAACATCATCGATCCAACCGCTGCCGCCACCGCCGAAATCCTGGTCCTGTTCCAGCAACAAACAGGGCTTCCCTTGAACAAGGACGCCGCGCTCTGCCTGCTCACAGGCATTATCACCGATACCAATTCATATCAATTCACCAACACGACCGCGCGCACAATGGAGGTCAGCGCCCTGCTCTTGCGCGCTGGCGCCATTCCTGAAACCATCGTCCAACCCATCTACCGCGCGCGCCCTCTCGCCCAGGCGCGCTTCCAGGCGCTCGTCGTCGCCAACGCCCAAACCTCCTGCGAAGGGCGCCTCATCTGGTCACAAGCGACCGCTGCCACCCTCGCCGCGGCGGGCGCCATCGAAGAGATGGACGACAATTTCTCAGGCTTACTGCGGGACATCGAAGGCGTAGAGGTCGCCGTCTTCTTCAAAAGTTACACCGATCCCAACATCACCCGCCTCAGTATGCGCAGCGCCGCCCCCTACAACGCCGCCGAAATCTGCCAGCGTATCGCCAATGGCGGTGGCCATGCTCGCGCCGCCGGGGGCACCCTCCACATGCCCATCGCAGAAGCCACCAGAATCGTCATCACAGAACTGGAACGCATCATGAGGAGCTGAGGCACATGAAAACAATTCGTAAAACCAGAGGCGCGCAAACCTACTTCATCATCACTGAACTTGACCCCGCCTACCATCAAGCAGCTCGCGACCTCGAATGTAAACAAATAGAAGAGGGATTCGCCCATATCTGCCCAACCAATAGTCCCCATCTCGACCAAATCTACCAAAACTTTGCACGCTATGCCGGAGAAATGATCCTGCAAACGGCCCGCGTCCACCCAGCACCGTGGGAACAGTCGTTGCTAGCCTTTCTAGAAATCATCAAGGGACACAACATTGATTGGTGGCTAGTAGGAAGTACAGCCCTGGCAGCACGCGGTATAGACGTCTCTCCCCGTGATATCGACCTATCAGTTGCCGACGCGGATGCGCATAAACTGGGTGACCTGTTACTGGACTATCTCATCGAACCGGTGCAGGCCACCGAAGACTGGTTTTGTAACTGGTTTGGTAGAGCCTTTTTGCATATGCGTTTAGAATGGGTCGGTGGCGTAGATGAGAGAGCGGATACACCTGAGATTTGCGACTTCGGACCCACAGCAAAAAGCAGGCAAGAAACTATCATCTGGCATGGCTATGAGCTACACCTTCCTCCTCTCGACCTGCAGCTTAAAGCCAACGAGGAACGCGGTCTGACAGAACGAGTAAAGAAAATCAAGAGTTTTATGCAATAACATGGACGGCATCTTTAACATCAATAAAACTACCGGCATGACTTCACACGACGTCGTAGCAAAAATACGCAAAATTCTCAAGCAGAAGCGCGCCGGCCACGCGGGCACCCTCGACCCTGCGGCCAGCGGCGTGCTGCCTATCTGCATCGGTCAGGGCACACGCGTAGCCGAATACCTCAGCGAAAGCGGCAAAGCTTACCAGGCAGACATCCTCTTTGGCATTGTCACCGACACCTACGACAGCGAAGGCAGCATCATACGCACCGCCAACACAGCCGGCCTCACTCTCGCCAACATCAAGGAAACCCTGCCGCACTTCCTCGGCTCGCAAATGCAATACCCGCCGCGCTATTCCGCTATCAAAATCCAGGGACAGCCCGCCTACAAACGCGCGCGCGCGGGCGAAGAACTTTCTCTGGCCGCTCGCCCCATTACCATCACCTCTCTTGAAATACTCGCGTGGGAGCCGCCGCGCCTCATCCTCGCCATCGAATGCAGCAAGGGTACCTATATCCGCTCCCTGGCCTACGACCTCGGCGAAAAACTCGCGTGTGGCGCGCACCTCGCCGCGCTCATCCGCGTGCGCAGTGGCCCATTCACCCTCTCCGAAAGCATCACCCTCGCACAACTGGCAGACGCCGTCACAACAGGAACCGTCGCGGAGCGTCTCTTCCCGCCCGATTTCGCCCTACAATCCTATCCTGCCATTCGGCTCGACGCCGCCACCGCCGCGCGCGTCCTCCACGGCAACCCCTTTCCCTATAACCTCACTCCCCCTCCAGCATCGCCCCCAACCCTCGCTCGCATCTACGGTCCCAGCAACAACTTCCTGGCCATCGCCGAATGGAGTCCTGACCAGAACCTCTGGCAACCCAAAAAAGTCTTCACAGCATGATTCAGCAACGAATTGCTTCCCATGGGTAGCTGTGGTAATATAACCCAAAGAAAGTTCAAGACGGCAAGGGAAACACCCCAACACACATATGGAATACACAACAACAGTTGCAGCAATAAAACCCATTACCATCACCATCGGCAACTTCGATGGCGTACATTTAGGGCATCAACGACTGATGCGCCAACTGTGCGCAACAGCGCAGCAACTCAACAGCAAACCAGTACTGGTAACCTTCTCCCCGCACACACTCATGATCGTGCGGCCAGACATCGACGTACGGTACCTGACAACACTGGAAGAAAAACTGGCTCTGACAAAAATTTATGGCAATATCGCGGACAACGTTGTCATCAACTTTACGCCCGCGGTTGCAGCTATGAGCGCCAACGACTTCATGTTTAGCCTGGCCACCCATTTCTCCATTAAGGGCATGGTAATCGGCGCCAATTTTAGCCTCGGCCACAACAGAATGGGCGACGTCACATTCCTTCAGCAATACGGCCAAAAACACAACATAGTCGTGCTTCCTATCCCTTTGGAAGAGGCAGAGACCACTCGCATCAGCAGCACCCGTATTCGCGCCTTAGTCAGCGATGGACAAATAAGCGAAGCAAATGAACTATTAGGCCATCCTCTTACGTTATCTGATATAGTAAAGCGCGGCGAACAACGAGGCAGGCTGCTTGGCTTTCCTACTGCTAACCTGCATCCTGAAACGCATAAACTCTTACCGGCCGATGGGGTCTATGCCGTACGGACAAGTATCAACGACGTCATTAGTGACGCCGCCAGCCCTTCTCCCGTCTATAACGGTGTAGTTAACATAGGGGTACGCCCAACCTTCAACGAGAAGGAACACATCGTAGAAGTACATTTGCTCGACGTTCAACCCGATCTCTATGACAAACGTATTACTATCGATTTCATCGCACGATTGCGCAGTGAGCAACGTTTTGCTAATATAGATGCACTGAAATCGCAGATAGCCGCTGACGTGCAACAGGCACGTCAGATATTAAAGTAGGGGGTGAGCATGGTGAGCGCTCGCCAGAAGCCACTTTCACGATTGAATGCCTGGATAGAGGGTAGTGTAGAAAGATTTATCGCTTTCTTTATTCGCACGCCAGTCCAACCGGCTTATATAGCCAGTAAGCTAGAACGCGCCATGGAGAACGGTACGTTCCTGCAAAAGGCAGGCCAGCGCCTGGCTCCCAATGTCTATGACATCTACTTGAGTGTCAAAGACCATCAGCGCCTGTCTCCAAGCCAATTCACCCTGATTAGAGATTGGCAGGAAACCCTCATTGCCTATGCAAGAAAGAAGCATTACACACTGAAAACCGACCCTATTCTGCGCTTGCACGGGGATACCGGGGTGGCGGTTGGCATGGCGCGTGTCGAAGCGAAACAAGAAGATGCGAAAAAATTGATCAACGAGGTCGGTGATGGCAGCGGCATCATGTCAACACAGGCCCTGGATCCCGCGCAGCTAGCCCTCTTGCGCGCTCAACTGGCGTCCGGGCAACAACTGCCTGGGATAGATCCCCGGGTCGCTAACCAGGCCATGGGCGGCCAGTACAACGGACCTGGCTCACCGCCAGTCATGCCGGTTGCCCCACGCATCGCCTCACTACCCCTGCCGTGGGCGCGCCTCTCTATTCGTTTACCACGGGCGGGCCAACAAACATACCAGATCGAAAAACCGATCATTAATATTGGCCGTCAACTCAGCAATGATATCATCGTTGAAGACAAACGCGTCTCGCGTAATCATGCCCAGATCAAATTTCTACCAGATGGCCAATTCGCTATCTTTGACCTTGGCAGCACCAACGGCATCACCATCAACAATACGCCTAACATGCGCCAGCATACCCTACGCAATGGTGATCGGTTCACCATCGGCAGTTACGATTTCTACTTTGAACGAAGGTGAGATGCTCTAAACTATGCCCCTTCAACTAGATGTCTTTTTATTGATATTGCGTCTCTTATTCATTGTCTTGCTCTATCTCTTCCTGATGCAGGTTGTCTTAGCCATTAGAAGTGATTTGAAGAGAGCAGCACGCGTTAACCCCGACGAAGCCCCCGTCGTCGGACACCTGATCGTTGTCGATAGCGGCCCCAGCAGCCTTCTACCTGGCACGCGTTTCAATCTCGAACCCAAAACAACTATCGGGCGCGCCCCAACCAGTACTATCCGTCTGACAGACAACTTCATCTCAAGCGCTCACACCTCTATCGAAAACCGTCATGGCACCTGGTACGTGCGCGATATCGGCAGTATGTATGGCACCTACGTCAATAATCAACCGGCTCGTGAAGCCCTTCCCGCCCGAACCGGCGACATCGTCAAAATCGGCTACATCAGCTTCAAACTGGCCCAATAAGCCCCTTAAAAGGAAAGTAAATGGCGAAACGAACACCTTTGAGCACCATAAAAAAATACCGCTGGCAAGAACTAGGACTCCTCATCATCCCCTTCATAGTCTTCCTCATTGCCATGACCCAACTCCTGCTCGCCCGGTCGGTACGAGCAGGAGTCATCCCAACCTCCTCACTCAGCTCCAAAAACCTCCCAACCATACAAGGCCTCATCCCCGTGCTCGGCATCATCGTATTCTTATTTCTCATCAACTTTCTCTTAAGTTTCACCTTCCCCAGCGCTGACCAGGTACTGCTGCCACTGGTCGGTCTCCTCAGCGGCATCGGCGTCCTGATGGCCCTGCGCATCGGCCCAAACCTCTTCCCCCCAGACCCAACACTGGGCACCCGCCAGCTTATCTGGGTCGTCATTGGCCTCGCTGCCTTCCTCATTACCCTCTTTGGATTGCGTAGGATAGAGTGGCTCAAAAATACCTACTACCTCTGGGCTATACTCGGCATCATCATGGTTGGCATCACCCTTGTCCACTCATTCCGCGCTAACCTCAATAGCCCTACCCACGACCAATTGAATATCGGGCCGCTCAACCTGCAGCCTTCAGAACTCCTCAAAATTTTTCTCGTCATCTTCTTTGCCGCCTATCTAAGCAATAATATCGACGGTCCTCTTCCTGGGCATCCGCGAACTGGGCCTTGCTCTACTGATCTATGGCATCTTCCTCTGCATGATGTACCTCGGCAGCGGCAACATCCTTTATGCCGTCAGCGGACTGGTATTCTTCGTGATCCTGGGCTTTATCGGCTATACGCTCTTTGGCTACGTCCGCGCTCGCTTCGACGTCCTTGGTTTCAACGTCGTCAACTGGCAGAACTGGTCTCCCTCCGATCAAAACTTTGCGCAAAACGGCGGACTACAAATCGTCCAGGGTCTGATAGCCCTCTCCAGTGGAGGCATCATCGGCGCTGGCATCGGCCTGGGACACCCAACCTTCGTGCCCGTCGTCCAATCCGATATGATCTTCACTGCTCTTGGCGAAGAATTGGGCCTGGCGGGTGTCTTCGCCATCATTGGCATTTATCTTCTCATCATTTATCGTGGTTACCGTATCGCTATGGAAACCACCGACACCTTTAGCAAATTACTGGCCGCGGGCCTGACTTCCATCTTCGCTATTCAATCGATCATCATTATCGCGGGCAACATGAAAATTCTCCCCTTGACCGGTATACCCTTGCCCTTCCTCAGCTACGGTGGTAGCTCGATTATTGCCAACTATATCAGCGTCGGCATATTGCTCCGCATCTCTTATAACACAGCAAGGGAACGCGCGGGACTAGCCTGAATGGTGTATCTTTTCGTTTCGACTTGTTTCTTGGCATAACTCGTGCTATACTCTCTCGCAGTATAGTCCGAGAATCGTCACTTTCAGCACCAATCTGGAACATACCGCATGGGTCAATATCAACAATGGTTGCACTGCCGCGAAGTGGACCAGCAGTCCCACACTGAGTTAGAGACGCTTGAGAGGGAACTTGCGCAACTCCTGGACGGTGCCCAACCTGTAGAACAGCCTGAGCAACCGCTACAAGATGCTGTCTTCTCTGCAGTTCAAATCCAGGAGAATACAGCATTCGATTGTTCATTCCCTGCTGACAACACCATTATTCTCGCCCTGGCAACTGGTTTAAATGGGCCAGCGCCATCATCGCCGTACGAACATCCTTCCTCACCAGGGCCTGCCAACCAGCACATTCCAGCAGCAGGCCAGGCCGCGGAAACAATCTCATCCGCCCTCTTTGCCTGGAGTAACTTACCCAATTTTGAAACTCCAAATCTGCCCACCGCATCACCTATGAACGGCGTGCCACAATTCAATCCCAACCTGAACCAGCATTACCCACATATTTCCCATCAAGATTTGGCCCTACTGCCAGAAGATATGTCTTCCTTTATCGACGAGCATTCACTGACAGACCCGCGCATCGAACTACCGTGGTGGTTGCACAATATCACCGCCCCTTCCGGAGCCAATAATTCCAATCGGCCCATCGACCAGGAGAGTATTCGCACGAATCGTCTCGTCAATCGCTGGCTCGAACGTTGGGGACACCAGCCTACGCCACAAAATAGCCGTGGGGAGAATAATCATGAGTAATGCGCCAGAACAACTTTCTCCCGACGAAATCAGCCAACTCTTTGCAAAACTCCCACCACGGGACGTGGCAGAGTTTTACGCTAGCTATCAACAGTGGCTGCGCCAACAGCAATTAGCGCAACTGCAAACGCGCATCGTCAATGTGCGCCAGCAAATCGCTGCAAATGACCTGCAAATGCAGCAGGCACACCCTTCCGCTATCGCTCTCGCTTCACTCGCGCGCCTTCAGTCAAACGGCGTCACAGATCTGGATCTCCTGGATCGCATGTTGGAACGAGGCGATACCTGGCTTGACAATACCATACAGCATCTTGAATACTGTGAAAAATTTGATTTCATTCGCGGTAACTACACACAGTGGTGCGAACATGCCCTGGAAGGCGCGTACGATTGGATTGACTCGATGCGCAAAGTCTCCTTAGCAGCCAATGCTTTGCCGCAATCCGCTGTCAATTCACCCGATCAGACTCCCTCGCCGTCGCCCGCCGCGACCCCAACAAACAACACAACAGATGAGGCGCTCAACGAAGCCACCGAGGAAACATTCCTCCAGAAACTCATGAGCGAGGAAGACATCTCCCACCTGGACATCGCTCTAACTCTGGAGATCATCTCGCCAGTAAACCCAATACCGGCAGATACACCGATCCCACTCGAAGATCAAGACACCGCGCAAATACAGGCCACAGGTCCCCACGCGAAACAACCCCTGGTCGAAACTCCGGACGCAGACGCCCCCTTTGTGGCGTCCCAGCCCCTCGACACACCCATAGTAGCAGGTACCCCTATTGAACACCGGGACCCTCTCGATCCTACGCCAGTTCTCGTTGCAGATACCCCTGTTGAACGCCGGGACCCTCTCGATCCTACGCCAGTTCTCGTTGACGAACCTCCCACAGGCGCAATCGAAAATATCGCGGATTCAACATTGGTCCATGTTGAAGAGTCTCTCGCTACACCCGCTGATGCACATAACCCCGCGCCACCTTCAGCAGAAGAATTGCATACAATCGAAGACTCTTCAGAAACTTCTCTTCCAGAATCCCAGGTAGACGCGCCTGCGCAAACTACTTCCACTCCCCCTCTATTAGAAGACATCACACAGCCATTGATACCCACGCAGGCCCGTCAAAAGGAAGTCAGCGATATTCCCACCTTCCCTGAAATACCCACCATGGCAACGCCTCAATCGCAGCAAGAAAGCGCACAACAGGCCACCCAACTCCCATTGGCGGTCGCGCAACCACCAAAAAAACGCAATTTCCTTCAACGCCTCTTCTCGCGCCGCTAATACGTTTAATGCAGCGTCGTCATATCCGAAATATCCGGCGGCGTGCCTAGCGTCCCCGGCATAGGCACAACAGGAGCACCAGCAGACGCGTCAACAGGCACAGCCAGCGCTATAACACCCTCCAATTCCCTGACCTTCGCGCGCAACTTCTTCAACTCACGTCTATCATCCATCGCCGCGGCAGCCGCGACTAAAAATAGCATCGCAGCGCCAAGCAAACACGATAGCAAAAGCAGCCAACCCACAGACAAAGGCGGCGCATTCCACACAAAAAATGACAAGGATATATCATTGAGAAAATTCTCAAACGCCAGTACAACCAATCCCGCCGTAAGCAGAACAAAAAGAATCATAGCTATGTACAGCATCGTAATCTCCTCCGGATATTCAACCCACCCGCTAACTAAAAAACGCAACACTCAACCATTTGGAGCATCTTCTTGACAATATTCCCTCTTCATCATACCATGAACTAGAACATTAGCTCATTCTACTTATCAAATTCTGGGTGATAGACATGCTAAAAGGTAATCGTGGAGAACGCAACCGCTCAATCGTCCTCTCCGCACAAGAAACATCACTATACCTTTCCCGCCTCCTCAGATTCGACAAAAGCGTTTCTGTAGATTCCATCAGGGATACCACCATTAACCAGGATATTTTTGATGTCTTACCGCTACTACCAGATCAATGCGTAGATTTGCTCTTTATTGATCCACCTTACAATATCACAAAATCATTTAATAGTACCGTCTTTAGGAAAAGAGATTTGGAAGAATATGCTACCTGGTTCAATTCTTTCATCGCTCAAATCACCAGACTCCTTAAGCCTACCGCCTCCATTTATGTTTGTGGAGATTGGCGATCCTCAGCCGCGATCCACTACACCCTTGAACGCTATTTTATCGTACGCAACCGCATTACCTGGGAACGCGAAAAGGGCCGGGGCGCTGTGACCAACTGGAAAAACTGTTCAGAAGATATCTGGTACTGTACAGTATCAGATAATTATACCTTTAATGTCGATGCGGTCAAACTCAAACGTAAGGTACTGGCCCCTTATAAAGATACCAATGGCAAACCGAAGGACTGGGAAGAAGACGCAACAGGCGCTTTTCGTGTAACTTATCCATCAAATATATGGACGGATATCACCGTTCCATTCTGGTCAATGTCCGAAAACACCGACCACCCGACGCAAAAACCCGAAAAACTGCTGGCGAAAATTATCCTCGCCAGTTCGCTCCCCGGTCAACTCGTCCTTGACCCCTTTCTCGGCTCGGGCACAACTTCTGTTGTTGCGAAAAAATTGGCACGTGCTTATGCTGGTGTTGAGATCGATGAGACATATTGTTGTCTAACAGAGAAAAGACTTGACCTTGCAGCACAAGAAACTGCCATACAAGGCTACTCGCAAGGAGTCTTCTGGGAACGAAACACTCTTGCACAGCAACGCAAAGCGGTAGAGGTTTAACGTGTTATTCAAAGACTACGAGCAAGAACATCCCGTTCACGGCCCCGTACGCACACAATACCTGCGTATAAAAGAACAAAATCCCGACGCCATCCTCTTCTTTCGCATGGGCGACTTCTACGAGATGTTCGACGACGACGCCGAAATCGTCGCTCGCGAGCTGGAAATAGCCCTCACCCGGCGCGACTTTGGCCGCGGCGAAAAATCGCCTATGGCAGGCATCCCTCATCAGGCCGCGGATGGCTATATCGCGCGCCTGGTCAGCAAAGGCTACCGCGTTGCTGTCTGCGAACAGACCAGCGACCCTGCTCTCTCGAAAGGACTCGTTGACCGCGAAGTGATCCGCATCGTCACCCCCGGCACCGTCATCGACCCCACCATGCTCGCCGCCAAACGCAACAACTTCCTCGCGGGCGTCGTCACAGGACGCGACGCCGTTGGTATCGCCTACGTCGATATCACCACCGGCGAATTCGCGGTAACACAATTCAACACTCCCGAGCCTGAACTCTCCCTGCAACAGGAGCTGGCCCGCGTCGGTCCCGCCGAGGTAATTATTGAGGCGCTTTATAGCCGCCTGGGCAGCTGCAAGCGCCGCTGGCTGGCAACCGTGATGAGCGAAAAACAGGTCACGAAAATTGGCAGCAACGGC
>WNGK01010461.1_pt1 | contig 17133 bp, 17 predicted proteins | sample 5400601 | NCBI WGS metagenome assembly WNGK01 (sample SAMN13153376, study PRJNA577476) | soil metagenome | isolation source: 60 cm soil or saprolite under Garry oak tree replicate 1 | place: USA:California | collected 2016-06-15
CGACGAGTTCCTCGAGCGCTCGCCCTATACGAAGATCCATCACAACAAGGCTCCGCTCCTGCTGCTGCAGGCCGAGCAGGACCTCCGCTGCCCGCCGGGTCAGACTGAGATGATCTTCACGATCCTGCGGTCACTCGGCCGCGAGGTCGAGATGGTCAGGTATCCGGACGAGTCGCACGTGATGCTCATGATCGGCCGCCCCGACCGCCGGGTCGACCGGATCGAGCGCATCGTGGGCTGGTTCCACGACCACCTATAGATCAAGCCCCGCCGCCGGCCGTCTCTTTCGCGCCCAATGCCGGTGGTCCGGCGATGGCAGCCGCAAGCACGGCAAACCAGGCCGGCATCCATGCGGCAAGACCCAGCCCGTACAGGGCGATGACGACAGGAATGGCAACCGATGCAGCCACCGACGGGATGCGCGTCCGCAGCCACACGGCGACGAGGGGTACGAGTGACAGCAAGGTCACGCCGGCCACCGCCAGCCATTCGACCAGGCCCCATGTCGACGCATAGCTGATCTCTGTACACCGGAACGTCGTGCCCCCACCCGTGCAGGTGCTGTACGAACCCTCCACCATCATGAAAGCAAGAAGGCCGAAGGCGTAAAGAGGCCCGAGAACAGCCAGGGTGAGCTGTGCCGAACGCCGCCGCCGAGCAAGTAGGCCGGCGATGATCGCGGCCACCGCGGGACCGACGAGCGCAAAGATCCAGCCGGGGTAGGGCAGCACGTCGCTGGCAGTCTAATCGCGCCTAAGATCACGCCGTGAAGGCGAAGGACGCGCGTCTCGCCATGAACCGCTTGTTCAACGCCTACCGGCAGTCACAATGCGTTGGCGTCGCGGTCGAGCTGCAACTCCCAGAGCGCCTCGCGTCCGGACCTCGGACCGCCGCGGATCTCGCCGCCGAATGCGGCGCCCACGAGCCCTCGCTGCGGCGCCTGCTCAGAACGCTGGTGGCGATGGAGGTGCTCGCCGAAGATCAACCCGGTCGATTCGGCCTGACCAGCTTCGGGGAGCAGCTGCGCGCAGACCAGCTTGGCCCGGCCGCCCGCCTGTTCAACTCGCCTCTCTACTGGAAGTCCTGGATGAATCTGGAGCACTCGGTCAGGACCGGTGAGCGCGCCTTCGACTTCACCCATGGAATGCGCGATTGGGACTACTATGCCAGCCATCCCGAGGATGGAGCCCGCTTCGACGCCGCGATGTCCGCCAACACGCTCCCAGTCTCGCGTGCCGTGGTGGCGGCGCACGACTTCTCTCGCTATGGGGTCATAGCCGACATCGGCGGGGGAGACGGCACCCTCCTGGGCGAGGTGTTGAGCAGTCATCCAAACGTTCGGGGCATCCTGTTCGACCGGCCAGACGTCATCGACCGAGCGAAGAGTCGCTTGCATGATGCCGGGGTGGCGGATCGCGTCGACTTCGTCGCCGGCAGCTTCATGGACTCGGTCCCGTCGGGCGCGGAGGCATATTTGCTGAAGTCGATCGTCCACGACTGGGACGATGCGAGCGCGCGCACAGTTCTCGAGCGATGCCGAGCAGCCGCGAAGCCAGGCACGCATCTCCTGCTTGTCGAGCGAGTGCTGCCGGAGCGTGCCGGGATTGACACTCTCGAGATCTTCATCATGGACCTCAACATGCTGGTCAACACCGGAGGACAAGAGCGCACCGAGGACGAATATCGCGGGCTGCTCGCCGCCGCCGGCTTTCGCCTGGAGCGCCTGGTGGACACCGGCGCTGGGCATGTCGTGCTCGAGTCGGTCGCGGTCTAGGACGTCACCGGCCCACGATCCGAATCGTCCAGAAGTCCGACGCCAGGCCTGACTGGATCAGGTACGAGTACGGCAGCGTGAAGTAGCCCGCCAGGCCCCATTTCGGGCCCCACGAGTTGCGCACCAGGAACCACTGGTGGGCATCCTCGTAGCCCACCGCCATCACGGCATGGCCGCCGATCGTGCGCTCGCTCGGCGCCGGCATCGGAGCATGGCCGCTCTTGGCCACGGCCGCGCCTTCGAAGCTCTCGTACACCGTGAACCCGAACACGAACGGATAGCCCGATACCAGGCATCCCTTCATCTGGTTCAGGTCCTGGATGAGACTCTGGTACGACACGGCACGGTCGGTCGCCGCGTCCTTGTACGCCTTCGCGGGCGGCTTCTGCGCGAACCTGGCGATGACATACGGCCACTCGGGCTCGGGGCAGACACCCTGGCTGGCCACCGACTTGATCCCGTCGCGGATCTGGGCTCCGCTGTCGGAATGAACCGTGCCCTCGATGACTCGTTCGTTGTAATAGATGAACAGCCGCGACGGCACGAAGTCCGTGAGCTTCTGCTTCAGGCGGTCGAACTCGATCGCGCCGCCGATGGCGTTGGCGGTGCAGCTGCCGAGCATGCCCTGGTCATAGACCGGCGGGCATCGTTGGCGCAGGTCGGTAGAGCGAGGCAGAGCGCTCAGGAACTGCGGCGGAGCCGCGTAGATATGGTCCCGCTCGTCGGGAAGGTCCGGGATCCAGCCGTAATGGGCGATCTTCCTCGGCTCTGTCATGCCTCCGCCTCCTGAACGTGCGCCGCCGTTTCTCCGCAAGTTTGGACGCTCACGTGCGTCGGTCGTATTGAAACCAGCACCCGCCTAGGGGCAAGGCGGGACCCTTCCCCTACTCCGACGCCGGCGGTCATGCCCCGACCGCCGGTTCCGACGCAGAAAACGTGCGGCCTCGTCCTTCCCCCGCCGCTTGACAACCCGGCTCTCTGTGTGATTGAATGACCAACCAGATTTGGTTGAGCGTTCAACCAACACCCAGATCGAAGGGAGAAGGCCCAATTTGCCAAGCGACAACCGAGCCAAGATCCTCGAGGCCGCATTCGCCGTCCTGAGCCGCCAGGGCTACGAGAACACCTCGATCAAAGACATCGCCGAGGACGCGGGCGTGGCCCAGGGGCTCGTCCACTATTACTTCAAGTCCAAGCAGCAGCTCGTGCTGGCGGTGCTGTTCGAGGTCTGCCAGAAGATGGACGTCTACACGGCGGAGGGCGCAGCCGGCGCTATGGCCGCCTTCGAGAACTTCAAGGTGCTGCTCCGCACCCGCCCTGACGCCCACTCGCTGTACGTCCAGCTGATCGGCGTGGGCCTCCACGACAGGGAGATCGGGGGCGGGGTCCGCGACAACATCCGGCTCGAGCGCGGCCGTGTCGAGGAGCTTGCACAGCAGGTCCTAGCCGAGCGCGAGGCGGATCCGAGCCCGGCCAGGGCGATCGCCGGCGCTGTCTGGGGGGGAGTTCTCGGGATCATCGTCCAGAAGAGCATCGACCCGGATTTCAACGCCGACGAGGCGGTCGACGCCCTGGCGGCGATGTCGCTGCAGGCCGTTTATCCGTCCGTGCCGGGCAGCGACTCGGCCGGGCGCGCGATAGGAGAGTAGGAGATGTTCGCGAGCTGGGGTCGTTTCGTCTACAGGTATCGTTGGGCCATGCTGGCGGGGTCCGCCATGCTGCTGGCCATCTCCATCGCGGGCATGCTCATGGGCGGCACGCTCACGAGCGGCGGCCCGCTGACCAGCAACCTCGAGTCGGCGCGGGCCGGCAACCTCACCACCTCCGAGCTCGCCGCGTCGAAAACGACCTCGAACTTCATCCTCATCTTCTCGAGCAAGACCCAGTCGGTCGGTGACCCCGCGTTCAAGGATGCGGTCTCGGCCGCCCTTGCGCCGATCGAGGGCGACCCCCGGATCACCTCGATCACGACCCCGTACAACGCGCCGGATGCGCGGGTCGCGCAGGCGTTCACATCCACCGACGGCCATCGGGCGCTGGTGAGCGTCGAGCTCCGCTCCAGCGGCACGCAGGCGATCAAGGACTACGACGCGCTTCGCGGTGCGGTCCGCTCCAACACGCTCACGGTGACCGGCACCGGGTTCGTGGCGATCAACGAAGCCTTCAACAGGACCCTCGAGACCGACCTGCAGCGGGCCGAGTACGTCACCCTCCCGGTGACCCTGCTCCTGCTGGTCATCATCTTCGCGTCGCTGGTGGCCGCGGGCCTGCCGCTGGGCGTGGGCGTGCTCACGATCGTCGGCGGCCTCGCGGGGACGTTCTTCCTCAACCGCTTCACCGACGTCTCCCAGTACGCGCTCAACATCGTCACCCTCATCGGCCTCGGCGTTTCGATCGACTACTCGCTGTTCGTGGTCAACCGCTTTCGCGATGAGCTGGCCAAAGGCGCAAGCCGCGAGGACGCCCTCGCCACGACGATGGCAACCGCCGGCCGCGCCATCACCTTCTCAGGGATCACCGTTGCCGTCGGCCTGTCGGCGATGCTCTTCTTCCAGGGCACGTTCCTCGCCTCGATGGGCGCGGCGGGTGCGATCGTGGTAGCGGTCGCGGTCGTGTACGGGCTGACGTTCCTGCCCGCCTTGCTGGCGTTGATCGGGCCTGGCGTCAACCGGCTGCGCATCCCGATCTTTCGGCGGGCGCCGGCCGGCGGCGGCTTCTGGCACGGCCTGGCGACGTGGGTAATGCGCCGCCCGCTGGTTGTCCTGCTGCCCGTCACCGGGTTCCTCCTGCTCGCGGCCTCGCCCTTCATCCAGCTGCGGCTGGCCAACGGCGACGTCGACATGCTGCCTTCGCACCTCGAGGCGAGGCAGGGCTACGACCAGATGATCGCCGGCTTCCCCGGCCAGGACCAGACGACGTTCAACATCGTCGTCGACTACCCCGACGGCTCGCCGCAGACACCCGACCGCATCGCCGCCCAGTTCGGCCTCACGCAGCGGATCGCCGCCATTCCGGGCGTGCTCCACACCACCACCGCGGGGGTGGGCAAGCACATCGTCTTGATCCAGGCCACCACCGCCAACCCCGCGACTTCGGACGCTTCGCGCAACATCGTCAAGGCGATCCGCGCCGATCAGGGCGTGGGTGATGGCGGCCAGGTGCTCGTGGGCGGCCAGACGGCGGTCGACCTGGATGTCATCAGCTTCATCGTCGACCGCACCCCGCTGGCGGTCGGATTCGTGGTGGTGGTGACGTACCTCGTTCTGTTCCTGCTCACGGGTTCGGTCGTGCTGCCATTGAAGGCGGTCCTGCTGAACTTCCTCTCCATCGGCGCCTCCTTTGGTGCCCTGGTGTGGATCTTCCAGCAGGGACACCTGGCGAGCCTGCTCGGCTTCACGCCCCAATCGATCGACCCCAGCATCCCCGTGATCCTTTTCTCGATCGTGTTCGGCCTGTCGATGGACTACGAGGTCCTGCTGGTGAGCCGGATCCACGAGGAGTACGTGCGCACGGGCAACAACACGCTGGCGGTGGCGAGCGGCCTCGAAAGGACCGCGCGCCTCATCACCGGCGCGGCCGCGATCATGGTCACGGTGTTCCTCGCCTTCGGCCTCGCCGAGGTGGTGATCATCAAGGCCATCGGCATCGGGCTGGCCGTGGCGGTCGCCATCGACGCCACGCTGGTGCGGGCGCTCGTGGTGCCGGCGGTGATGCGCCTGCTTGGAGACTGGAACTGGTGGGCGCCCCGCCCGCTCCGTCGCCTTTACAACCGGGTGGGCCTCGCCGATTTCAAGCTCGAACCAACCGCCGACCGAGAGCTCGAAGTGGCTTAAGGACTATTTACCGGGTAGCAGGCCCGCCCTGCCCGTTTCGCTAGTGATGGAAAACTTGATCGTGTTGCTTCTCGTCGGCCTGGTCGCAGGGTTTCTTGCCAGCAAGGTGATGACGGGCGCGGGCATGGGCTTGATCTGGGACATCGTGGTCGGCGTGCTGGGCGCTTTCCTCGGCGGCTGGCTCGCCGGCTTGATCGGCATTGCCGTTGGAGGCCTGTTGGCTGAGATCGTGGTCGCGTTCATCGGCGCGGTCATCCTGCTTTTCGTCTTCCGGGCGCTCGTCGGTCGCGGGGCGTTTCGCCGCGCTTAGCGACCTAAGTCACGGAGGCCTCGCGATTACGCCTCGCGAGGCCTTTTCTTTGTCCCGATACTATTTCCTTGATGGCCGCCACCCACAAGTGGATCTACCACTTCCGCGAAGGGTCAGCAAAGATGCGCGACCTGCTCGGCGGCAAGGGCGCCGGCGCCGCCGAGATGACGCGGGCCGGAATGCCCGTGCCGCCCGGCTTCACCATCACCACCGAAGCCTGCCGCGCGTACCTGGCCAATAAAGGCAAGTTCCCCCCGGGGATGTGGGAGCAGGCGACCGCCGCGCTGAAGACGTTGGAGAGAAAGACCGGAAAGAAGCTCGGTGACCCCAAGAACCCGCTGCTGGTCAGCGTCCGCTCGGGGGCCAAGTTCTCGATGCCGGGCATGATGGACACCGTCCTCAACCTCGGCCTCAACGAGGAGACCACGAAGGGCCTGGCCGCGCTGACGAGCGATGAGCGCTTCGCGCTCGATGCTCGGCGGCGCTTCATCCAGATGTTCGGCAAGACCGTGATGGGCATAGACGGCGAGAAGTTCGAGCACGCGCTCAGCGAAGCGAAGAAGCGCGCGGGCGTCAAGACCGACCCCGAGCTCAAGCCCGGCGACCTCCGCAGGCTCGTGGCCTCGTTCCTCGCCACATATAAGGACGCGACCGGCCACGAGTTTCCGTCCGACCCGGTCGTGCAGCTGCGGCTGGCAATTGAGGCGGTGTTCAAGTCGTGGAACACCGACCGCGCCAAGACGTACCGCCGCCTGGAGCGCATCCCCGACGACCTGGGCACCGCCGTCAACGTCCAGATGATGGTGTTCGGCAACATGGGCCCGACCTCCGGCACAGGGGTCGCCTTCACACGCAACCCCATCACCGGCAAGAAGGAGCTGTATGGCGACTACCTCCCCAACGCGCAGGGCGAGGACGTCGTCGCCGGCGTGCGAGACACCGAGCCCATCTCCGCGCTCAAGCGCCAGCTGCCCAAGGTCTACGCGGAATTCGACGGCTACGCCCGCAAGCTCGAGAAGCACTACAAGGACGTGCAGGATCTCGAGTTCACGATCGAGCGCGGGAAGCTCTACATGCTGCAGACGCGCTCGGCCAAACGCACCGGCGAGGCGGCGGTGAGGATCGCCGTCGACATGGTCACCGAAAGGCTCATCACCCGGAGGGAGGCCGTGGCGCGCGTCGAGCCGCGCCAGCTCGAGCAGCTGCTGTTCCCCCGCGTCGACCCCGCGGCCAAGGTCCATCCGCTGGCCAAGGGCGAACGACGTGCACGGCATGGTCGAAGCGAAAGGCATCCTCACGCAGACTGGCGGCACCGCCAGCCACGCGGCACTGGTCGCGCGCGGCATGGGCAGGCCGTGCGTGGTCGGCGCCAGCTCGATCGACGTCGACGTCCACAAGCGCATGTTCTCGGCCGACGGGACGACGATCAAAGAGGGCGAGGAGATCACGATCGACGGCACCACCGGCGAGGTATACGTCGGCAAGGTGCCCACCATCGAGGCGCAGTCCCTCAACAAGCACCGCGCGGCGAGCGCCATCCTGCGGTGGGCCGACGAGTTCAGGCGGCTCCAGGTGTGGGCGAACGCGGACTATCCGCGCGACGCGATCAAGGCGCGAGAGAACGGCGCACAGGGGGTCGGGCTGTGCCGCACGGAGCACATGTTCATGGAGCAGGATCGACTCCCGATCGTGCAGGCCATGATCATGGCCACGACCACGGAAGAGCGCGAGAAGGAGCTGGCCAAGCTCTTGCCCATACAGCGCGGCGACTTCGAGGGCATCTTCAAACGGCCTGCCCGTCATCATCCGTCTCCTCGACCCCCCGCTGCACGAGTTCCTGCCCAGCCTGGAGGACCTGATCCGGGAGACGACGCACCTCAAGGACACCGGCGAGAACCCGGAGCGGCTGAAAGAGGCCGAGAAGATCATGTCGCGTGTCGAGGAGCTGCACGAGGCCAACCCGATGCTGGGACTGCGCGGCGTGCGTCTCTCGATCCTCTTCCCCGAGATACCGCGCATGCAGGTGCGGGCGATCATGGAGGCGGCGTGCAACCTCCGCAAGCAGAAGGTCGACGCTCAGCCCGAGATCATGATCCCGCTCGCGGGTACGGTGGCCGAGCTGCAGGCGGTTCACCAGGAGCTCAAGCCCGTGGCCGTGCAGGTGCAGCAGGAGAAGGGCGTCAAGGTGCCGTACAAGTTCGGGACCATGATCGAGATCCCGCGCGCCGCCCTGGTCGCGGGCGAGATCGCGACCGAGGCTGAGTTCTTCTCCTTCGGCACCAACGACCTGACCCAGATGACCTTTGGCTACTCACGCGACGATGCAGAGCGGCACTTCATCGTGTGCTATCTCGAGCGCAAGATCCTGCCGCGCAACCCATTCGAGACGATCGACGAGAACGGCGTTGGCAGGCTGATGGAGATGGCCGTCACCGAGGGCCGCAAGACGAGGAAGAACCTCGAGGTCGGGATCTGCGGCGAGCATGGCGGCGACCCGGATTCGATCCACCTCTGCCACAAGTTGGGCCTGAACTACGTCTCGTGCAGCCCGTTTCGAGTCCCCGTGGCGCGCCTGGCCGCAGCCCAGGCAGCAATCGGCGACACCGGCAAAGACAAGTAGACAGCCCCGCACCTGGCCTGGTCTGGGCGGGACGCGCGCTGGGCCCCGAATGGTCGCTGGGCGCGCCTCGAATCCTGGCCGGTGCCACAACGGGCAAAGTCCTCGCGGTCGACGCGATCGACCGGCGCGGGCACCGGCGGCGGCTGGTGCTCAAGCTCTACCGAGCGGACGCCTCGGAGCCCGACTCTGCCTGGCGCGAGGCTCACATCCTCAACCTGCTCGCGAGCTCTGAGCTGCCAGTGCCGCGCACGGTCGCGCTGGACCGCGACGGCTCGGAAGCGGGCATGCCGGCGCTCCTGATGAGCCGGATGCCCGGCCGCCGGCGGATGAGGCCGCGCGAGATCGATCCCTGGCTCCAAGAGCTTGCCGCCGTGGCAGCGCGGATCCACGCCCTGCCAATCACTCAGTCGGACTTGCCTCGCCACGGTCTATGGGGACTCGACGATCCGCTTCCCGTTCCGGATTGGTGGACCGACGCAGGCGTGTGGCGCGCCGCCGTCGACGTGTTTCGCGGCCCGGGGCCCGACGAGCCCAGGTGCTTCATCCATCGCGACTTCCACTACGGCAACTTGCTGTGGCGCGGAGGCCACGTCTCGGCGATCGTCGACTGGCTTCACGGCTGCTGGGGCCCGGCATCTGCCGACCTGGCCCACTGCCGGATCAACCTGTGGCTCGACCATGGTCCCGCCGCCGCGCAAGGTTGGCTCGACGCCTACCGGGAAATCAATCCAGAGATGACCCCGTACAACCGGTACTCGGACATAGCCGACGCGATGAGCTGGCACCTGGACCCGAAACGAGATGGATTGGATCGCGCCCGTCGCTACGAGTCTTTCATGACCGCCGCAATCGGCGTTGTGGCCGGACCGAACGACCGACAATAGAGGATCGTGCCCACGCCCGCGTCCGATGACGCCTTCGCCGAGGTCAAGGCCAAGGTCGACCTGGTCAAGGTCGTGCAGGAGTACGTCCGCCTGACGAAGCGCAACAAGGACTTCTGGGGCCTCTGCCCCTTCCACCAGGAGGACAGCCCAAGCTTCCACGTCAACCCCCAGAGGCAGTCCTGGTACTGCTTCGGCTGCGAGCGCAAGGGCGACGTCTTCACGTTCGTCGAGCTCATCGAGAAGACCGACAAGCGTGGCGCCCTCCAGCTCCTCGCGGAGCGCGCCGGGGTGGAGCTCAAGAAGCTGAGCCCGGAGCAGAAAGAGCGCACCGACCTGCGCCGCCGGCTGCTCACCATGCTCAAGCTCGCCGCCCAGTACTACGAGTACGTGCTGTGGTCCAACCCGGCGGGCGAACCAGGCCGCCGCCTCCTCGAATCGCGAAGGGTGGGAGAGGAGACGGCCAAGCGCTTCCAGCTCGGCTACGCACCCGCCGGGCGCGGGTTCGCGGAGTACCTGCGGGCCAAGAAGCGCTCTCTGGCCGACGCGCAGGAGGCGGGCCTCATGCGCCGCGACGGCACCGACTTCTTCGCCGAGCGTCTCGTCATCCCCATTCGGGACGAGCGCGGCCAGCCGCTCGCCTTCACGGCAAGAACGGTGCGGGCGGACGAGCAGCGCAAGTACATCAACTCGCCCGAGACGCCGGCCTATGTGAAAGGACGGGTGATCTTCGGGCTCGACCTCGCCCGTGACGAGATCGCGCGCCGCGGCCACGCCGTCTTGATGGAAGGACAGTTCGACGTCATCACCGCGCACGGCGCCGGCATCACCAACTCGGTGGCTAGCTCGGGCACCGCCCTCACCGATGACCAGGTCCGCCTCCTCAAGCGCTTCACAGACGAGCTCCTGCTGGTGTTCGACGCCGATCGGGCCGGGCGCCAGGCGGCCCAGAAGGCGGTGCTGCTGGCCGCCGCACACCAGATGCGCACGCGGGTCGCTACGGTCGCCGACGCCAAGGATCCCGACGAGTTCCTGCGCGCGGCGGGCGCCGAGGCCGCCAAGCGATGGGAGGAGCTCGTCGCGAAGGCTCCATCCGGGTTCGAGTTCGGCATGGAGGATGCCGCGGCCGGGCTCAACCTCAGCAACCCCAACCACGTCGAGCTCGCGGCCAAGAGGCTGCGCGAGTGGATCACACAGTTCCCGCCCGCCCTGCAGGAGGACTACCGCGAGAGGGCCAAGCGCTGGATGGGCGTCTCCGGGCACCTGCTCGCCGCGGAGCCGGACGAAAGGCGCGCCACGGGCAGACCGATCGCCCCTCGAGCGGGTAAGAACGGTTTGGAGAGCCCTTCGGGTGGGAAAAAGATGACGGTAGGCAGATATCTGCTGCAGTTGCTCGCGGTCCGGCCGGTGGCGTTCGATCGGGTGCGAACAAAGATCACTCCCGATGAGTTGGACGAAGAAGACCGCGGTATATACGTACGGATGTTGGAGACTTACGAGCGCGGCGGAGCGTCGGGGCTCGAGAAGGAATTGGCGGGCTACCCCGCAGAGGAACAGGACCTGGTCAGAAGGGCATGGGCGGCGCCTCCGCCCAACGTTGACGAAGAGGTGGCCGTGGAGCTGGCCGACCGTATCCGGCTCGACCACATGAGAGGCCGCCACAGTGGGATAATCCGCGAGCTTTCCGAGGCGGAAAGAGGGCAGGACTCAGAGCGGGTGGCGCGGCTCGAGGCAGAGGCCAGGGAGCTCGGCCGCGTCATCGCGGATATGGAAAGGAGAGGGTGACGATCGCGCGCGTAGCCAAAGTTGTGACCAAGGGTGGGAACCGGGCCGGCAAGGCCGTCGAGAAGCCGGAGCACAAGTTCGAAGACGAGCTGATGGTCGTGGCCGAGCAGCTCATCGTCAAGGGCAAGGAGCAGGGCTACCTCACGCCCGACGACATCCTGCAGGGCTTTCCTGAGATCGACGCAGAGCCGGACCAGATCTTCCGCATCTTCGCCGCGTTCAAAGAGATCGGCATCGAGGTCACCGACGGCGAGAAGGATTTCGAAGAGGTCGAGCAGATCGACGACGAGATGCTCCTCGACATCGAGATGATGGACTCGGTCTCGCTGGACGACCCCGTTCGCATGTACCTCAAGGAGATCGGGCGCGTCAGCCTGCTCACCGCCAATGACGAGGTCGAGCTCGCGCAGGCCATCGAGGCCAAGCCGCTGCACGACGCCCTCAAGGCCTTGAACGTCATCGAGGAGATCGACAGCCGCCAGCGCTCCGTCGAGGAGATGCTCCCGGACGTCATCGAGCGCCTCGCCACAGTCAAGCGCAAGGGCCAGCAGGCGCACATCGCCCAGGAGCTGCTCGGGCTCAACGACCTCGCCAAGCTCCAGAACCTCCTCGACGCGGCGGCGGCCGAGCGCAAGCGCCAGGCCACCAACGGCGCGGCGCGGCCGCGCGTTCGCGCGGAGGCCCTCGAGTCGTACCGGATTGCCCGGTACCGGCTGACCGAGCGATACGAGCGCGCCTACGAGGCCAAGCAGCGCCTGACCGAGGCCAACCTCCGGCTGGTCGTCTCGATCGCCAAGAAGTACATCGGCCGTGGCATGTCGTTCCTCGACCTCATCCAGGAAGGCAACATGGGCCTCATCCGGGCGGTCGAGAAGTTCGACTACCACAAGGGTTACAAGTTCTCGACCTACGCCACGTGGTGGATCCGGCAGGCCATCACGCGCGCCATCGCCGACCAGGCGCGGACGATCCGCATCCCGGTCCACATGGTGGAGACGATCAACAAGCTGGTCCGGGTCTCGCGCCGGCTGCTCCAGGAGCTGGGGCGCGAGCCAAGCGATGAGGAGATCGGCGAGGAGATGGGGATCACCCCGGAGAAGGTGCGCGAGATCGTCAAGGTCTCGCAGGACCCGGTCTCGCTCGAGACCCCGATCGGCGAGGAGGAGGATTCGCACCTCGGCGACTTCGTCGAGGACCGCGAGGCCGTCTCACCCTCCGACGCCGCCTCGCTGACCATGCTCCACTCGGAGGTGGAGGACGTCCTCGACACGCTCACGCCTCGTGAGCGGCGCGTGCTGCAGCTGCGCTTCGGCCTCATCGACGGCCACCAGCGCACGCTGGAAGAGGTGGGCAAGCGCTTCGGCGTGACCCGCGAGCGCATCCGCCAGATCGAGGCCAAGGCGCTGCGCAAGCTGCGCCACCCTTCGCGCTCGAAGAAGCTCCGCGACTACCTGGAGTAAACGAGCCGGGAAGGCCTGGAGAGATCGGGGCGAGTACCTAGGGCCGGCCGATCACGTGGGCGGCGCTCGCCGCGGTGGCCTGCGCGCCGCCCTGGTCGTAGATCGTGACTGTGACCCGGTAATCGCCGCGAACCGCATACGTGTGCTGGCCCACGACCGTGAAGCCCCCGCTTGGGTTGGCGGTGATCGTCCCGACGGTGACGGGTGTCGAGTCTCCCCAATCGATCGTGGCGGTGAAATCCGAAGCCATCCCCGCCGGATCGGCATCCATGAAAAGGGCGGCTGAAACAGAACCGCTCGGCGCCCCGGCCACCAGCGGCCGGCTCAAAGCGGAGACGCCGGCGGTTGAAGCCACGCTCAGCCCAGTCGCCGCGAGTGGGGCATCCGCAACAGTTGCGGTGGTGCCGACCGTGAACGTCAAGCCGTCTGAGGCATTGACCGTGACCTCGACCGGGAACGTGCCCTCCTCCGCGTAAACGTGGGACCCGTCAGCGCTCAAGCCGTCAGCGGTCACCGCCAGCACTGCCCGGCTGCTGGTGCCATCACCCCAGTCGATGCCCGCGCTGAAAGTCGGCGGAAGCTGGTTGGCGAAGTATTCGGCCGAGCCGGCGACGGTGGCCACGACCACCCGAAGCGAAGCGCCGAGCTCCAGCTCGCCGGCGGTGAACAGCGCCTCAGCCGTCGTAGGTGGACGGCCGAGCAAGGACGCGTATATCGGCGGCACGAGGTTGTCGTTGTATTCGCTGCCGAGGACGATTGGCTTGGCCACGTCGCCGGCGTCAAAGGCGACCAACACCTCTTCGCCTGCGGCCAGCTCGACACTGGTGGGCAGCCGGCCCAGCAGATCCTCGTAAATCGCGGTCACAAGTGCGTCCGGCGTGGGGTGGAGCGAGGCGTAATCGGGCGAGTTGATGATTGCCACCTGGACGTCAGCCTCCGTGGCGCCGCCCTGCATGAATTTGATGAACGCTGATGCTTCGGTGACAGTCGGCGGACGACCGAGCAAGGCGGCGAAAAACGATGAGACCTCGTCGGAGAGATACTCGGTGCCGTTCACCACGGCGGTCGCCACCTGGACCGGGGTGGCGCCTTTGGTCAGCAAAAGCGAGAGTGCCTGGACCTCGTTGCAGCTCGGAGCTCGCTTGAGGAGATCCAGGACCAGCTGGGCGGAGAAGAGCTGGTTTTGGGTCGCGGTGCCAAACGTCGCCAGAGTGCCCGACGCGGGCGCGCCCTCGGTGGCGCCGAGCGGCGTGCCGGCCGGTTGGGCAAGGCACGGAGCCACAGCGGATTCAGCCGTGGCGCTTGCGGCGAGCGCCGGCTGCATCGGTGCGGCCAAAGCAACTGCGCCAAGAGCCCCCAACAGCGCCATTCGCCACGTGCGCCCCCCGTCCATCTGCGTCAGGATGAGCCCTCCCGCGGCGGTGGTCAACGGACTTGTTTTCCAGAGCCGGTGGGTCGGACGTAGAGTGGTGCCACCGATGCCTGTAATCACGGTCGGGAGGCAGATCGGGGCCGGGGGAAGGACGGTCGGCCACATGCTTGCCACCGAGCTGAAGGCCGACTTCCTCGACTCCCAGCTGATCGACGAGGTCGCCCATCGGCTCGAATTGCCGAGGGAAGAGGTGGAAGCGGAGGACGAGCAGCCCAACTCCCTCCTGAGCCGCCTTCTGCTGGCCCTCGGAGCAGCCAACACCGAGCCGATGATCCCGCCTGAGACCGGCTCGGCCTGGACGCCGCCCAACGCGGACCCGGTCTTCGACACCCGCCGCGCCGTCCTCCAGCTGACCCAGCACGTGATCAAGGAAGCTGCCCGCGCCGATAACGTCGTCATCGTCGGACGCGGCGGCGCCTACATCCTGCAAGACCACCCGGGCGCGCTCCACGTCTTCCTGCGCGCCGATCCGGCGGTCCGGGTGAAGACGATCATGGAGCGCGAGAAGAAGACCGAAGACGAGGCGCGCCGGCGCCTGAAGCAGGCGGACGAGAACTGGACAGCCTATATAAAGCAGGTTTACGGGCACGATCGGAGCCTGGCCTCGCACTATGACCTGGTTCTCGACACCGGGCGGCTGGGTTACGAGGCCACCGTCGCCGCCATCCTGGCGGCCCTCCCCGGCCGCTCGAGCCGCTAACCTAGCCGGGTGACCCTCGCCCTCGGCTCGCGCACGTCTGGCGTCGACGGCTCCAGCGAGGGCGGCCGGATCAACACGATCAGCTTCCCCGGCGCGCTGGTGCTCTACGGCGTCGCTTTCGTCCAATCGCTCCAGCGCCAGAATCCCAAGAGCAAGCTGTCGGTGGCGCCGGTCCAGGTGGACGGAGTGTGGTGCCTGGAGATCACCTACACGGGCGAACCGCCCGCGGGCGTCCCGGAGCGGTGGCACGGCCACAGGGTGATGGTCAAGGGCGCCGAGGCGCCGCCGGGTGCCTGACAACGGCGCGTTCACGCCCCAGAGCAAGATCCGAGACGTCCTGGCCAGGCTCGCAGACCGAGGCCGAGAGCTGCTCTTCGAGCACGGCTACGACGTCGGCGAGGGCTTTGTCGACGTCCTTTCCCAGTACCAGACGCTGCAGCATGCCGCCGAGACCGAGCGGCTTAGAGACCTCGAAGGCCTGCTCGCGGAGTTGAACTCCACCCGGTAGGTCACGCTTTTCGTGCATTTGTGCGATCCAAATCGGGGGCGGCGGTGTACCATCGCAAACTAAATCAGGCTCTGGTTCGTTATAGAAGTCGAGGAACACGTCATTGCAAAGGTCAAAGCTGGAACCAGACGAGGGCAAATGTGCCTGTGGGCGTCTCTCGAAAGACGCGGAAGTCTACATCTACCGCTCACGCACTGATCGCTACCTGTTCCACCGCTGTGAATGCGGCGCGGAGTGGACCGAGCACCAGACCGACATCGATCCCACCGATCCCGTGAGCTCCGACGAGGTGATCGAGGTGCACAAGCGCCTCGCCAAGTTCGAGGGCTCGATCGCAGAGCTCCTGGAGCGCCACCCGGCCTAGCCCAAACGGCATTTGTCCGCGGGTCGTCCACGGACGCTGATCGGCATCGCGAACAGCGCGCCGGCGAGCTCGCCTGAAACCCCCGCCGCCGCCGACGTGACGAACAGCAGGGGCACATCGTGCCCGTACAGGCAGACGCTCGAAGGCTGCGCCGTGGGCACGCTTATCGTCTCCGCCAGAGCGCCGTCCGGCCCGTACCTCCTCACCTCGGCCGCGCCCCACACGGCGACCCACAGGTGGTCCTCCTGGTCGACGGCCATGCCGTCGGGGTTCTCCCGGCCGGCTTTCAGCTGGGCGAAAAGGGTTCGCTCGCTCAGCTCGCCTGATTCCGGGTCGACCCGGAAGCGCTCGATCCGCCCTCGCGCCGAGTCGGTGAAATACATCGTCGTGCCGGTCGCGTCGAAGGCCGGGCCGTTGGAGATGGTGATGCCGTCGAGCACCCGCGTCACCGTCCCGTCGCGATCGACGCGGTACAGCGAGCCCGCGTCCGGCGTGAAATCGTGGGCCATGCTGCCGGCCCAGAAGCGCCCAGCCGGGTCTGAGCAGGCGTCGTTCATCCGCATCCTCACCGGGTTGCCGTCCTCAGGCCGGTCCAGCCATTCGAGCCGGCCGCCGGCGCGGATCAGCGCGACCCCGGTGCCGCAGGCGGCGATCCATTCGTCTTCCGCGCCCGCAATCGGTGCGACCGCGCCGAGGGTTACGCCGAGCTTCGCCAGCTCATGCAGCGCCCCGGGCCTGGAAGGCTTGGCTTCGAGCAGGCGCCCGGTGGGGATGTCGACGAGCACGACACGATCGGCGACCCAGCGCGCGCCTTCGCCGAGCTCGAGGCGGTCGGGCCCGACTTGGATCAGTCGAGGGCCGTCGACAGGAGTCCCCAACGCTCGAGACGCTCGCGCAGGCGTGCCGCGGCCATATCGTCGAGCGGTGCGGTGGGCGGAGCCGGCCACGGCTCGCATATGCCCTTCAGGTGCAGCGCGGACTTGATGGCGGCCGGAAAGACCCCGCCCCTAAGCGCCATCACCACCTCGATCAAGGCGTCCTGGCCGGCGCGGGCCGAATTCCAGTCGCCGCGCCGCACGTCGTCGTAGATCCGAACGACCCAGCTCGGCGCCACATTCGCGGCGCCGCAGATCGTGCCCGCACCGCCCATCGCCAAGGATGCAAGGAGCATGGTGTCGCTGCCGGTGAAGATTCGGAAGCGCTCGAGCTTGCGGGTCGCCAGGCACACGTTCTCGAAATACTCGAAGTCGCGACTCGAGTCCTTGATGCCCGCGATCGTGCCCTCCTCGGCAAGCGCGGCCACCGTCGCCGGCTCGGTGAAGACCTTGGTGAACTGGGGGATGTTGTACAGCAGGATCGGGATCTTGCTCTCGGCGGCGACGCGTCGGTAGAACGCGAGTACCGTGGCCTGGTCGGTCGGGTAATAGAACGGAGGCGCCACCAGCGCTGCCTTGGCGCCCAGCCGA
>WNGK01007848.1_pt1 | contig 17125 bp, 12 predicted proteins | sample 5400601 | NCBI WGS metagenome assembly WNGK01 (sample SAMN13153376, study PRJNA577476) | soil metagenome | isolation source: 60 cm soil or saprolite under Garry oak tree replicate 1 | place: USA:California | collected 2016-06-15
CCGGGTTTCCGGCTGGGGCTGCCCAGCCGCCGGGTCCGGGCCGCGCTCGTCAAGCACCGGGCCGAGGTGGTGCACCTGGCCAGCCCGGTCGTCCTGGGCGCGCACGGCGCCGCAGTGGCCCGGCGGCTCGGCCTGCCCGCGATCGCGGTGTACCAGACCGACCTGCCGTCCTACGCCCGGGCCTACCGGCTCGGCCGGGCCGGTGAGGCGTTCGCCTGGCGGTGGCTGCGCGGCATCCACAACGGCGCCGCGCGCACGCTGGCCCCGTCCACGGTCACCGCGACCGGCCTGCTCGGGCGGGGCATCGATAACGTCTGGCTGTGGGGCCGCGGCGTGGACGCGCGGCGCTTCGACCCGGCGAAGCGCAGCCAGGAAATCCGGGCCAGGCTGGCGCCGGGCGGTGAGCTGCTCGCGGGGTACGTCGGCCGCCTGGCCACCGAGAAACGGGTCGAGCTGCTGGCCGGGATCACCGTGCTGGACGGAGTCCGGCTGGTCATCGTGGGCGCCGGGCCGGCCGAGGCCATGCTGCGCGGGCACATGCCGGACGCCATCTTCCTCGGCGAGCGACGGGGCGAGGAGCTGGCGGCCATCTACGCCAGCCTCGACGTATTCGTGCACAGCGGGCCGTACGAGACATTCGGGCAGACGCTGCAGGAGGCGGCGGCGAGCGGGCTGCCGGTGGTCGCGCCCGCCGCCGGAGGGCCGCTTGACCTGGTGGCGGACGGAGTGACCGGATACCTGGTGCCGCCGTCGGATCCGGATGCGTTCACCGCCGCGGTGGCCCGGCTGGCCGCCGACCCGGCGGCGCGCGCGGCGTTCGGCGCGGCCGGGCGGCGCAAGGTCCTGGGCCGCAGCTGGCCCGCGCTGACCGAGGAGCTGGCCGGGCACTACGCCGCGGTGCTGGGGACCAAGCGCGCCAAGGTCACGCTATGAGAATCGTCCGGCTGGCCAACTTCGTCGCGCCGCACTCCGGCGGCCTCCGCACCTCGCTGGCCGAACTGGGTGCGGGATACCTGGCCGCGGGGCACGAGCCGGTGCTGGTCATACCGGGCGAGCGGGACGGCGACGGGCAGACCGCGCAGGGCCGGGTGATCACGCTGCGCGCGCCGCGGGTGCCGTTCACCGGCGGGTACCGGGTGCTGTGGCGCAGGCGGCGGCTGGCCCGGCTGCTGACCCGGTTGCGGCCGGACGCGCTCGAGGTGTCGGACCGGACTACGCTGCGCTGGACCGGGGCGTGGGCGCGCGAGCACGGCGTGCCCGCCGTCATGGTGTCGCACGAGAGCGTCACGGCCCTACTGGCGGGGGCGCCGCTAGGCCGCGCCGTGGCCGGCTGGCTCAACCGGCGCACCGCCCGGGCTTACGACCGGGTCATCTGCACCACCGGCTGGGCCGCGGCCGAGTTCGACCGGATCGGCGCGGGCAACCTGGTCCGCGTGCCGCTCGGCGTCGACCTGACCACGTTCGGCCCGAGGGCCGGGCAGATCCGGACGCGGTACGTCGGCGACGGGCAGATCCTGCTGGTGCACTGCGGCCGGCTCTCGGTGGAGAAGAAGCCGCAGCGCTCGCTGATCACGCTGGCCACCCTGCGCGCCGAAGGCATGCCGGTCCGGCTGGTGGTGGCGGGCGATGGCCCGCTGCGGTCGCGTCTGGTGCGCCAGGCCGCACGCGCCGGGCTGCCGGTCACCTTCACCGGTTTCCTGGCCGGCCGCGCCGAGCTGGCCGCGCTGCTGGCCAGCGCCGACGTGGCCCTCGCCCCCGGGCCGGCGGAGACCTTCGGGCTGGCTGCGCTGGAGGCGATGGCCTGCGGGACCCCGGTGGTGGTGAGCGCGGAGTCCGCACTGCCCGAGGTGGTGGGCGAGGCCGGGGCCAGCGTGCCGGGCGAGGACCTCGCGGCCGGCGTGCGCGCCGTGCTGGCCCGGCCGGAGCCGGCCCGGCGGGCCGCCGCCCGGGCCCGCGCGGAGCGGTTCGACTGGGGCACGGCCGTGCGCGGCTTCCTCGCCGCGCACAGTGCTAGCCAGCAGGACAGGGCTAGCCAGGAGGACAGGGCTGGCCAGGAGGACGGGGTTGAGGTCGGGCGGAGGCCGCCATGACGAGGTTCGCGGCGCTGGGCGACTCGATCACGGTAGGCATGGGCGACCCGGTGCCCGGCGGCGGCTGGCGTGGCTGGGCCACGCTGCTGGCCGGCACGCTGCCCCAGCCCGAGGTGCACAACCTGGCCACGCTGGGCGCGCTGGCCGCCGACGTGGAGCGCGTTCAGCTGCCGGCCGCCGCGGCCGTGCGGCCGGATGTGGCCAGCGTCGTGGTGGGCGTCAACGACACGCTCCGCGGCGACTTCGATCCCGAACGGACCGGCGCGTCGGTCGGCCGTACGGTGGCTGCGCTGCGGGCGGGCGGGGCGGAGGTGCTCACCATGCGGCTGCCTGACCCGGGGCAGATGTTCGGGCTGCCCGGCGCGCTGGCCCGGCCGCTGGCCCGCCGGATGCGCGCGGTGAACGCGGCCGTGGACGAGGTGGCGCGGCGGCACGGGACGGTCCACCTGGACGCGGCCCGCGACCCCGCCACCTACGAGCGCCGTTACTGGAGCGTCGACCGGCTGCATCCGAACGAACGCGGTCACCGTCTCATCGCCTGCCGCTTCCACGCGCTGCTGGCCGCGTCCGGGTGTCCGGTCGGCCCTGGCCCCGACCCCGAGCCGTCGAGCCCGCCGCCGACCAGGCTGGCCGAAGCCGGCTGGATGACCACCAAGGGCACCGCGTGGCTGATCCGGCGGTCCCGGGACCTGGTGCCAGCCCTGGTGGGGCTGGCGGTGCGCGAGTGGCTGGGCACCGGCCAGGATGACCAGGAACGGGACGGCGCGGGGCGGGAACCCGTGAACCTGAACGTCTTAAGCAGGCCTTCAGGAAACTTGCGGCTTTACGGAGGGCTACCCTCGGCTCGCCTCAAGGTCCGGAACCGATGATCAAAACGTAACGAAAGGACCAAGCCGCACCGCGGCCGTGAATTGGGGGCGAGACCCATGAGCCAGACCTACGACCCGAACCATCCGGAGCAAGGGCAGGGCTACTTGGCCGGACCTGGTTATGCCGGCGGGGCCGGTTACCCCGGTGGTGGCTATCCAGGGGGAGCCGGTTTTGCCAGCGAGCCGCCGCCACCGCCGCGGCGCAGCCACAAGCGCGGGTTGATCATCACCGCCGCGGTCGCGCTCGCCACGGGAGCCGCCGCGGGCGGACTGCTTGGCAGCCTGAACCCGACCTCGGTCGGAACGGCCACCGCCACCTCGAAGACCGTGCTTTCCACCAGCCAGATCGCGTCACGGGTTGATCCGGCGCTCGTCGACATCGTGTCCACCGATGGGTTGCAGCAGGCCACCTCGGCCGGCACCGGCATCGTGCTGACCTCGAACGGCGAGGTGCTGACGAACAACCACGTGATCCACGGCGCGACCGCCATCAAGGTCACCGACGTCGGCAACGGGCGCACCTACACGGCGACGGTGGTCGGCTACGATGCCAGCCACGATGTGGCGGTGCTGCAGCTGCAGAACGCGTCCGGCCTCACCACCGCCAGCCTGGGCGACTCCTCCAGCGTGCGGACCGGAGACAGCGTAGTTGCCCTTGGCAACGCGGGCGGCAAGGGCGGCACCCCGTCGGTCGCGGCCGGCTCGGTCACCGGCCTGAACCAGTCAATCACCGCGTCGGACGAGAGTTCCGGCACCAGCGAGCAGCTGACCGGGCTCATCCAGACCAACGCCGACATCCAGCCGGGTGACTCAGGCGGTTCGCTGGTCAACGCCTACGGCCAGGTGATCGGCATGGACACCGCGGCCTCCTCGGGGTACCAGTTCCAGTCCCAGTCCGGCCAGGGCCAGACCACTGCGGCCTACGCGATCCCGATCGACGAGGCCGTGTCCATCGCCAAGCAGATCGAGGCCGGCACCACCTCGGCCAACGTGCACATCGGCGCCACCGCCTTCCTGGGCGTGGGCTTCTCCTCGCAGAGCAGCCTCGGGGGCGGCTTCGGCGGCCAGGGAGGCACGGGCAGCTCCGGCGCGACGATCGCCCAGGCCGTGTCCGGGTCCCCCGCCGCCAAGGCCGGCCTGGCGGCCGGCGACGTGATCACCTCGATTGGCGGCCAGTCGGTCTCCTCCGCCTCGGACGTCGCCCACGCGCTGGTCAAGTACCACCCCGGCGACTCGATCTCGATCACCTGGCTGGACCAGTCCGGGCAGTCGCACACCACGACCGTGACCCTGGCCACGGGCCCCGCCGCCTAGTGTCCGGGCGGGCACCCTGCAGCCCGCACAAAGCCAGTGATCCCCGGCCGCCCCCGGGGATCACTGGTGTCGCTGTCTTATCAACCAGCCCGTGCGTCACGCCACCGGAAGCGCGGAGCCGGCGCGGAACTGATATAGCCCACCCGTTCGGGATAAAAATGACATGACGCCGACGAGAGGAAGAACGGGTGCGCGCAGCGAGACTCCACGCGGTTGGCGACCTGCGGGTGGCGGACGAGCCGACGCCGGACGCAGGGTCAGGGATGAGCCTGGTCCGGGTCACAGCAGTCGGCATCTGCGGCTCTGACCTGCATTGGTGGGATGAGGGCGCGATCGGCGACGCCAAGCTCACCCACCCGCTCGTGCTCGGCCACGAGGGCGCCGGGGTGATCGCCGACGGGCCGCGGCGCGGGGAGCGGGTGGCGATCGACCCGGCGATCCCGTGCGAGACGTGCCGGGCTTGCCGGGACGGCTACCGGAACCTGTGTTACCGGATCAAGTTCTCGGGCCACGGCGAAACGGACGGCATGCTGCGCGAGGTCATGGCCTGGCCGACGTCGGCGCTGCACCCGCTGCCGGACCGGGTCTGCGACGCGGACGGCGCCATGCTCGAGCCGCTCGGGGTGGCGATCCATTCCGCCGACCTGGGGCACCTGCCGTTCGGCGGGACGGCCTCGGTGATCGGCTGCGGGCCGATCGGGCTGCTGCTCATCGGAGTGCTGAAGGCGGCGGGCGCGAGTTCGGTGCTGGCGGTCGAGCCGCTGGCGCACCGGCGGGAGGCGGCCGCGCGGCTGGGAGCGGACCAGGTCTTCGATTCCGCCGCGGTCTTGGACGAGGCTGGGGTGGACGTGGCGTTCGAGGCGGCCGGTAACGACGAGGGCGTCGGCCTGGCCGTGGCCTCGGTGCGGCCCGGCGGGCGGGTGGTGCTGGCCGGTATCCCGGGCGACGACGTCATCAGGTTCGGGGCCTCGCTCGCACGACGCAAGGGACTGACGATCGCGATGGTGCGGCGGATGAACGAGGTGTACCCGCGGGCGATCAGCCTGGCCGAGCGGGGCGTGGTGGACCTCGGCTCGGTGGTGACGAGCCGGTCCGGCCTGGGCGAGGTGCAGGAGGCGTTCGGGTCCGCGGCGCGGCGTACCGGGCTCAAGGCGATCGTCGAGCCGCAGCGATGAGGAGGGCGGTCCGGCTGGCGGCGATCCTCGACTGCTGCTGCGTGCTGGTGTTCGTGATCATCGGCCGGGCCAGCCACACCAACGGCGAGAGCCTGGCCGGCATCGCGTCGACGGCGTGGCCGTTCCTGGCCGGGCTGGCGGGCGGCTGGCTGGCGGCGCGGGCCTGGCGGCGCCCGCTGGGGCTCTGGCCGGCCGGGGTAGGTGCGTGGCTCGGCGCGGTGACCCTGGGCATGGTGTTGCGGGTGGTGTCCGGACAGGGCACCGCGTTCGCGTTCATCCTGGTCGCGCTGGCGTTCCTCGGCCTGTTCCTGCTCGGCTGGCGGCTGCTGGTCCGGCTCAGGCGCGGATAGGGGTCAGGGCGAGACCAACGTTGTAGCCTTCGCTGACGCAGGCGATCTCGGCGAGCTCGTAGCTGGTCAGTACCTCGATGGACAGCTCGTGCAGGCGGCGGGTCTTGGCCGCGCAGCAGTCGGCGAGCAGGGTCACCGGGTAGTCGCGCATGAACGCGGACCGGACCGTGGTCTCCACGCATAGGTTCGTGACCACCCCGCAGACGACCAGCTCGCGGACGCCGAGGCCGCGCAGCAGCGGCTCCAGCGAGGTCCACTGGAAGGCGTCGAAGCGCACCTTGTCGACCACCAGGTCCTCGGGCCCGCAGCCGAGCTCGTCCACCACGTCGGCGTCCCAGCCGCCAGGCCGTTGATGCCCGCCAGGGGTTTTTAGAGCCTGTCTGGAGACGCGGAGGGCCTGGTGGCGACGACCCCTGAGGCCTGTGGGGGAACAGGGGTCTCAGGGGCCTCTGGGGGCACGGGGGCGTCGGCGGGGGACGCGGACGTGTCGGCGGGCTCGGGCTGGACCGGGGGCGAGGAGGCGACGGCCTGGTCGTAGGCCTCGCGGAGCCTGGCCACCTCGGTGTCGGGGTCGTGGAACCAGTTGGTGGACCAGAGCCGGTGGAAGCGCCAGCCGAGTCGTTCCAGGTGCTCCTTGCGCAGCCGGTCCCGGTCGCGGACGCTGCCCGAGTCGCGGTAGGACGCCCCGTCGGCCTCCACGGCCAGGATCATCCGGGACGGGTCGTCGGGATGCGCGGCGGCGAAGTCGACACGGTAGCCGCCGACGCCGTACTGCGGCACGACGGTGATGCCGTACTCCGCCAGCCGCGAGCGGACGGATGCCTCGAACGGGTCGGCGGCCCCGGCCCCCGCGGCGGCCATTGGAGTCCCGCCGGAGCCCGCGTACTCGAGGTAGTCGGCCAGCAGCCGGGCGCCCGCCTTGGTCAGGCGGTCCGGGTCGACATCGTGGCTGGAGAACGAGCTGACCACGGTGAGCCGGTGCTTGGCGCGGGTGGCGGCGACGTTGAGGCGGCGCTCGCCGCCGTCGCGCAGCAGCGGCCCCCACTGGTACCGCATCCGGCCGTCCGGGTGCTTGCCGTAGCCGATGGACAAGATGATCGCGTCCCGCTCGTCCCCCTGCACGCGTTCCAGGTTCTTGACGAAGAACGGTTCGGCCACATCGTCCGCGAAGAACTCCTCCAACCCTTCGTCCTCGGGCTCGGCAGACGCCAGCGCCTCACGCAGCGCCTGGTCGATCCGCTCGGCGTGCTTGATGCCCAGCGCGATCACGCCCAGGGATTCCCCGGGCCTAATGCGGGCGTGCTCCAGGACCAGGGTCACCACCTTGTCCACCTCGGCGGCGACAGAGGTCTCCTGGCCCGGCTGCCCGTCCTGCTTGACCACCACGTGCCGGAGGCAGTCGTCGCGGAGCACGCCGGGGAAGGTGGTCAGCGCGCCGCCGTAGATGCGCTCGTTGGAGAAGGCCACGAGCCGTTCGTCCCGGCTGCGGTAGTGCCAGTTCAGCGGGGCCGTCGGCAGCAGCGGCCTGAGCGCGTCGAGCACGGACTCGAACCCGGCCCCGAACGACACCGTCTCGTCGTCGTCCTCGTCCTCGACGGCGTCGCTGAACTGGCGGAAGAAGCTGGTGGGCGGCAGCTGGTGGTCGTCCCCGGCCACCACCACCTGGTGCGCCCGGATGATCGAAGGGATCGCGTCGGCGGGCACGATCTGGCTGGCCTCGTCGAAGATCACCACGTCGAACAGCCGGGCGGCGGGCAGCACCTGGCTCACCATCAGCGGCGACATCGCCCAGCACGGCTTGACCGCGAAGAGCACGTCGCCCGCCTGGTCCAGCAGGCGGCGCAGCGGCAGGTGGCCGCGGCGCAGCGCGGCCTGCTTGCGGATCACCCGGGCCTGCAGCGGATGCCGGTCCTCGGCGTCGCGCGTCATCTCGGCCCAGGTCCGCTGGACCCGCGACCGGTTCGCGGCCAGGTGCTCCACGTCCCGGTGCCGGAAATCGTCGGCGATCTCGTCGAGCGCGCCGCCGCGCTCGGCCGCGTACCGCGGGTCGCGGACCCTTATCTGGTCCAGGATCGAGGAGTACCAGGCGTGATCGAAGGCCGCGGCGGCCAGGTCCCCGTCCGCTTCCTTGCGGGCCAGCTCGTCCAGGAGCGCGCGCATCCCCATCCGGTCGAACCGCAGCGCCAGCTCGTACAGCCGGGGCAGCTTCCACGGCGTGTCCTGGTCGGCGGCCAGCGCCCGGACCATGGCGTCGATGGAACGGGCCGGCGGAGCCGCGTCGGCCGCGGCCCCGGCCGCGGGAAGGGCCGGGACGAACGCGCGCAGCGCGGCTAGCTGGCGTTCGGCCTCGGCGTGCAACTGGGCCAGCGGCCCATACCCGGACGGCAGCCGGGGCGGACCACTACGCTCGGCCTCGCTGAGCTGTTGCCACTCGGCCAGCTGGCTCGCGGCCGCCTCGAGCGCCGCGTGCAGATCCTCCCAGGACGGCTTCTCCAGGGCCAGCGACCTGGCCTGGGCGCGCAGCCGCCGCCGCTCGAGCAGTCCGAACCCCCCGCCGTCACCGGTCGCCGCCGCGAGCGACTCCGGTGACGAGGTGAACACGGCAGGGTCGAACGTGCGCAGCGTCTGCCCGGTGGCCGCGTAAAGACGCATCAGCCCGGCCTGCTCCGCGTAGTCCTTGCGCCGCCGCAGCCCGCTCTCGGTCCGGGCCGCCTCCACTCGGTGGGCGAACATTGGCAACGTCTCGGAGTCCAGCGTGCCCGCCAGCTCGCGCGCCTGGTGCGCGTCGGCGGCGGTGCGGAGCAGGGCGCCGTACCACGGGGTGCTGTACGGCCGCAGGGTGAATCCGCCGAGGTGGGCGAACTCCCTGAACTCGTCGCGGACGACCTCGGCGGCTTCGGAATCCAGGCGCTCCGGGGTCGGCAGCCGGGCTTTCGTCCTGGCCGCCGCCGGAATGCCGAGCAGCGCCGCCTGGACCCCGAACGGCGTCAGGCCCCACGGCTCGTGCACCTCGTGCAGCGCGCTGACGTGCTTGCTGAGCCGCTGCACTCGGTCGACCAGGCGGCGGCGCAGGCGCCCGACATCCGGCGGGGCGGCCTGGCTGGCCAGGTCGAGCGTGGCGCCGAGGTCCCGGGCGATCCGCTGCCTGTCCCTGGTCCCCTCGTGAATGTCGAGCACGACGTCGCCGAGTTCCACGCCCTTGAGCCGGGAGAGCACGGCGTCGATGGCGGCGCGTTTCTCGGCGACGAACAGCACCTTCCGGCCGTGGGCGACCAGCGCCGCGATCAGGTTGGCGATGGTCTGGCTCTTGCCGGTGCCGGGCGGCCCGTGGATCACCAGGCTCTGCCCGGCCAGCACGGTGTCGATAGCGTGGCGCTGCGAGGAGTCGGCGTCCAGGACCGAGTAGTCCTCATCCGGCGAATCGGAATCCTCGTGGGCCGCGTGCTCGGCGGCGACTAGCTGCTGCGCCTCGGCGTCGCCCGCGATCGCGGCCACCAGGTCGCTCTCCGCCAGCAGTTCCCCCGCAGCCTCCATGTCTCTGACCATGGGCAGCTTGGCGTAGGTGAAGGTGCCGATGACCTGCCGGCCGGTGACTTCGAACCCCGGCACCTCGGCCGCCGCCGCGGCCGCGTACAGCTGGTCGACCGCGTTCTGCGTGGTCAGCCTGGCCAGCTCCGCCCCGAACACGCTGGTGAGCTTGTGCACCAGCACCGGGTTGACCTCTTCCTCGTCGTCCAGCGTCAGATCGAAGTCGTCGTACCTGGCCCGGGTCGGCGTGATCGTGAGTCCGCGGAGCAGGACGGGCGCGGCAGGCTGGAGGAACAGCTCGTCCCAGCGGGCCATGCCGGTGGCGAGGTAGCCGGCCCTGATGCCGCGCTCCTCGAGCAGCTCGCGCGCCTTGCGGTGGATGGCCTGGACCCGCCTGATCGCGTCGGCGCGCAGGTCAGCGTCCTTGAATAGCCTGGTCAGCCTGATGGAGCCGCTCTGAGTGAAGCGGTCCAGGGCCTCCGAGTCGGCGTGCGCCAGGTCGAGCGTGCCCGCCCGCCGGTCCTTGTAGTACAGCAGCGTGTTCCGGCCGCCCAGATCGGTCAGCGCCTCGATCCACTGCTGCTGGGCGGTTCGGACGAGTTCTAGACGCCGACTGCCTTCAACCTCGGTCATGCACGGCCTCCCAGGGGCGAACACGTTGGCAAGCGTCTTCCCCGGCCGCGCCGATCTATCCCGGCAATCCGTTGCAAAACCGTTCGGGCCGGCCGCGCCGGACTCGCTTGATAACAAATTGATAACAGGGATGACGAAGACTTACATCCGGATCAGTGTCGGATGAGGATCATGTATGCGCGTACGTATGCGCTTACATGAGAGGATTCCCCCGGTGCGGGACAAGCCGAGCGTCTATGAGGTAGCGCAGCTCGCGGGGGTGTCGACGGCCACGGTGTCGCGGGTGCTGGCCGGGTACGAGCGCGTGCTGCCCGGGACCAGGGACAAGGTGCTCACCGCGGTCACCGAACTCGGTTACGTGCCGAGCGGGGCGGCCCGCGACCTGGCCGCGCGGCGGACCGGCGTGCTCGGGCTGTGCTTCCCCGACCTGGACGCCGAAGACGGCGACGCGGCGTACTGGTACGACGAGGTGATCCGGGGCATGGAGCGGGCCGCGCGGCGCAGCGGGTACGCGGTGCTGATCGCGGCCAGCCACCACCGCGACGACAGCGGCCTGGTGCTGAGCATCGCGGGGCGGTGCGACGGGCTCGTGGTGCTGGCCCGCACCGCGCCGCTGGCGATGATCGAGCACGTCGCGACAAGCATCCCGGTCGTGCTGCTGGCCACCGAGGACGACCCGGCAGGGAGCCCGGCGGACCGGGCCATCGACTTCCTGGCCGTGGCCAACGAGAGCGGGGCGTACCAGGTGACGGCGCATCTGGTGGACATGCACGGCTACACCGACATCTGTTTCATCGCGGGCCCGCCCGACTCGCCGGACTCGGGCCGCCGGCTCGACGGGTTCCAGCGGGCCACCGCCGGGCTAGTCAGCCATCGCAACGAGGTGCTCGTCTACTACGGCGACTTCACCACCGCGGGCGGCCGTCGGGTCGCCGAGCGGATCATCGGCGCCGGGCGGGTGCCCCGCGCCCTGGTGTGCGCCAACGACCAGATGGCGATCGGGGGCATGGCGGCCCTGCAGCGCGCGGGCCTGAACGTCCCCGGCGACGTGGCGGTGACCGGGTTCGACGGCATCCGCCTCGGCCGTCACCTGCGGCCCAGCCTCACCACCGTGGTGCAGCCGATGGCGGCGCTCGGCGACACCGCGGTGACGATGCTCAAGGACCGCATCGGCGGCGCCACGCTGCCGCAGCGGACGGTGGAGCTGCCCGTCCGCCTCGAGCTCAGGGCCAGCTGCGGCTGCGCTCAATAGGCAGGAGGGGGGCGACAAGGAGGCAACGGATGAGCAGAGCCAGGAGATACTGGTGGGCCGTCGTCATGGTGGTCGTGGCCGCGCTGCTGGCCCCGGGCACGGCCCGCGCGGCCGGGTACCAGGTCAGTTCCTACGGGGGGCTGAGCCCGTCGCAGCGGGCGAGCCTGCTGGCCATCGCGCGGGACACCTGGAAGTTCTACGGTGCGGACGTGGACCAGGCGACCAGCCTGCCGATGGACAACATCACCTTCGCCGGCGGCTCGGCCACCCCCACCGGCTTCGGCAGGTACACCTCGTCCGCCAACATCGGGGTGTACCTGTGGGCCGTCGTCTCGGCCCGGGACCTCGGCCTGATCAGCGACCGGCAGGCCCGCGCCAGGATCCAGGCCACGCTCACCGAGGTGCGTCACCTGCAGCGGGACAACGGCTTCCTGTATCAGTGGTATGACACCACCAACGGCAACGTGCTGACCAACCCCGGCCAGGCGGACTGCGCGGCCGGAGCTGCTCCGGCGTTCGACAACTGCTCCTTTATCTCCAACGTGGACAACGGCTGGTACGCCTCGGGGCTCATCGTGGTCCGGCAGGCCATGCCCGAGCTGGCCGGCCTGGTGAACAGCCTGATCGCGCCGATGAACTTCGGGATCTTCTACGACGCCCGGGCCGAGACGCACTGCAACGTCAACCCGGCGATCACCGGGAACCAGCCGACCGGCCAGATGTACGGCGGGTATTACGTCGGGCTGCCTCCCGACCAGGGCACCAACTGGACGCACTACTACCACAACGGAGCCTTCTACAGCGACCCGCGGATCTCCGCCTACATCGGCATGGGCCTGCACCAGATGCCGGGCAACGTGTGGTGGCGCAGCTGGCGGGAACTGCCGCCGCCGGCCCCGTTCGCCGACTGCCAGGCCACCGACCCCGACTTCTCCTGGCAGGGGCAGTGGCCCATGGCCGGCTCCTGGCAGACCTACACCGACCCGCAGTCCGGGCAGCAGTTCCCGGTGTGGGAGGGGCACTACACCTACCCGGGTTCGAACCTGACGTTCATCCCCACCTTCGCGGGCGGGATGTTCGAGGGGCTGATGCCAAGCGAGATCGTGCCGGAGACCAGCTGGGGGACGCGCAGCTTCGGGCTCGCCGACGCCCGCACCGCCCAGGTGCAGATCAAGTACGCGACGCAGCAATTGCACGATCCGGTCTGGGGCATGTCCCCGTCGAGCACGCCGGATGACACCGGCGGCTACGGCGGATACGGCGTCGAGGGCCTGGCGTTCCCGTACTTCGGGACCGGCGCGAACGCGAGCCACCCGAACGAGGGGCTTTCACAGTGCCACGGCTGCGCCACCGAGGACGTGGTCACGCCGCACGCCTCCTTCCTCGCGCTCGACGTCGCGCCGCAGCAGGCCTACGCCAACATCACCGCGCTGCGTACCCGCTACCCGGGCGTCTACGGGGCGGACGGCTTCTTCGACGCGGTCAACCCCACCACCGGGGCGGTCGGCCACCGGGATCTCGTGCTCGACCAGTCGATGATCATGGCGGCTCTTGACAACGCGCTCCGCGACCGCGCGCTGCAGCGCGACTTCGCGAACGATCCGGTGTCCTGGGCCGCGCACGCGTATCTGTCCATGGAGACGATGTCGATTGCCGGCTGACAGGTGAGCGGGGGCACGCACCACGGACCGTTCGGGATAAATCTGGCGGCGCCGGGCGGGCTGCGGGCGGCGCCCGGCCGGGGGCACGTGACGCTGGACTGGGAGCCGGTGCGCGGCGCGGCCGGCTACCTGGTCCATCGGGCGGCCCGGGCCGCGGGCCCGTTCGAGCCGCTCGACCACGGCGGCGGTGACGTGCTGGCGGTCCCGGCCGGGCCGTACGCCGACACCACGGGCGACGGCAGCGTGGCCTACTACGCGGTGGCGGCGGTCGCCGACAGGCCCGGGCCGCTGTCCGCGCCGGTCGCGGCGGCGCCGCTTCCTGGCCTGGGCGGCGTGGTGACGATCGAGGTCGGCGAGGAGGTGACCGGTCAGCTGGACCGGCCGTGGCAGCCGATGATCGGTTCGGAGCACCTGAGCTACCTGCTGAGCCAGGACCGGACCGGCGGCCGGGTGATCGGCGCCGAGCTGCGCGAGGCGCTGCGGATCGCCCGGGACGAACTCGGCGTGCGGGCCGTCCGCGCGCACGGCATCCTCTGCGACGACCTCGGGGTCTACCGGGAGGGCCGGCCGCCGGACTTCAGCGGCGTCGACCGGGTCTACGACGAGCTGATGAGCCTCGGCCTGCGGCCGGTCGTCGAGCTCTCCTTCATGCCCCGCGACCTGGCCCGCGACCCCGGCCGGACGGTCTTCAGCTACCAGGCGGTCATCTCCCCGCCCGCGGACTGGGACCGCTGGGGCGATCTTTGCGCCGCCCTGGCCAGCCACCTGGTCCAGCGATACGGCGCGGACGAGGTGGCTGGCTGCTGGGCGTTCGAGGTATGGAACGAGCCGAACCTGGACGTGTTCTGGTCCGGCACCCAGCAGGAGTACTTCCGGCTGTACGACGTGTCCGCGCGCGCGGTCAAGTCCGTGCACCCCGGGCTGCGGGTCGGCGGGCCCGCGTCGGCGGCGGCGGCCTGGACGCGCGAGCTGCTGGCGCACACGGCCGCCTCGGGCGCGCCGGTGGACTTCCTGTCCTCGCACGTCTACGGCAACGTGCCGCTCGACCTGCGGGCCGGGGAGCTCCCCGTGTGGTGGACCGAGTGGGGCGCTACCCCGACCCACTTCAACCGGGTCGGCGACACCGTCTTCGCCGCGGCGTTCCTGCTCCGCGGCATGGCGTCGGCGCTGGGCCGGGTCGGAGCCCTGTCGCACTGGGTCGCCTCGGACCACTTCGAGGAGCTCGGCGCGCCGCCGGAGCTGTTCCACGGGGGGTTCGGGCTGCTGTCGGTGGGGAACCTGCGCAAGCCTCGCTATTGGGCGCTCCGGCTGCTCGCCGGGCTGGGGCGGCACCGGCTGAGCGTGGCCCTGCGCGGTGACGGGGCCGACGGCCTGGTTCAGGCGCTGGCCGCGCGGCACGACGACGGGCGCACCGGGATCCTGGTCTGGAACGGCACGCTGGACCAGGGCAAGATCGCCGGAGATGCCCGGCTCGACCGTGAGATGCTGGTCCGGGTCCGGTTGGGCGCGTCCTGCACCGTCCGGCACTACCGCGTCGACGCGGAGCACTCCAACATCGTCCCGGCCTGGGAGAAGCTGCGGGACGGCGCCGCCTGGCCGCGGGGCGGCCAGTGGCGGACGCTGCGGGAGATGAACACGCTCGACGAGCTGGTCCCGCCGGCCCGGGTCACCGGAGGGCTACTTGAGCTGGCCTTCGAGCTGCCCATGCCGGGAGTGTCCTACCTGGAGCTCATCCCGCAAGGCTAGTGCCCGGACGGTCGCAGACAGCGGAATGCCGCCCAGCAGCATGGCCGTTGTCATTCCATGAATCATCCCGTGGGCACTGGTCCTGGCGTGATCACCAACGACGGCTGCGCCGTCGATTTCTACGCGTTGCTGCCATCGTTCGGCGAGCCGGAAATCGTGCATGCCGCGGTTCCGCCGGGCGCGTCGATCCTGGAACTCGGCTGCGGCACCGGCCGGATCCTGCGCCCGCTGGCCGCACTCGGCCATCTTGTGGTCGGCGCCGACGATTCCGCGGACATGCTGGCCCGCATCCCCGATCTGCCGACCGCGTGCTCGCCGATCCAGACGCTGCGCCTGGACCGCACGTTCGACGCGGTGCTGCTGGCCAGCACCATGGTCAACGTTGACCCGGCGCTGCGGCACGCGTTCCTCGCGACCGTTCGGCACCACCTCGGCAGTGACGGCGTGGCCGTGTTCCAGCAGAATCCGCCCAGCTGGTTCGAGACGTCCGGGCAGGTTCCGCGGGTCCGGGACGATCCAGGCGGCATCCGGCGGATCATCCGCTCCGCCCGCAGGGAGCCGCCGCGCATGTTCGTCGAGATCGAGTATCAGGTCGGCGACCGGGTGTGGACGCACTCCTGGGGTAGCTATGAGATCGGCGACGAGGAACTAGCAAGCGACCTCGCCTCGGCCGCACTGGCATTCGGCGAGTGGCGCACCGACGATCACTCCTGGTTCACTGCCCGCCCGGTCTTAGCTCATCATCATGGGCGCGGCGTGCAGGCCCGGGGCCAGCCAGGGAAACCAGATTGTGGTCACCGCGAGGGCCAGTGCGGCGACGCCCGCCAGACGGCCGGCCGCCGGGCCCCAGTTCCAGGCCTTCTCGATCAGCACCAGGGCCGCCAGCCCTACCATCGCGGCCACGTTCATCACGCCCACCGCGACCAGGATGACCATCAGCGCCCAGCAGCAGCCCAGGCAGTACCCGCCGTGATGGACGCCAACCCGCAGGTCACGGAGCCTGCCCCGGTACGAGCCGTAGTGCAGGAGCAGCCCGAGCGGGGAGCGGCAGTGCGCCAGGCAGCGGTCCTTGAAGCGGCTCAGCTGGTACGCCCCGCACAGCGCGAAGACCGTCACGGCCGCGATGTGCGCCGCGCCCGGATGCCGTCCGGTCAGCCAGCCCGCGAGCCAGGCCAGGGCGTAGGCCGGCAGACCCGCAGCGGCCCAGACGCCGAGGTAGCCGACTACCAGGCCGGCGATCCTCGCTGCCCGGCTACCCTGCACGGTCCTGGCGTACAAGGTGGCCACCGGGGTCACCGAGGGAAGCATCATCGCCGCCATCATCAGCGCCCACACGGGCACAAACACGGCCAGGCCCAGCCCCATCGTGCCGGTCATCCCGCGCGCCAGGGCGACCGTCGCGGCCCAGGCAGCAGCCGCCGCGATCAGCAGGACGGCGGTCTCCCGGCGGGCCAGGGCCGGCCGGGCCAGCGGCGCGGTACCGTTCACCCGGACCACGCCGTTCACCCGGACCAGGAGAACGGCGCGGCGAAGCCGCTTTGCCCTTCACGCCCCCAGTCGATCCCGAACGTCGACAGGTGCGCGGCGTTCGCCGGGGCCACCGTCAGCGTGGTGTTCGACGGGTGGAACACGTTGACCAGCTTGACCGGGTCCTGACCCTCTAGGGCGACGAAGTCCTCGACGCCGACGTCGATGGCGTCGCCGATCCTGACGTGGTGGCCGCGGTCACCCTCGCTGTAGGTGATACGCGCCTTCTCCACGCCGAGCATCTCGCCGATGAGCGGGCCGAGCATGGCCGGCGGACCGCCCGCCTGCCCGGACAGGACCGTCCCGAGTTGCGCGGCCTGGCTGTCGGAGGCTTTTTCGTCCAGGAAGACGCCGACCCGCCAGTTGCCCTCGCTCATCACCGGCGGCGTGTCCAGGAACAAGGCGAAGCTCAGGCCGCTGACGTCGACGCCGTTGATGTCCCCCGACTCGACGTGATAGGCCAGCAGCGCACGGCACCGGTCAAGGGTGGCCTTCGCCGTCAGCGCCGACCAGGTGCACGGGCAGACCGCGTCGCACGAGCACGATTCGAAGTAGTTACCCTCCAGCCGCCAGGCCATTTGCCCCTCCCCGGGGTAGCGCCGCCATTGCCGCCGTTGCCTAAGGCTGCCGCGCGGCATGGCCCAGCGTCAAGGAGTGCTGTCAGCTTCTCGGCCCTGAAGCTGAAGGGCCGAGCTTGCGGGTCACGGGCATGCCTGGATGACATGCTCATGCCGCGTCGTCGGCAGCAGCCTCGGTCACGATGCGCTTGGCGATGACATGGTTGGTGTCGGCGGCGAACCGGGCTTCCTTACGCGACCTCTTGCGCAGGAGCCGTTTCGCGGCCGGTCGGGCTGCCAGGACAGGCACCGGTCGTCGAACGGCTGCGCGGCGTCCCGCCGGAACCGGATCGGCTTTGACTCGGCTTTCACCCGCCGTTTCGACCCGGGCTCGCCGAGGTTCCCCGCCCGGATGCTCGCCTT
>WNGK01003424.1_pt1 | contig 17122 bp, 17 predicted proteins | sample 5400601 | NCBI WGS metagenome assembly WNGK01 (sample SAMN13153376, study PRJNA577476) | soil metagenome | isolation source: 60 cm soil or saprolite under Garry oak tree replicate 1 | place: USA:California | collected 2016-06-15
GTGCCGGCCGAGACGCGTCCGGGTGCGAGCGTTGAGGAGAGCCAGCTCCCGGACCTGGCGCTGTACGAGCGGCTGATCGACGACGGCATCGCCGCCGCCGACGCCCGGGGCGCCGCGGTCGATCACGTCACCGCCCGGCGGCTGGCGATCTGCCTGGCCGCCCGGCCGCAAGCACCGGTCTTCGCCCGCAGCCTGGTCCGTTTCGTCCGCACCGGCGCGGTCAGCCAGGCGCTGAAGACCCAGCTGCGGATCCACGCCCGCTCCGGCACCACCTACGCCGACCATGCGCAGGCCGCCCGCCTCTTCGAGTACTGCGTCGCCCGCGGCGCCGACCTCGGCCCGGTCGGGGAGAACTTCGGCGTCGCCTGCGACCAGATCGACCGCGCCGACAAGCTGCTCGCCGGCGCCCGCGCCCGGCACCGCGGCCGGGCACCGGAGGCATCGTGGCCCGAGACCGACGGTCCCCGGATCACCGCCCTGGCCCGCCACGACCCCGAGACCGGCACGGTCACCCTGGTCCTGGACGCCACCACCGCGAGCATCGCCATGTTCGCCGTCGCCGCGCACGCCGGCGAGCGCGAGGCCCACGCCCGCGAGGTCGAGCGGTCCGGCGCCGACTGGCCGGACGGCTCCTACGGCCGCCGCAACCGCCAAGCCATCGCCGCCCGCGAGACCCGGGTCGCCACCCGGCTGCGCGCCGTCCAGCACGCCTACCAGGCGACGGCCGGACACGACACCGCGTTCACACCGCCCGGACCCGCCCGGACGCTCAGCCCACCCGGGCTTGCGGCCGACAAGGAGATCGAGCTCGAGTAGAGCGTCAAGGCGAACACCTCATCGCGAAACCGGCCTCCAAGCGGGCTGGCACCGACTCGCTTATCTCCGTCACCGACACATGGCCAGCGTGGGGCTTCCGGTCCTCACGACGCATCCTCCTGTCCAGCCCTATGACGACCAGCGCCCTATCCAGGATCTATTGCCCACGGACAGAACCCGAGGGCACGGGAGACCAGATCGTCCATCTTCATCCTGCGGCTCAGACCCAGCACTGCAGTTACCGGCCTATCGGGGTGCTTACTGGTGCGTTCGCCGGACCGTCTGCGGCATCCGGGCCATGGCCCGGCGGTACATCCGCAGCAGCGCGCGCCTATACATCCAGTCGACCAGAGCCATTGCCCCCGGGCGGGCCTCAGCCGTCGTTGCGAAGCGCAGGCGGGTTCCGGTGCCGGCAGGCTCGAACATCCGGTTATTGTCCAGAGCAGGCCTGCCCCGCTGGTGCATGATGTAGCGGAAGCTCCGCGGCGGATCCCATTCGGTGAGTTCCAGCTCAGACGTGACGACACGGCCGAGGAACCTGGTCACGACCTGAGCCCGGCCGCCGACCTTGCCCCAGCCTTCCTGCCGCTCCGCGGACCGCATTGACTCGAAGAACAGCGGCCAGTTCGCAGGTTCTGATACGAACTCGAACGCCTCGTCCACCGGGATCGGCAGCACCGTGCCGTAGGAAATCTCCTTCATCACTGCCTCCCTCGCACTGCCCGCATTTTCACCGTAGATCCGGCCACTGCATGCTGGTAGAGCCGGAGGTCCCGCCCGCCGGGGCCCACTGGCGATTCAGTGCCGCGTGGCCGTAGCGCCGTGCCGGCTCGCCCTGCAGCGCCGGGCGCGCTGCGACTCGTGCCGCCGGACCCAGGTCCTGCTGCCGTCGTGGTGCGCGCCGTGGCGGGCCGACGCGATCGAGGTCATCGGCACGGCGGCCGCTATGGCGCTGGCCGGGCGGGCTACAGGCGGATCGGCGCCGGGCTGGGCGTCCCGGCCGCCACCGTGCGCGGCTGGCTGCGCCGGCTTCGCTGCCGGGCCAAGGCGATGCGCCGGGACGCGATGCGCCAGCTCGGCTTCGTCGGCGAGCTCGCCGATCCGCCGCTGCCTGGGCCGGCCGCCTCGCCGCTGCGTGACGGGCTCAACGCTGTCGCCGCCTGCGCGCGGGCGGCGATCACCCGGTTCGGCCTGTTCCGGGCACCGGCATGCCCGCGGCCCGGCCGCGACACTCACCATGACCAGCACGGCGCCATTCCCGGCGCTCACCGCGTCAGGTGAGCGGTACGGCGTCACCGTGAGCAGGAACCGCCGAATCCCGTCCCCGGAATGCCCGGTTCTATGTGTTCATCTTGAGCGTCGTCTTCGTGCTCATCTTGAGTGACCGGGAAAAGGTGGCAGCCGACAGCGCGGCGGCCACGATCAGGGCGATTTACCAGCCGAGCGCGTCGCCCGCTACTGCGGTGATGGCTGGGGGCGGGCACGGCCGCAGGCTGGCCCGGGTCAGGCGAGACAGGGTATCCAGAGTGGCGGCCAGTAGTGCGGCGGCGGCGAAAGCCAGGCCTGCAGTGGCCAGCCTGTTCCGGCCAGGACGCAGGCGAGACGGCGGATGGTGCGGATGGGGTTCATGATGACCTCCGGTGAAGGGAATGGGTGCGGGCGGCTGTCCGCGCCTACGGACTGCTGACGAGGTGCAGGGCATTGGGCTGGCCGGAGACAGGGCTGATCGGCGTGTGGCCATCGGCCCGGACTTGCCCGGCAATGGCTGGGTCAGGCGCTGCGGGGGAGCAAGAGGGCGAGCACGCGGCGCGCGGCGAGGGCCTGGCGTGGTGCATCGTGGTCTCCTTGGGCGGGCAACCGGGGAGGTACGTCTCCGCTTGGTGGCTGTGAAGACGAGATTGCGCCCTGACGGCTCCTGCGGCGTCACGGAAATTGGTGAATCTGTCAGCATGGCCAGTGCGTGAGATTGTTGTGCCGGGTGCCTCCCCAGGCAGGGTCGCCAGTGGGACCATGATTGGGTGGAGGTTGATGGCCTGGCCTCGTCGTTCACTTGTTCCGTCGAAACGGGTGGCGGCGTGCCCGCCCTGCTGCGGCATCCGGTTGTAGTGCTGGTGCCATGCGAATAGCGGTCGCGGACGACTCGCTGCTCGTGCGTGAGGGCCTTGCGCGGCTCCTGGATGATCTCGGACATCAGGTGGTTTTCCAGGCGGCGCGGGCTGACATCCTGCCGGCCGAGGTGGCGGCGCATCGGCCGGAGATCGTGATCGTGGACATCAAGATGCCGCCGACGTTCACGGACGAAGGGCTGCGTGCGGCGGCCGGGATCAGGCAACGGCACCCGGACGTTGGCGTGCTGGTCCTTTCGCAATATGTAGTGCCGGGTTATGTCACGTGGCTCCTGGAGCGTTCCCCCGCCCAGGCCGGGTACCTGCTTAAAGACCGCATCCTCGAGGGCGCGATGCTGCAGGATGCGCTGCGCCGGATCGCGGCCGGGGGCACAGTCGTCGACCCTGAGCTGGTCAGATCGCTGATGAAGCCCCGCGCCGCATCCGGTCCGCTCGCCTCGCTCAGCGAACGGGAACGGGAGGTGCTCAGCCTTATTGCAGAGGGGCTGTCCGACCGCGGTATCGCCGAGCGCCTCGTGGTCTCGCTCAACACTGTCGGCACCCACATACAGCACATCTTCACCAAGCTTGGCTTGCCGGACACGGCCGCGGATAACCGGCGCGTCCGTGCCACTCTTGCCTGGCTGCAAGCATCCGCAGGCTCGGCCCAAGGCGGGCAGCGTGCCGCCCACGGCCCAGCCGGTTCTGCGACGGTCCCCGAGGGTCACGGAAATCCGTGAATCTGCCCTGCGCGCTCTCCCGCGGATGTGCTAGCGGTGTCACCATCGGAGAGTGGCGTTGCGCGTGCTGGTGGTTGATGACCACCCGGGGTTCCGGCGGCTCGCATGCCTGCTGCTGGCGGCGGGCGGGTACGTCGTGGTGGGGGAGGCTGCAGACGGGGGCGGCGCGCTGGCTCAGGCCGCGCTTCTGCGGCCTGACGTGGTGCTGCTGGACGTGATGCTTCCTGACCTCGACGGGTTCACGGTCGCCGAGCGGCTCGCCGCCCTCCCGGCCCGTCCGGTGGTGGTGCTGGTGTCGGGCAGGACCGGGACCGAACTCGGGCGGCGGCTGGATACCGCCCCGGTGCGTGGGTTTCTCCCTAAGGACCAGCTCACGCTCGAGGCCTTTGCCGCCCTGACGGGATGACCGGCACCCCGGCGGCACCAGGCCAGGCGCCGCCACCTCCCGCGCGGGGCGTACCCGCGCTGCTCGCCGCCGTCCCTTTCGCGGTAGCCCTGGACATCGTGCTGCCGGCCATGTGGGGGACGCAAGCGGGCTGGCCGTTCATCGTGCAAAGCATCGTGTATGTGGTGATCTGGGTAGCGGTCGGGTGGGTGGCGTGTCGGCTGCGGTCGGACCGGCGGATGGGCCGGTTGATGATACTGTTCGGCATCCTGGTAGCCCTCAACTCGATACCTGGGTTCGGCCTCTACAGCTATGGCCTGGCCACCGTAGTGGGCGGGGCCATCAGCATCGCGCTGGCTCCGATACAGACTCCCTTCTTCGGTCATCTGCTTCTGGCCTTCCCCTCAGGTGAACTCGCTGGGGCAGGTAGTCGCCGGCTGATTCGCATCGCCTACGGCTACGCCCTGGTCGAGGCGGGGATCTGGCTCCTTGCCTTCCGGCCGCACCCGCTATCGTGCGGAGCCCGATGCGCCAGCAACCTGCCCAGCATGATCGGGGACCCCCACATCCGAGCCGTGCTGATCGGCAGCGTGACACTGGGCTGGCTGCCATTGACGGCCTGGTTCGCGATCCTGGTGGTCCGCCGCTACCATCGCGCCGGGCGTCGCGAACGCCGGGTGCTGGCCGTGCCGTTCGGAGCCGCCGCCGCAATCGTCGTCCTGTTCGCCGGGCTGCTTGTCTATGCGGCATCGCATCGCCGCGTGGAGTACGCGTCATCTCTGATAAGTCTCGAGTCGCTGAGGGCGATGAGCCTGGCCGCGGTTCCCGTGTGCTTCCTGATCGGGCTGCTGCGGGAACGCCTGGCCTATGCCCGCGTGGGGGATCTGGTCCGCGATCTCGGCAGCACGGCAGAGCCGGCCAGCCCGGATATCACCGCGTCGCTGGCCCGGGCGCTCGGCGACCCGAGCCTGGTGGTGGCCTTCCCCGTGGACGGTGGCCATGTGGATTCGCTCGGTCGGCCAGTGACGCTTCCGCCGCCTGATGATCCGCGCATCATTACTCCGGTCGGCGGCCCGGCCGCCCCGCTGGCCCTGCTCATCCATGACCGGACACTTCGCGACGAACCGGCTCTGCTCCTGGCCGCGGGGTCAGCGGCTCGGCTCGCCTTGGAGAACGCCCGCCTGCATGCGCAGGTCCGGGCCCAGCTCGATGAGGTCCGCGCTTCTCGCGCCCGGATCGTCGCGGCCAGTGACCAGACGCGGCGCCGGCTGGAGCGTGACCTGCATGATGGCGCCCAGCAGCGGCTGCTCGCCGTCGGCCTGGCCTTGCAGATTCTGCGCCGCGAGTTGTCGGCCGACGGCTCGCCGCCGCAGTTGCTCAAGGACGCGGAGGCAGAGGTGACCGCTGCGCTGGGTGAGTTGCGTGACCTGGCCGCCGGGATCCATCCTGCTGTCCTCACCGACCAGGGGTTGCGGCCCGCGCTGCTCGCCCTCGCCAAGCGGTGCCCAGTCGCAGTGACGATCAGCGGTGATGACCCCGGCCGCCTGCCAGCCCCGGTGGAGACTGCCGCCTACTTCTGCGCCAGCGAAGCCATCACGAACACGGTCAAGCACGCCCGGGCCACCACAATCGAGGTCACTTTGCGCCATGATGCCGGCCGGCTGCTGGTCACCGTGGCCGACGACGGCGTTGGGGGCGCCTCACCAGACGGAGCCGGCCTGCGCGGCCTGGCAGACCGGCTCGCAGCCGTGAACGGCAGGCTGACCGTGCAAAGCCCGCCCGGCCAGGGCACCCGGATCCTCGCAGAACTGCCATGCGCGTAGTGCCGGACTGAAGACTCACCTGCTCTCTAGAACCACGCCCACCAGCAGCGACGCATGTGGATCGCGTCTCGCAAACCGGGCGCCACGGTACTGCCGAGCCGTGCCATCACCGCCGCCTATGTTTCACGACTTTCCGTGACGCCAGCAGAGGTGCTTGCCGGTCACGCTTGGGAACGAGCACGACATCCATGCAAGCCGAGACTTTGGCGACCAGCGGGAACAAGGAGCATGTCATGGTGAACCGGCAATCAAGCGAGCCGCCATCAGCCCAATGGGCACCATTGCCTTCTGCCAAGACGAACGGGCTGGCAATCAGTATCACTGGCGCCGGTCGTCATCTTCGGCCCGCGCGCAGTGGTATCGAGGGCCATGATCCGGAACCAGATCTGGCGGTAACCGGTCTTGGTCACAAGCATGCGCAAGTCGCGGCCGCGACTAGCAATGAAAGCAATAACAAACGCTCTCCAGCCACTGTGAAGCTCGGGCGTATCCTTACCGGAACGAGTTGGGCTGCCTTTGTCATCTTGTTCGGCTTTTCTATCTATTTCGGCTATCGCGGATATCAAGAGGATAGGCTGAGTCTCCCGCTAGCCTTCTTCACCCTAGTGACCTGGGGCGTTTCGTTTGTAATGCTCCTCGGCAACGATCTTTCAGGGCGTGGCGGCTCCGACTTGAGCATCTTTCGGTGGCCAAAAGTCATGCTTACCGTCGTTCAGGTTGCGGCATCTGTCTTCCTGGCTGCATACGCGCACTGGCTAGAGCGCGCCGGGATGCTGGCATATACATGGGTGCCGAGCGAGTGTTATCACCTACTCCATGGCTTTATTGCCACCGACTGGTTTGCCGTTCCGGTATCCATCCCTGTCTGGATTGCATGGATATCAATAGTGTGCGCAGCGGCCACATTTGCCGGGAAGGCGCTTGAAGTCATATTCGGCAGTGACAGTTACCTCGCACAACGGGTTCCCGAAATCATCGAGGGAATCAAGTATGAAGAAGGCTCAGGCTGATCAATAATAGTGGAGGTGGACCTAATGGGTCCTCAGTGGAAGTCATGTCGAGCAATCATCCTGGCACTTTCCGCGGCGGTTGCCCTGGCCGTGCCGGTAGTCGCCGGGCTGGCTCCGGACGCAATGGCCGCAGCACCGGCGACGCTGACAGGCTCGCTGCCTGACGGCGCCGCATACCTGATCCAGGTCCCGGACAACTGGAACGGGACACTCGTGCTGTACAGCCACGGCATCGTGATCCCGGGCAGCCCCAACCCGGCCCGCGACGTCGGGGATCCCCTGACCGGGCAGTACCTTCTGGGCCACGGGTACGCGCTGGCCGGCTCCTCCTACGCTACGACCGGCTGGGCGGTCCAGGACGGGCTGGCCGACCAGATCGCCACCCTTGATGTGTTCGGCAGGCTGGTCGGGCATCCCGGCCGGACTATCGCGTGGGGGCATTCCCTGGGCGGCATGATCACCGCCGGCCTGCTCCAGCGCTACCCGGACCGGTTCGCGGGCGCCCTGCCTATGTGCGGCCCGGTAGGGGGCAGCGTGGGAACCTGGAACCAGGCGCTGGACGCCGAGGTGGTGTTCCAGCAGTTGCTGGCTCCCCCGGGCCCGCTGCAGCTGGTCCGCATCACCGACCCGGCCCAGAACCTGCAGATCGCCCAGCAGACGCTCACCGCCGCGCAGGCCACCCCGGCCGGCCGCGCCCGCGTCGCCCTGTCGGCTGCCCTGGCCGACGTGCCGGGGTGGTTCACGCCGGGCAGCCCCGAGCCTGCCCCTACCGACTACGACTCCCAGGAGACCAACCAGTTCCGGTGGGAAGCCCAGGTCGGCCTGCCGTCCGCGTTCGCGGAGCGCGCGGACGTGGAAGCCCGGGCTGGAGGCAACCCGTCCTGGAACACCGGCGTGAATTACCAGAAGGAACTGGAGAATTCCGCCGGTTACGCAGAGGTCCAGGGACTGTACGCCGAGGCGGGCCTGAGCCTGGCCGCGGACCTGGCCACCCTCCAGGCCGCGCCGCGAATCGCGGCCGATCCCGCCGCGGCGGAGTACCTGACCCGGAACATCGTCTTCAACGGGCAGTTGGGCGGGCGGCCGGTGCTCACGCTGCACACCACCGGCGACGGCTGGGTGGTGGACCAGAATGAGCAGGCCTACCGGTCGGTCATCCAGACTGCGAAGGACGCGCAGCCGCTGCGCCAGGCCTTCGTCCACCGCGCCGGGCACTGCTCATTCACCCCCGCCGAGACGATCGCCGCGTTCCGGACCCTGATTGACCGCATCGACCACGGCACCTGGAACGGGAGCACCGACCCCAGCACCCTGAACAGCCAGGCATCCTCGCTCGGCCCGAGCCTGAATGTCTTGCTGATCGGGACCAATCTGGTGCCGCTGGCTCCCGCGTTCGTCAGCTTCGAGCCGTCGCCATTCCTGCGGCCGTTCGATCTTGCTTCGCCGTGAAAACTGGGGGATGAGCTCGTCCGGGTCAGAGGACCAAGCGGTATCCCGCGAAATAGGATAGTGATCGTCGTGGAATGGGTGGGATTGACTGAGGCCGTCCAAGCCCAGCGGGAGGAGTTGGCGTGGGCACGAAGGTTGCTGAGGACCTGAGTTCCGCAGAACTCAAATGACCTGGAGTACGACAAGGAGATCGAACTCGAGTAGAACGCCGTACCACGTAACTCGGCCCATAACCTGGTCGGCACTGGCTCGCCATTAACTCCAGCCCGGCACGTGAATTGAGACGAGCAGTCGGTGCGATACATCTGCCTGGTGGAGCGGCATACTGAGCATACGACTTCTGGGAGGCCGCCGTGAGATCCGTGCGCCGCGGGGTCTGGGCCGGACTCGGGGGCGCGGCTGTGATGGCCGCGGTCCTCACCGCCTGGTTGCTACCACATGCTGCCCCGACCGCTGAGCCGCAGCCGGAAACGGGGGGACCCACGGAGGAGGACACCGCGAAGGACGCCTCCGATCGCACCAAACCAGGCGACACTGATTATCAGCGGGTGGTCAGCGTGGCGGCGGGCGTGGTCACGCTGTCGGCCGGTGTTCTGGGCGTGTTTGGCATCACGGGAGGTGTGGCCGTCGCGCTGCTGCGTAATGCTCCTGATGCGGTGGCGACCGCGTCGCTGGCTGCTGGTGTCGCCGTCCTGCTGGGCGTAGCTTCCGCGTTCATCTCGCCGGATCTGACGGGAAGTGGTCACCGGCGCCCGACCCTGGTGATCACGGGCTTGACCGCTCTGCTGGTCGTCGCCGCACTGGTGACCACCGGACTAGCGTTCACGTCCCGAGCGCCGACCCTGAAGGAGCAGGTGGCGTGGTGGCTCTTCCTGGCCGGGATCGGGGCGCTGGCGCTCGGGGGGGCGATCGTCGTCGCAGTCAAGGGCCGCGGCTACCGGCTGAAAACCCTGGCGATCCTCGCGTCTCTGGCCGTGTTCGGTGTGAGCGTGCTCTGCGTCGTGGTGCTGGCAGCTGGGGTGACGCGGACGGCTTCACGACCAGCCGTCTCGGTCACCTTGGATTTCAAGCCGGCCGCTACGAGCGCAGCGACGACAACGGCGAGATCTGCGGCCGCTCCGGCGATCACATCGCCTCGGGGCTCGTTTGTGCTCCACGTGACCGTGAAGTCGTTGGGCATGACGAGCGATGAGCGGTACCTGGTCGCCGTGGATCGCGTCGACCAGCCCACCAACGCCGCACAGGTCAGAGCGGTCTACCGGACCTACGTCGGACCCGACGCTGCCGGAAATGTTCAATACACCTTCTCGATGCCCCTCCCAGTCGACAACGTCGTGCCGTGGCTCGGTGTGAGCGCGACCCTGCAACACGCCGGCGAACCGCCGAGCGACCCAAGGGATCATTGCGGCGTAGAAGCCGGCGGATCCCGCCCCTCAGGCTCCACCTGCGCGCTCGTGTATGCCGACCCCACCCTGACGTCCTCCTGAAGAGGCTCAAGCACGGAGACCAAGGCCCGCACGGGCGTTGTAAGCGGCGCAGCCTTCCGGCGAACAGTGACGGATCGGTTAACAAGCCTGCACATGGCCGCGCGGCCGGGTAACCCTGGGTGCAGCGCCGGGGCCCGTTTCCAGCCTGCCCGGAGTGATGCCCATGGACCCCGGCTTCTGCGAGGACCTCACCGGCCGGCTCTATAGCCTGCTGATCGTCCTGGAGGACCGTCTTAACTGTGATGACGCCCCGGTGATTCACCCGTTCGCCGACGCCAGCCATTACGCCCTGGCGCTGGAGGAGATCGCCCGGACGGCGGCGCGCCGCCAGATCGGCATCACGGTCCGGGAGCACGGCGGCGTCCTCGCGCTGGCCGCCCTGGCCGGCGTGCCGGCCTGGGCGCACCAGGCGCCGCCGGCGAGCGAGCTCGTGCGGGAGCTGGCGGCGCATGGATAACGCGCATTACGAGGACCTGGCCGGGCGGCTGTACGGCCTGGTGATCCGGCTCAGCGACCGGATGCCCGCAGACAGAGCCGGATGGGTTCACCACGTGACCGAGGTCGGCGAGTACGAACTGGCGCTGGAGGACCTAGCCGCGATCCTCGCCCACGGCAAGACCGCCATCACCGACCAGGAGCGGGCTGACATGCTGACCCTGGGCAGAAAGATGACGCTACGGCACGACCTCGCCGGCGTGCTCGGGGCATGCCCGCGCGCAGGCGAGGATCACAGCCCGGGCGCCAGATAGACCACGCCATGCAGGGGCGCTGGCAATGAACGTGTCACCAACCCGAGGGGGAGCTCATGTCCGCTGAATCCAGCCTGACCGCCGTGGCCGTCGTCAGGGCCCTGCTCAACGAGGACACCGAGGGCCTGGCCGTCCTGCTGCCGGACGGCCTGCCCGAGCCCGGCCGCGAGCTCATGGCCAGCCTGGCCGGTCTGACAGTACTGTCGGCCAAGGTCGCCGCCCAGGCCGAGGGCATCGCCGAAGGCGAGTACCTGGACAGGATTATCCGGCTCTGGACGGACGGCCCGAGGTAATACCGGGCTGGTCAAGGCCGTGCAGCCCGGGGGTCGAATGTGACCCAGCACGGCGTCGCAGGCCCAACGTGCGCTGATCCCGGCTCAGCCAGCCGCCGACGGCGTCCGGCCTGCGGGTCGGGCGGTACCGCGGCGGTGGTCACGTCTTGGACCCGCCGGGCCCAGGCGAGTTCGTCCACCTCGTCCACCTCGTCCGCCTCGCGCTTACCGCTGAATAAGCCGCTGTATCACGATCACCCGGCAAGTGTCCGTGCCCGGCGCTGCTGGGGACCGTAGAGAAACGGCGCTCACTGGATTGATAGACACGTCGGCTTTACAACACCTTTTACGACGGTCGGCGGGCGGCGCGGCGCCCGATCCGGAGCACGCTAATGATCACGTCGAGAATCGTTCGATTCTCGACACTACGAGGCTCACACCGCATCGGGTCGGCCTTGGTCTGCGGGCCTGCCTGCCCACCCCGGAAAGCCCTGGCTCGGCCCAGAACGGCCACCTCCGCATCGACCACCCAAACGAATCCCGGGAGATCCATATGTCTGGCACGAATGAAGATTCAGCGTGCGCCACCGCGATCCGGCCGTTCACGATCGAGATCTCCGAGGCGGAGATCGAGGCCGCTGCGTGAGCGCATCACGGCCACGCGCTGCCCGCTAAGACTCATTAGGAGACCGTCACAGATCAGTCGCAGGCCGTGCCGCTGGCGATGAACAGGCTGTGCGCAGGGCCCTGGCCGGCGCCCGCGCTCCCGCGCCTGGAGACCGATAGTCCCGCCATTGCCGGATCGCGCCGCGACGCTCTCACGCGGGCCTCAGCTGCCGGGCCGACAGCGCGGTCCCGCCTTTCGATCGATCGGTAGGACCGCGCCGCGGGCGGGGCCAATGCTTGACACGCTTGGCATAGAGCGCGACGCTCAGCATATCGAGCGGCACAGAGACGTCTCTCGGGTGAGCAAGCGGCAGATCCGCGCCGCCCAAAGCCCGCATGCCGGGCGTCGCGCCGCCGCGGCGCGTGCGCTAGGCGCGGCCGCAGACGCCACCGCGGTCGAGTTGCTCACAGCATTGCTCGACGACGAGGACGTTGGCGTCGTCGTCTCGGCGCAGGCAGCGCTTGCTGAGATCGGCGAACCTGCAGTCGGACCGTTGCTGGGGCTGCTCGAGAGCGATGGCGATCGTCGATCGCTGGGCGCCGCCGGTGCGCTCTCAGGCATCGGAACGGCGACGTTCCGGCCACTGCGCCAGCTGTTGCACGCCGAGGGCTGGCGCGTTCGCCGGGCCGCAGCAAGGGCCCTTGGGGGATCGACGGCTCTCGGGACTACGGGCCTCTTCGGCTTCGATAAGGCTCTGCGGACCGCGGCGGTCAGGCGCAACGAAGCCGAGCTCGCAGCACGCCTTGTGGACGAGTCGTCTCCGGTGCGGGCCGAGGCGGCCGCCGCCCTCGGAGCGATCGCTGACCCGCGCTCCCTCGACGATCTTCGCGCCGCTCTTCAGCGCGAGCGTGGGCCGGCGCGCCACGCGGCCGCCGAAGCCATCCTTCGGGTTGAGGACAAGAAGGCCTGCGATGCGCTGGTCACCTGTCTGGGCATCGCAGACCCCGATCTGCAGCTGGCGACCGCCTCGGCGCTCGCGGACTATTTCAGCGCGCTCGGCGCACAGCTCCCCGACCCTGGCGCGGCACCGGACACCGTCGCATCCGTGGCGCTGCGAGCCGCCCTCAGACGCCATGAGTCTTCACCCGATGAGGACAAACCGTGGGGCCGCCCGAAGCCTGAGGTGATCCTCGGCGCCAGGATGCTACGGATGAACGCCGAGACCCCGGGGGTCCTCGTCGCGGCGCTTGGCACCCCAGACGCCAAGCTGCGCGAGATCTTGACGTCTCGCATGGAGAGCTGCATCTGGTGGGCGAACACGCATCCGCCCGTCTGGCTCGCGGACAACTTCGTGATGTTCGGGGCCACGCTCGACATGTCACGAGCGCGTCGTCTGACGGACGCTCTCGTGCCACTCGCCCAGCATCGCGACCCCGACGTCCGCGCCGCAGGGGTCATGGCCCTCGAGGGCCTGGCTGGAATACTTGAACGTCAGCGAACGGTGACGCGGAGGATATTGGGGGCCGGGGTCGGCGTCCGCCAGTGGACCTTCAACAAGCAGCAGGCAGCGCCCATTCTCGCGGTCGAGAAGACGCTTGCTGATGGTGCGGCAGCGGGAAGGCGCGTCGAGCCGAGGGCTGGGTTGACCGAGCGTTCACCTGTCGAACGTTACGTGGACCTGCGCTATCCCGCGCGGGTCACTCCGAACGCCGTATTCGACATCGCGATTGCCATCAAGCGCGATCCCGTCAATCTGCCCGACGACGCGCGTCCCATCGACATCGCGCCCACCACGGACGAGTCCGGTCGGCCGACCGGGGCACCTCCGCTCGTCGTTCAGATAAGGCACTCCGAGGCCTTCGACCTCCTCAGCGAGGTTGAGGCCACCATCGAGGTCCCCATCGACCGGTCCCCGCCGCCGGCCGCATTCACGCTCCGCGCTGCCGACGGCGTACGAGGGATCCACGAGGTGAACATCGTCTTCTTCCAAGGGCCGGAGGTGCTCGGGCAGGTTCCGCTCGTGATTACGATCGCGGCGCGCGCGGCCGACCGGCCCGAGGCAGCGGCCGACCAGCGCGAGGCAGTCGCCACGTTCCGTCGAGCACCGCGCGCCCGGGACTTGCTCCCCGTTCGGTCACCAAGCGCGATTCTCACCGTTAACCGGACGTCATACCGAGGGCGTGACACGCTCAGCTACGCATTCGAGTGGTGCGCTCAGCGATGGCCGCGGATCGATGCCGGCACCGTCGAGCTGCAGACAGGGACTACAGAGTGGGCTCGTCGCCAGTATCAGCGGCTCAGCGGCTACGCCCGCCAGTCCGCAGCCGACGCCGAGGGGCAGGCGAGCGAGCTCGCCCGAATAGGGGAGAACCTCTACCGGGAGCTCGTGCCGCCGGAATTGCGCGACGTCCTTGCGAAATTCCTGCCGGACGGCGACAGCCTGTTGATCTACACGAGTGAGCCGTGGATCCCGTGGGAGATTGTCAAACCCTGGGGGGACGACATCTCGCCCGACGAGAGCGACTTCCTGTGCTCGCAGTTGGCCCTCGGACGGTGGTACTACAGCGCGGAGGGTCAATCGGCTCCCGGCGCGATTCCCGCCCATCGGCTCGGCACCGTGGCGTCAGGACGTGGCCTACCGGCGGTCGCCCAAGAGGTCGACTTCCTCACGAGCATCCCTGTGGTCTGGCCACCGATCGAGCTCGTCGCTCCCTCGCCGTCGACAAAACAGCAGGTCCTGAGGGCTCTGGGCGCTGGTGACGTCAACCTCATGCATTTCGCGACCCACGGTATTCCGCAATCGGATGGCGGCGACGTCGCGATGCTGCGCCTTGGCCGAACGGAGCTCTCCGTCGACGATCTCGTTGGCACAGAGGTCGCACGAGGGCTGCGGCGCGGGGCTCCGCTCGTCTTCATGAACGCCTGCCATTCCGCACGCCGAGACCCGGGCCTGACCCGCACGGATGGCTGGGCCGAGCGCTTTCTCGAATTCGGATCGAGCGCATTCGTCGGCGCCAACTGGGAAGTGCTCGATTCCCTGGCCTTTCAGTTCGCACGCGCCTTCTACAACGCAATTCGTGAAGGCACGACGATCGGCGCCGCAGTGAAGGCGGCACGCCAGCTTGTGCGTGACGCAGCCCCCGGAAACTCGACGTGGCTCGCATACACGCTCTACGGCCATCCCAACGCGATCGTGCGAGCCGTCAGTAAGGAGGGATCAGGTGCCGGACGCATTGGACCTGCTCGCCGCAATCCGGGACAGTCGCGATGACATCCGAGATGCGCTCGGTCCAGGGGAGGTAGCTGAGTTCACGCGGCGTCGCGACGAGCTCGGCGAACGGGCCAGGACCAGCGAAAGCCCGGATGATATGGAGGAACTCGCGGCCGAGGTTCGCGCGCTGATCGACGACTACCCGGCCGTTCGCCTCGTGCTGCAGCGTCACGCGCCCGACCTGATGGAGCCGTCGGCCGGATCCGGCAGGCGCGAGCCCGCGGCGGCGAGGGGCCGACCCGATGATCGCGATGACACGAGCTCTCGCCACACGACGGTGGCAGATTCGCCGCCGACGCCCGAGACCGCGACGCCAATGCAAGGCGGGGTCCAGTCGACCACAGATGAGCGCTCCGGGGCTCGGTCAGGCGCGCCCGGCTCCGCTTGGACTCCGGAAGTTAAACTCCAGGCATTGAGGGAGGCGATCGGTGCGGCAATCGGCGTTGTCGTCGTAGGAGTCACGGTCTACCTTGCCGTCCTCACGTTCCAACGCGCCGGCGACCAGGCCAAGCTGACCGACAGCAAGGATATTCTGCAGCTGATGCTCGGACTCGCTGGCGTCGTGCTCGGCTATTACTTCGGGCGCATCCCCGGCGACGCGCGGGCCACCCAAGCGCAAGGTCAGGCGATCGCCGCGTCGGAACACGCCGCGCGTGTCGCCGCCAAAGGAGAAGAGCTCGCGACCCGCGTCGACCAGGCCATTGCAACGCGAGGCGCAGCGAGCGATGAGGACGCTGCGGCTATCCAACAGCTCCGTGCAGAGTTGCGCGCTCTTACGCAGGCCAGATGAATGCCAGCGCCGTCCCGGTGCATTCTGCAAGCTACTTAGTGCGCAGGCGACCGTGACCATGTCCGACAGCATCCCGGGCAGCGGCGTGTCGTCGAACCGGGCCGACAGCACGTACTCTCGTCGTTCCTCCACCGCCCTGGCCAGCGCGGCCGGCGCTCGAACCGGGTCCAGTCCTGGGCGGCGTACCCGGCGGACACGAACACCACGACCGCCGCCGCCTGCTCGCCATCGATGACCGGCAGTTCCTCGGCCAGCTGCTTCCCGCACATCTCGATCTGCTCATCAGCGTCGTAGAAGCAGCGCACCCCCGCGCCTCCAGCGCCGCGGCGACTTGCGCAACGTAGTCCCGCTGCGCATCGGCGAACGAGAGCGCCACATCCCACCGCCACCCGCGGCCGTGCGCCCGGGTCCGCGCCGCCGTCCGCTCGCGTCATGACATCGAGTCTCCCAGCGACCACCGCGGAAGACTCTGCCCCTACACTCAGCGTGACTGTCTGGAAATCGATCGATTTACAACATGATCACCTGTCGCCGGTCCCGGACGCATGGCGGGTCGGCAGGATTGCCCGTGGCGCCGATGGGCGTTGCCTGAGCGTGCTGCTACTGGGACGCGTGTACCTGGAAGAGCCTGTCCATGGCTTCGGCTCCGGTGGTCAGCACCGGCCGCAGCTCCCGCCGGTAGACCACCTCGGTGGTCCTGGAGTTCGAGTGGCCCGCGAGCCGCGCAATCTCCTCGACCGGCACCCCCGAGCTGGACATCAGCGACACGAAGGAATGCCGCAGCTCCCGTGGCGTCCAGTCCTGGCCGATCTTGGCTGCTTTGCAGGCGGCCCTGAACTCCCGCCGGACGTTGGCCGCGTCCAGGGGAGCGCCCGTCCGGGTGGAGAAGACAAGTTCCCGGTCGCCCGATGTCAGGCCGGTGGCGGCCCGTTCGGCGGCTTGCCGCTCCCTGTGGGCCCAAAGAGCATTCACCGCCATCTCGGGCAAGGCCAGCGTCCGGCGCGATTTCTCGGTCTTTGTATCTCCGTGCGAACGTACCGATCGCCACACGGCCGCGCTAGCCGGCACGGGCGGATTGGCCACGGGATCACCGAAGTCCACGTGCTCCCAGCGCAGCGCCCGGGCCTCCTCGGTGCGGATGCCGGTCGCCAGGCACAGCGCGATGTAAGCATGCATTCTCGTCCCCTCGACGGCGGCCAGGAGCGCGGACGCCTGCTCCAAGTTGAGGCTCTTGCTGGGCCGGCCCGCCTGGCCCTTCGGGGTATCGACGAGCATGGCCACGTTGCGCCTGACGAGATCCCGGGCCTCGGCGTGCCGTATCGCCCGGGTCAGCGCGTTATGCCCCATGGCCACGGCGGCACTGGAGTAGCGCAGGGCCATCGCCGCCAGCGCCTGATGGACGTCGTCCGCGGTCAGTTCGCGTAGTCGCTTGCCGCCGATGGTGGCCAGGATTGGCGTGAGGACGTTCTCGTTCTTCTTGGAGGATTATTGAAAACTCAATTCGAAGAAATATAGGCCGATGGCCGCGCGGAAGGAATCAAGAAACGTGTTAAGCGGCCGCCGATAATCGGTGAAAAGGACTTTCCAGGTCTTGAGATGCGCAACCGCGCGCTCGATA
>WNGK01004865.1_pt1 | contig 17122 bp, 12 predicted proteins | sample 5400601 | NCBI WGS metagenome assembly WNGK01 (sample SAMN13153376, study PRJNA577476) | soil metagenome | isolation source: 60 cm soil or saprolite under Garry oak tree replicate 1 | place: USA:California | collected 2016-06-15
GGCTGTATAGCCGCGTCCCAAAGCGACTCAAGAAAACGGCTCCAAGCCCTAACAACCCTGCACCAAAACTGATGAGCAAACCGATATAGGGGAGAGATCCTGCCAGTACCAACACCGTCAGTCCTACCACTATTTGTAACAGGCGTGTATTGCGCTGTGGCGCTATCTTGCGCAATATATATTCGCCGGCAATCCCAGCAACCGCCACCGTACCCAGACCCCAGGCTACTAAGACTACTAATCCTATTATAATTGCCAATGGTATAGGTAAAACAAGTGCCACCAGTACGACGAGTAGAGGTGGCGCGAGTAATATGCTGAGCAGCCCAATGACAAGGCTTCGCCGCGCCTTGTTCACTATAGTTGTACGCACATACATCACATGTTCTGGAAAGAAAGAGGTAAGCACTATACCGGTTGCTATCCAGAGCACAAGAGACCAGAAAGAGAACCCGAAGCCACCGTAGGCACTAATTAGCCAGTCTATACTCCCGGCGCGGTCAATCGCCGAGCCATTGAGCCTGGCATCAGGCGCTTGCGTGAAATGGCCGCCGTAGAGATGTATATCGCCATGAACGTGGGAACCGCTCTGCAAAATGACGTTGCCGCCATACAGATCTATATTCCCGACGACAGTGCCCGCGATAACTATATCACTATTGAAGGCGGTGATGTCGCCCTGTACCACGCCATTGATGGCAACCGTTCCTCCAAAGGTGGTCAGATTGCCACATTCGACATCATTGGTATCGACAACAACCGCGCCGCCAAATGATGGACCATGATGTTCTTTGGTGCAGTCGCTGTGCTGATGAGCCACCTTGCCGCTGGCAACGGATGTCGTAGGCATCATCCCTATGATAAGTTCTCTGCCACCTCCCAGTAAGAATGCTATGACTATCAACAGCCCGCTGAGAGCAAGCATAACCCATTGTCTACGTCCGACGTGTCGCATACTGGAACTCCCTATCATGGTCAACGGTTTGAGCGATCAACTTCCTGAATGACCATGACCTTCGCTCGCTACGCCTCCTGTGGATGGCGCATCAGGCGAAGCCACATCCCCATCATAACCACTAAGACAAAAGCCACTGCTAGCAGGAGCCTGTTATCGCGCGTGATGAGCGTCAATGTTGTCTGTAAGTATTGCGCGAGAATGACCAGCACACCAACAGCATCGCCGAGTAGTGAGAGCATATTCCCCAACAGATCAGGTAGAACAATGGTCAGAGCCAGCAATAAAAGAGGGATACTTCCCAGTGTAAAAAAGGCAATTGCCGCTAAAGGTAGACCGACGACGCGCAGGCGCGCTATGCGTGACTGTTGCCGCGTCTCAATGTCTTTGAGCTGCTCTGTAATCCGCTTCTGGTGCTGTACTGCCACCAGGATGCGTTCCGTTGAGATGCTGGAGAACGCGCGGGGAGTCGGAGACAAAGGCAGGGTGTTGAGCCATTGTAGACGCTGCTCGTTAGTGCGACAGGCTGGACATTGCTTCAGATGCCCCTGAAGCGCGGAGATATCTGACTGCGCCAGTTCACCATCGCGCTGAGCTGCCAGCCATCGTTTAGCTTCGCTGCAGCGCATCTATATGCTCCTTCTCGTTGGATGAAATTTGTTTCATGTAGCGGGCCAACAGCTCCCGTGCGCGATGTAAACGGGCTTTGACCAGGGCAGGCGTCAGGTTGAGTGTCCTGGATATCTCTTCGTAGGAGAAGTCATACCAGTAGCGCAGCACGATAACTGCGCGGTACTTGCCCGGCAATCGTTGCAAATAGACCTGTATCTCGTCCTGTTGCTCACCTCGGAGAGCGAATTGCTCGGGGCCGGCGCCGGAATCGACAATCCATTCCAGGAAAGGGACATCTTCGAGTGGCAATGCTAGAAAACGGCGCCTTCTCAGTTGGTCAATTGCCAGGTGAGAGGCAATCGAAAGCAGCCAGGTGCTGAATTTATGCGCAGGTTTATAGGTGGCAAGTTGTGTATACGCTCGCACAAATGTTTCCTGCGTCACATCCTCTGCTTCCGCGGTGTTGCTCAACATGCGGTAAGCAAGATTCTGAACAGCATCTTTATAGCGCTCGACGAGCACTGTGAAGGCGTCCTGGTCATTGGAAAGTACCAGTTCGACAAGCGCAACATCGTTCATCGCCTCCAGGATAGGCTCTCGCGCGTAGACTCCAGGTGTACATTGCGCTTCCACTGCTGTCTGGCTGCTAATAGATCGTCCAGCGCTTACGGTACTCTGTGAGCCAGTAGCATTTCTGCGGCGCGTTTTGCGCACTGGCTGTGCCAGTGATCCGACAGCGCCCAGTGTACTTGAAGCCGATAGTGTCGATTCCATATTTATCACCGCTCGTTCATTCCTATTTTTATGTATTTGGATAAGCAAGTAAGTCAGTAAGAAAAACAGAAAATAAGCCTATTCATGATTACCTACGAACGGTATCTTTCAAAGTTGTAATTACTGTTCTGTAGAAAGTGTATCATGGCCGTGGCAAAGTAGCAAGGGGCAATCTAAAAGGTCTAAAGGGAGGTTGTTTCCACGTTTTATTTCCTCATGAATCTCCTCATCTCCTCATAATTTCACTACAATTTCCCCATGCGTGCTATAATTTCAGCAATTGTGTGAAGTAAGTGTAGGAGAGGACAGTGCACCGTAAATAGTTCGCTTCCAACCCAGGAGACTTTAGAAAAATTGGCAAAAATAAAGTTTTCTGTGTTTGTTTTTGGTGGGTTGCAAGTTTCTTAAAGTGGCTCTAGACGCGCTTGTAAAGCGGAGTGGGGCGGGAGGGACTCGAACCCTCACGGCCTTGCGGCCAGGAGATTTTAAGTCTCCAATGTCTACCATTTCATCACCGCCCCAGGGTTGATGTGATGCGTTGAGATGATATTATCATGCTACTCGCCTTTCGTCAACAATCTTTTTTGGGCGCAACCAACGCGGTACTGCGATGAGCATGGTATCATTCTCATTTATTTAGGCATTTATATTGACGTGGCAACTTGACTGGTGCATAATACAACGCGAGGTTGTGTAAAAATGTTTATTATGCATGAAGTGGTGATGTAAAGATGGATAGCACCGTGGAGAGCCACATGATTCCCCCAGATGAGATCGTGCGGGGAAGCTATGAAGTGATTGTGGTTGGAGCCGGTCACGCGGGATGCGAGGCTGCCCTTGCCAGCGCTCGCATGGGGCGCAAAACGCTGTTGTTGACGATGAACCTGGACAGCGTCGCGCTCATGCCCTGCAATCCCTCGATGGGGGGACCAGCAAAGGGGCATTTGATCAAAGAAATCGATGCGCTGGGAGGCGAGATTGGACGCAATACCGACCGCACGTTCATTCAGATTCGCTTGCTGAATACCAGTAAAGGACCTGCTGTACAGGCGCTGCGCGCTCAGTGCGATAAGCAGGCGTACCGTCTTGCCATGAAGTTTGTGCTGGAGGGTCAGCCAAACCTGGAATTGAAGCAGGTGACGATTTCGCGCCTGTTGAGCGAGATTGGCGCGGATGGGAGACCGCGCATCACGGGCGTGGTCACCAATAGCGGCTGGCAGTACGAGGCGCGGGCGGTAATCCTGACGACCGGTACCTTCATCAATGGGCGCCTGGTGGTGGGCGAGAAGACGCAGCCGGGCGGCCGCGCGGGAGAAGGCCCGGCGCTGGGTATCTCTGATTCGCTGCGCGCATTAGGACTGACGGTGCGGCGCTTTAAGACAGGGACTCCTCCGCGTATCGATGCTCGTACGATTGATTTCAGCAAGACTGAAGCGCAGCCTGGCAGTCGTGTGCCCCTGTACTTTTCGCGAGATACGAAGGCGCGCGAGGACGTGCAACTGCCTGGGAGTCGGCCCAATCCGCTGTACCCGGTGACGGACCAGGATTTGTGCGGCTGGCGGCCGCAACTGCCCTGTTATCTTGTGCGCACAACGGAGCAAACGCACCAGATTATTCGCAATAACCTCCATCGCTCGCCGCTTTACACGGGCGTTATCGAGGGCATTGGGCCGCGCTACTGCCCATCCATAGAAGATAAGATCGTGCGTTTCGCCGCTAAACTGTCGCACCAGGTTTTCCTGGAGCCGGAGGGCTGGCGCACGGGTGAGGTTTATGTGCAGGGCATGAATACCAGCCTGCCCGAGGATGTGCAACTGGCCATGCTGCGCAGTATACCTGCGCTGGAACGTGTGGAGATGATGCGCGTGGGGTATGCCGTCGAATATGATTATATTCCACCGGAACAATTGTTTACGACCATGCAGACGAAAGCAGTAGCCGGCCTTTTCCTGGCGGGCCAGATCAATGGCACTTCCGGTTATGAGGAGGCGGCGGCGCAGGGGATCATGGCGGGTATTAACGCGGCGTTGTATGTGCGTGAAGAAGCTCCCTTTGTGCTGGGGCGGCACGAAGCCTATATCGGTGTTTTAATAGATGACCTGGTGACGCGTCCAATGACTGAGCCGTATCGGCTGCACACGTCGCGCGCTGAATACCGGCTGTTGCTGCGACCGGAGAGCGCTGACCTGCGCTTGAGTGACTACGGGCATCGATTCGGGTTGTTAGACGAAGAGCGCTATGTCCAGGTGGCAGAGAAGCGGGAGCATATTCAGCAGGCACTGGCGCAGTTGGATAACGTGGTCTTTACATCATCACGGGTGGTGGAGACACACGCGCAAGAGGTGGGTATAGCTCCGCTGGGGCAGATGCTCTCGGCGCGGGAACTCTTGCGCAGACAGGATGTGCGCTATAACCAGGTAGAGCAATTGTCGCAGCGCGCGGGCGCGCAGACGGCCCTTCCGTCGTTGGGGGAGATGGCAGCGGAAGAGGTGGAGTTGCAGGTAAAGTACGAGAGTTATGTGCGTAAACAGGAGCAGACCGTGCGCCGGACGCAGCGCCTGGAGGAGCAGCTCATTCCTGAGACGGTCAACTATCAAGAGGTGCTACACCTGCGTACTCAGGCGCGACAGAAGCTCACATTGATGCGTCCGCGCACGGTTGGCCAGGCCTCGAGGGTAGAAGGCGTGACGCCGGCAGATGTAGCGATTTTGATGGTGTACCTGGAGAAACAGCGCGCCGTGAAAACGTAGGGGCGACCCTTGGGTCGCCCAGAAACCGCGCCATGTAAATGTATGGGCGACCCTCGCGGTCGCCCAGGAACCCCATATATATATTTTAAGGAACGGGAAGAACAGAAGAACAGTGTATATTCTTGTTGTCGATGATGATCGATTTGCCAACACATTAGTGCAATTTGTTCTCAGCAAAGAAGGGTATGAAGTCGAGACATTGGATAATCCTCGCGGCGCCATGCAAATGATCGAGAAGCGTGAGCCGGACTTGCTGATTCTTGATGTAACCATGCCATATATTGACGGCTTTGCATTTTCTGCGAAGTTGCGCGCCGTGGGCTATGAAACGCCGATTATTTTTATGACGGCGAAGGATTCGATTGAGGACAAATTACAGGGCTTTAACATTGGCGCGGACGACTATATTTGCAAACCTTTTAATCACCAGGAGTTAGTAGCGCGCGTGCAGGCTGTCATGCGCCGCATCAAGAGGATCGGCAATGCAGAGAATCACAGTATTCGTGGTGGGCAGTTTGAACTGTTGCCGGCCGAGCTGAAAGTCGTAATACCCGATCATCCTGTTGTCTTTCTTACGCCAAAGGAGATGCAGGTGTTGCGCATGCTGATGACGTATAATGGACACGTGGTCAAAAGAGAGCAGTTATTGTCGGAAGTGTGGAACGAAAACGAGGGCAACAGCAATATTGTCGATGTCTATATTCGTCGCCTGCGCGTAAAGTTGGAAGAGGATGCTGAAAATCCGCAGCATATTATTTCTGTGCGCGGCGTTGGCTATAAATTCGTTGGGAAATAGGGAGAAGATATGCTGTGACCAGGCGTTCTCGCAAAGTCGCTGAACCAGGAAGTTATCCTCGTTTAGAGGCGATCGTCGCGCATACTTCTGATGCAATGATCGCTCTCGATAGCCATTACCATATACTTGACCTCAATACTGCCGCCGCTGCTGCTCTTGGCTTAAGCGCAGAAAAGGCTATTGGACATGGTTGCGCGGAGATTCTGTGCTGTCGCAACCTGAACAGGATGGAGCTGTGTGGCACCTCTAGCTGTCCGCTTGCGCGAGTTCTGCAACAGAAGCAGCCCTTGCCAAATGAAGAGTTGATCATTGGGGATGCCTGCGAGGTTTCTACCAGTGTCACGCCCATAGATGTTGGCGATGGTGAACTGCAGGCGATTTTTACCGCTCGGGACATGTCCTCTCTCAAGGTAGCGAATCGTGTGCGCGCGAACTTTGTGTCGATGGTCTCGCACGAGCTGCGGACGCCGCTAAACTCCGTGCATGGCTTCATCGACCTGCTGCTGCAGGGTCATATGGGTGAAATGACGGAGGAGCAGCAGAAGTACCTGGGGTACGCGGGCGAGGGGGTGCAGCAGCTTATTTCAATCGTCGAAGATATTCTCTTTATGACGCGCTCGGACGTGGGGCAATTTGAAATTAAACAGCAGCCCGCGGTGAACCTGCTTGTATTGGCAAGGCAAGTGGTTACCAGCCTGGAACCACAGGCGCGCAAGGCTGGTGTGGCGATTCATACGGATATCCCTACTCCATCTCCATTGCTCTACGTTGATCCACAGCGCATGAAACAGGTGCTGATTAACCTGGTGACCAACGCGGTCAAGTTTACACCGCCAGAGGGGACAGTGACTATTCGGGCGCGAGACTATGACGAGCAATTTGTATTGGTATCAGTAGTTGATACGGGTTTTGGTATACCTGCTGAAGATCGGCAGCACGTATTTGAGCGGTTCTACCAGTCGAACCATGTGCAGCAGTCGAAAATGGGTGGCTATGGTTTGGGTCTCTCGATTGCCAGGTTGATTATTGAGCAGCACGGCGGGGTGATCGATTTTGAGAGTGCTGTGGGCAAGGGAACATCGTTCTTTTTTACGGCGCCGCTGGATAGGGGATAAATGGGTTGAGGGGTGAAGCTTTGTGATACAGGTTGGTGCTTATTCTTGCTCTCTGAAGGCGTTGTCTTTGGAGAGTTTGTCGGCCTGGCGGGTGGGTTCGGGCAGGCGGTAGCCTTTGCAGCAGGCGAGGACGTAGCGCAGGCTGGTAACAAGGCTGATGCGATGGCCGGTGGAGATGATCATTGGTTTGACACGGGCGCGGGTGCGCAGCGCGGCCCCTACAGTTTCATCTTTGAAGATCAGCGGTACCCATGCTCCTGCTTCCTCGCTGAGCGCTTTCTCATCGTACTTGCCTCTCAGGATTGATTTGGCGCAGCCGATGGTGGGTAGGTCGAGCCAGAGACCAAGGTGTGAGGCGATGCCAAGATAGCGCGGGTGGGCGATGCCCTGGCCGTCAACCATCACCAGGTCAGGTTGTTGATGCAGGCGCGCAAAAGCTCCCAGAATAGCGGGAACCTCGCGAAATGAGAGTAAACCGGGGATATACGGCATGCGCACCGGCTCTTCGTAGACGTGCCGCTCAATTACCTCAATCTCAGGATACGATAGTAACACTACAGCGGCTCGCGCCATATTGGTTTCCTCGTTGATCGCCATATCTACCCCAGCGACAAGCCGCGTTTCTCCTTCCAGCTGGTCTGCGCGCATAACGTTCGCCGCGAGTCTACGCTGTAGAGCGATGGCCGCTTCAGGTTGCAGATCCCATTCATGTAAGACAGGCATATTTGTCATCATCCTTCAACTCAAGCCCTCTCTGTCATGCTGAGCGCAGCGAAGCATCTCTCCCCCCGAGCATTGTCATGCTGAGCGCAGCGAAGCATCTAACGCGCCTCCGCGATAAATATCATCCGTTGGCTCTCAAGGGTAAAGGGGCCAAGCTCGTGATCACCATAAACATCTTTGACGACAAAACCCGCCTGTTCGAGCAAGAGTTCCATTTCTGCGCGCTCGAAGAGGTAGAGGTGCGTGGTGATCACTGTACGGTTGACCTGGCCGCCCTGGCGGTGCTGATCGTAGAAGTGGGTCAACTCGAGCAGGTGTTTAGACTGGGAAGAGGCGGGACTGACCATGTGGGTGAGCAGGGTGCCATCGTCGCGCCGCCATGTTCCCTGGTGCAGGAGCTGTCCGCTGAGGCTTTCCATATAGCGTGCGTCTGCATTGCTGATATCAACAATGAAGGTACCGCCAGTGGTCAGGTGTTTACGGACGGCGGCAAGCGCCTGTTGTTGGGATTTGCGCGAAGTGATATGCGCAAAAGAGCCGAGCGCCACAAAGGCTAGACTGAATTTCTGTGCAAGCTTTAGGGTAGACATGTCCTGTTGTGCCAGCGTAACACGTGAGGAGAGGTTCGCCCGTTGTGAGCGTTCACGCGCCAGGGAGAGCATCTTTTCTGATGTATCTACTCCTGTGATGCTATAGCCTTCACGGGCAAGCGGGATGAGCAGGCGTCCACTACCACAGGCAAGCTCGAGCAGCGGACCATTGCGCAATTCTGCGAAGTTGCGGTACATCTCCAGATCTTCGTTGAACTGCTCGTGTTCAATATCATAAAAAGGAGCAATCAGGTCGTATTCGTTCATTATGGATGCGCTAAGTAAGCATAGAAAACCACCATAGCGCAGCCGCCTAAGAGTAGTAATGGAACGATAACAAGGAGAACAATCCTGATGGCCACGCCCATCATGAGAAAACGCATCAAAAAGTTGTCGGCCTGTTGCGATTGCACTTGCGGCTGGGCATAGGGCGGGACGTTGCTATACTGGTTGTACTGGGGTTGGTTATATGCTGGCGGCGGTTGCTGCTCCCATGCCTGTGGCTGTGGCGGTTGCTGAGACCACTGTTGTTGCTCATATTGAGTTGGCGGTTGCTGTTGCTCCCACTGCTGGCGATTCGGATCATTATTCATAATGGCATAAAGCTCCTTGGATTGTGGCCCTTTTTACCAGATACCTGGTAAAGACTCCTGTAGCCTGCTTACTAGTATATTAACACAAGAGGGAAAGTACAATGGGAGAGCAGAGAACATTGTAAGCAGGAGCGCAGATAGTATATACTTGGATTTCAAGGTAAGCTTTTTCTCACTACGGGCGCGAACCATGGCATTGGAGCGGCAACCGCTTTCGGCAGAGGAGGGTAACAAAGATGGAAACCAGGTATTACCAGGCGCAGGGAATCGACGTCGACCGTCTCGCTAACGAACTGGAGCACATGTTTCTGATGCAGGGCTACCAGGTACAGCATTTCGGCAACAATGATCAAATGACCGTGCAGATAAAGAAAGGCGGCGATTTTGCCGCGATCATTGGCATGCAAAGAGCGCTGACTTTGACCATGCAACGCGCGCAGGGCGGCGTGCTGGCCATGATAGGCCAGCAAAAATGGGCGGACAAAGCAGCCGTGGGAGTCGTTGGTATGTTGGTATTATGGCCCCTGGCATTCACCGCGGGCGCGGGCGCAATTCAACAGGCGCAGCTGGGTAGCCAGGTACTGGGTTCACTGGATATGCTGGTGCGCCAACAAATCCCCAATGTACAGCTTGGCCCTATTCCACCGAACATGATGCCGCAGGGCCAGCAACCAGGAGCGCCGCCGCCATATCAACCACCAACGTCTCCCCGGCAGCAAGCGGCCCCGCCGCCTTCACCTCCACGAAACAAGCAGATCTGCCCGAATTGTCATGCAGAGAATGATGAAGGCTCGATTTACTGCATGAGTTGTGGACATGTGCTGGCGCCAAAGGAGCAGCAGAAGACCCTGTGTCCCATGTGTGGCGCAGAAATAAAGCCAAATGCTACTTTCTGCACACAGTGCGGGACACCATTGTCTCACTGAGACGGCCACATTATTTTGTTCATCTGCTTTACCTTAAGGTGTAGATTGCAATAAAAGCAAGTAATAAACAGAAGAAGCACAAACACATAAAACAAGCACAGCGACAATAATGCCCAGCACAATCCAGAGCGTGCGGTTGGAACTTTTTGCAGCCTGCTGAGGTTGCTGCATTACAGGCTGAGGAGCCTGTTGATACGGCGGATTCATCGGACGAGCAGGTGCCTGTTGATATGGTGGACTCATTGGACTCATCGGAGGGGGAGGCGGAGGCGCCTGCTGATACGCGGCAACGCTGATCGTAACATGCAAAGTACCCGCCGGCCCTCCCGCAGGCGAAGGTTCTCCCTGGCCTTCTAAATGCAGAACCAGCCCATTATAGGCGTTTGGGGGTATGGTAATATACACATTTCGCCTGCCCAGGAGGAGCGTTTTATTCGTTCCTCTCTGCGCTTCTGCCGGATTTATTACAAGGGTCGTCTGTATATCTTGACCCCGTCGTGCCATGGGTGGCGGAGGCGGTACGGGTGGCGCACCGGCATATTGACCTTTTGATTGATCGGCAGGTCCGCCAAAGGGTGTATCCACTGGCGGACTGATGGGTCCGCTTTCTCTCTGAGGACGAACAACAGGCTCGTTTGCCTGGCGAACCATCCCGCTCCCGCGCTGGAAAGCCGTGGAGAACGCTTCAACTGAACCGAAACGGTCTTCTGGCTTTTTAGCCAGCGCGCGTAAAATCACTGTATCGATCGCCTTGGGAATGTTTGGATTGGTGGCGCCAGGCGGTTCTGGCTGGTTTTCTATATGTTGTCGCATGATGACCGTTGGCGTCCCCTGAAATGGTGGGTGGCCAGTAAGCAGCTCATAGGCGATGATGGCCAGCGCGTACTGATCACTGGCAAAGACGGCTTGCCCGCTAAACTGTTCTGGTGCCATGTAGGCCAGGCCACCCGCGGAAGTTTGGCCGGCGCTCGCCGAGGTACTCGATATCGATTTGGCAATACCGAAGTCAGTCAGCAACACGTTGGGACGGTTGGGATTCGTAATACCTTCCGTATCAATCAGGAAATTTGATGGTTTGACATCGCGGTGTATAACATGGTAATTATGCGCGTACTGCAATGCCTCCGCTGCCTGACTGACCAGGTGCGTGATATCCCCGAGCGAAAGCTTGTTGGCGCCGCGCTCTTGTAACCACTTCGCCAGAGAGCCATCTTTATAATACGGGGTCACAATATAGATGATGGATGTTCCGGCAAGCGTTGCCTCGTCATAGTAATTGAGGTGAACGATGCGCGGGTGTTTGAGCCGGTCAATGGCGCGCGCCTCATCGCGGAAGATGGCCAGATTATCGCCTGCCTCAACCTTAGCGCCGGGGGGGGTATCGTTCTGAAAGACCTTGATGGCTACTTGCTGTTGAATACGGGGATCCTCGGCAAGGTATACATCTCCATTGGCTCCATGTCCAATCAGACTCATAATCCGATAGCGACCAATTTCTTGTCCTGCTAATTCTAAATCCATTATCCCTACCTGCGCTTTCTGTGTAGGCTGGCAAACCAATCTTCTCTCACAACAGTGGACACGTCTTACGATAGTGTTCTTCGCCAAAATATTGTCGCCACTCGACGTCTGTTAGATTGCGCGTCAAACGCGCGCATGCCTCGGCAATCAGGTCCTTGGGCTGCCAGATCCATAAGCGGGCGATTCCCTCTCCGCTTGCCGTGGCGAGATACTTTCCATCAGGGCTAAAAGCGATGGCTGTGACACTATCTTCATGTTGTAACAATGCAAGTGGATTGCCGGTAGCCGTCTCCCAAACACGAGCAGTGCGATCGGCGCTCGCCGTGGCCAGGTACTGACTATCGGGGCTGAAGGCGATGGCGCTCACGCTACTTTCATGTGGTAAGCGCAGCAGTTCCATTCCACTAGATACATCCCAAACGCGCGCGGTGGAATCTTCACTTGCCGTAGCCAGGTACTTAGAATCATGGCTGAAGGCAACATACCACACTTTATTTGTATGAGACAAAAGCAGAAGCTCCCGGCCGCTGCTCGCCTCCCACAGCTTGGCTGAGCGGTTCCAACTTGCCGTGGCCAGAAAGCGCCCATCGGGACTGAAGGCGATATGATTGATGATCGGCTTGTGAGCCAGGCTGAAAAGCTGTTTACCGCTTTGCGTTTCCCAGACACGCGCCGTGCCATCGCCACAGGCTGTGACAAGTAAATCTCCTTTGGGACTGAAGTCCACAGAATACACACTCTCCTCGTGAGGAAGGCTGAAGATTTCGCGCCCGCTGCTCGTCTCCCATATCCTCGCGCTCTTGTCCTCGCTTGCTGAAGCAAGATAGCGTCCCCCGGGGCTAAAGGTCACCGCGTTCACATTCGTATTATGCGCCAGGCGAAAGAGTTGACGACCATCAGACATATCCACAAGACGAGCTGTCCCATCTCTACACGCGGTGGCGAGAAAGCGCCCATCGTGACTAAATGCTACGGCCCACACTTTTCCTTCATGATCAATTTGGAAGCGCTGCCATCCATCTGCCACTTCCCACACTGCTGCCGTATTATCCTCACTTGCCGTGGCCAGATAGTGTCCATCAGGCCTGAAAGCCACCATATTCACGCTTTTTTTGTGGTTTAAACGGTTGTTAATGATCTCCCACACTGCTGCTTGACCATTATTGCTCGCGGTTGTAATCGCATGCCCATCTTCGCTGAAGTCCACCGTATGCACCAGATCTCTCTCTTTGAATCCTACGTCCTTGTGGGGCAGGCAGATGAGTCGATATCCATCGCCTGTCTCCCATATGCCTACTGTACGATCTTCACTCGTCGTAGCCAGGTAACGCCCATCAGGGCTGAAGGCGACGGCATTTACGCTCCCCTCGTGCCTCATGCGATTGATTGGACGACCGCTGGCGATCTCCCACACACGGGCTGTCTGGTCCTTGCTTGCGGTGGCCAGGTAATTTCTGTCGGGACTGAAGGCTACGGCGTTGATAGGAGATTCATGCGTAAACTGAGTGGGTTTGATGTTGCTTTTCGCCCGCCACAACCAGAGTCTTACACTGGAATATTTGCTGTCGTCGTCGCTTACCGTGCTAAGGAAGCGCCCATCGGGGCTGAAGCTGAGAGCATTGATACTCCTGCTATGGGGCAAATTAGCCAGCAATTGGCCACTCGCGATTTCCCACACCCGCGCGTTACAATCTATACTGGCAGTGGCATAATAGCGACCATCAAGACTGAAGGCGACGGCATTGACGATATCTCTATCCGTCAATTGATTGAGCTGCCGTTTACTCTGTTGATCCCATTCGTATATCCTGGCCCTACCATCGCTGTTGATAATAGCCACGTAGCGTCCGCTGTAGCTGACAATTACATCCTTTATATCATCCTCGTTAATCAGGCGCACGAGCTGCTTGCCGCTAAGGATCTCCCATACTTTTGCCGAATTATCTGTGCCAACCGTCACAACGCAGTGACCATCAAAGCTGAAGGCGCCCATTGTCACCTCTGCCCCGTGATTCAAGCGAACAACCAGTTGGCCACTCATCACATCCCATACCTCGGCAGTAGCATATTTATTAATTGTGAGCAGATGGTGACCATAAGGGCTGAGTACTGCAACTTTTACATCTTCGACGGTCAGCCGGCGCGCAATCGGACGCGGAAGCAAGGCTAAACCCTGGCGCAGTGCCTGGTTTGCTTCCGGTGAGGGAGAGCGCTGCATGGCTTCTACCGCGAGGAGCACACTACGTTGGAGCAGGCTGGCCTGCTGACTCCGTAGCAGGTCCGCCTGTGCTACCAACTGACGAGCAAGGGCCACCTGCTTTTGTTGTTCAGCCAGTTGCTGCTGTCGTTTCGCCTCTTCACGCTCTTGTATGGCCAGTTGCTGCTGTCGTTTCGCTTCTTCGCGCTGTTGTATAGCCACGAGTTGCTGCCGTTTCGCTTCTTCGCGCTGTTGTACGGCCTCTATGCGCCGTTGTTCAGACTCCTCGAGTAGATGACGCAGGTATTGCTCCTCTTCATGTATGTGTTGTTGGCTTGTTTGAATGAAATCTCGCTCTTCCTGCTTCATGTCCATAGCGCGGTGCTTCAGCCATTTTTCAGCATCAGACAGCTCGGAGCCGCGCAGTAACGCGTCCTTCTCGCGCCTGGAGGCATCAGCGGGAGCGGTTTTTATCCAGTCCTGGAGCCTGTCCTGCAGCTTTTGATGCCATTCCAGGAAGCTGCGGTTGTCTTCCAACCAGTGTCTCAAGCGTTCCCACTCTCGCAAGAGCGCATCGTGGATGATTTCAACAGCCTCTTCATTGCTTGTGTTGGACCGGCTTGTCACCAGTAAACGAGCATCAACGAGTTGGCGCACGACCTGTTTGACGTTCTCTTGTTCTCCAGCATTGCGCCATAGTGAGGAAAGTGGGCGGCGCTGGCGGATATTGGGAATGCCCTCTCTTTCATTCCCAAGGTAGACCAGGTCGGTAAAGATACGCTGCGCCAGGCGCCGTTTCTCATCGTCCGCGAGTTCCGTGTAGGCTTTGTCTCCCCAGATCTCCAACCCTCCCGTTACTCCGCCAATTGTTTGATAGGCTTTGTGGGTCAGCATCCCGTCCTCGGGTCGTTCCCACAGTTGGGTGAGAGCAAATTCAAGCAATGGCAGCACAGTATTATCAGCAACGCGCCCCCTGGCCTTGGTGGGGGCGCTCGTTTCCATCGCGTCTTTAACGATTGTTTCGACCAGGTTTTCCTGAAATTGCATGCCGACACGTTCGGCAGGCTTGCACACAATATCGATTAACTCGTCATGTGCCAATGTCGGCGGCACATTGACCAGGCCTTGCATTAGTAGTTTCATCAGTATTTCGTGCTGGGCTAAACGGCTATAGAAATCATCCCGCACCGTCAGGATGACAGTGATAGGGAGAGAACCCGCGATGAGCCTTGTCAACTGCGTGACGAAATCCTGGCATACAGATTCAGAGCAGGTTACGAAGAGTTCTTCAAATTGGTCGAAGACCAGTACCAGCCTTGCCTGGCCGGGGTTCCGCGCTAACCACGCTCCCACCCCTTCGGTGAGATCATATGAAGCGGTCACCAGTCCGTAGGTTGCCAATTGCTTAAAGGGATCATCCAATGGGCGGGTAACAATGATGTGCCAGCGGTCGCTTTGCTTCAGAACACCCTGGCGCAACTGCGGTATCAGGCCCGCCTGGACGACAGATGACTTCCCGCAGCCTGATGGGCCTAGCACAGCAAGGCAGCGGTTTTCCTTGCGCAGTCTTTCTACCAGTTCTGTAATGACTCGCTGCCGGCCAAAGAAGTACTCGGCATCGTGTATGGTGAAGGCATCCAGGCCGCGATATGGACATTCACTGGTGATCTTGAGGACTGGACATATCTGTTGCAAAGTCTCAACGGGAGTAGCGAAGGCGGCTTCACTCATCCTGCCACTTTCATCAGGCCTGGCAACCATCACAACGATGCCTATCACACGGCGTCGCAACTCATCCCAAACGGGGGCCCCACTAAATCCTGTTGTAATCTCATTCGAGCGAATTGGGATCAACGATTGCCCAGCAGTAGTTATAGCTTTTGGTTCTATCGCCGTGCCATATCCTGGCGCGCTTACTACCGGTCGAACACTCATACCACTTGGAAAGCCGTAACTAGTCACGTTGTGGCCATTAATGCCGTTAGAGGAACCCAGCGGTAATGGTTGCGCTCCTTCGGGTAGCCCGCCAACGACTCGTAGAATGGCTATATCTTCTGCCTTTTTACTACGCTCCCATTCATGCACTACAAGAGCTTCGCGCTGCTCATTGGTGGCAAGAAATGTAACATTGACCTTATCCGGAAAAGGCTCACCAATTACATGCGCGCAGGTCACAATCAAGTCGCCCTTAGCGGAGCCGTCTTTGGAGGAGGCCACAAAACCAGTCCCTTTGTTAATTCTGACAATACCGGACATGAGATACTCAGACATTGTGGCCCCCTGGATTGCTCAATCCTCTTTCCGTTTCCAATTCAAGGTTACTTTATAATTAGCCTCGGCAGTGGCTTTAGCGATAATCGCCCCAAACTCAGCGCTAAAGTTGAAGCCAAACTCCATCGTAATCTCATCGGGCTGCGCGCTCAGATTGCGCAATTTTGAAATGGCGCTCTCGGTCGCAGCGTGAATTTTTACCATCGCGTCATCAAAGCTATGGATAGATTGCTTAACTACCTCGTCGGGACCGGTCGCGCGTATAGCGCCTTCGAACTCAGGTTCGTCTACCTCTACCACAATGGTGCTTTTGTCGTCCAGTTTGAATTCGACCAATTGTTTCATATCGACCTCCACGCCTGATCGGCTTTCTAGTTGATAGACGATGAAGATACCTGTTTTTATCTGAGGAATTATTACTTATTCAATCATATGACGATATCATGATGAATGACAAGTATCAGGCTCTGCGCACCCGGCTATACCCGCACAAGCACCTTCAACACACCCTTTCGCCCTGCATATTCAAAGGCAGCCAGCCCTTCATCAAGCGAATAGCGGGCGCTGATCAACGGACGCACATCGACCAGCTTCTGGCCCAAAGCGCGCAGCGCCGGTTCAAATGGGCCACAGCGCGATCCCTGCACTCGAATCTCGTCAATCACAATGGGGGCGAGGTCGAGCGTACTCCTATCCGCGACGGTGCTCTTCAAAATAATGGTTCCCCTCGGTCTCACCAGCCGCAGTGCCAGCTCCAGCCCCTGCGCCGATCCGCTGCACTCGACAACCACATCGACGCGCCGCCTGTTCTCTAATGTGAAGCTCTGAGCATCATCAAGCGTCTGGGTGCGCGCGCCATGCTTTTCAGCCAGCGCCAGTTTCTCCGCGTGTTTTCCAACCATCAAGACTTCACAGCCGCTCAAAGTAATCACCTGAGCCGCCAGTTGCCCCAATTTGCCATCGCCAAGGACGACCACGCTATCAGTGGGCCTGAGATGAACCTGCTCGAGAATCTCGAAGTTAGCGGCCAGCGGCTCCACAAATACCGCCTCCTCGTCACTCACATGCTCCGGCACGAGATGCAGGTTTGCAATGGGCAAGGTTAGATATTCGGCGAACGCGCCGTCACGATTGACAATACCCAGCGTAGTGCGCTTTGGGCAATGAGTAAACATACCACGCTGGCAATAGTAACAATCCGGGCGGTAACACGCGGCGTTAATCTCGCCAACAACGCGCTTCCCAATCAGAGACCTTGGGGTAGACGCTCCAGGACCTTCATGTAGCGTTTCAACGACC
>WNGK01003893.1_pt1 | contig 17121 bp, 17 predicted proteins | sample 5400601 | NCBI WGS metagenome assembly WNGK01 (sample SAMN13153376, study PRJNA577476) | soil metagenome | isolation source: 60 cm soil or saprolite under Garry oak tree replicate 1 | place: USA:California | collected 2016-06-15
TGGGACAAAACGAACTTCATCAAAGACATTCGCACCGCTGAAGTCGTGCCGTGGCTGGAGCGCGGCGGCGAAAATGCCAGCATCTTCTGGGATATGTCGGGCAACACGATTCTTGAGCCGCACATGTCTGAGTTTGAAGTCGGTGGCTACAAATTGGGCCATCGGCACCCTTACGAAGCGATCATCCTAACGCTCAATGGCTCAGGTTTCTCTTTGGCCAGCAAAGAGGGTTTGAAGGAAGCTGATTCAGTCAAAGTGGATTGGAAAGCCGGCTCGCTCGTGTCACCGCCCTATTTTTGGTATCACCAGCATTTCAACACCGGCTCGACTAAGGCTCGTTACTTCGCCATGACGGAAGGTGATTTTCCCAAACGCCTGGGCATACCGTTGCAGGTCGAACAGATTGAACCCGCGCGCGAAGACCCCGACATTAAGAGACGCTTTGACGAAGAGTTGAAAAAGGCCGCCGCCGCGAAATTGCGGGCCGAGGCGCATCATCATGACGATCACGGTCCGCATGATCACGATGATCATGGCGGAATCATGTTCGCGGAGCGAGACTGGAAGCGAAAGTTAATTTGAGGCTTTGAGATGTCAAAGTCGCTTGGAAGTGAACTAAACAATGACCTGTTTCGAAGACTCAGTGGAGAGAACCTGGAAGCGTTTGCAGAGAGAGTGATTCTGATCGCGATTGTGGATAACAGCGGCCGCCCGCACCCAGCAATGCTGAGCTATCTCGAGGTCGTGGCAAGAGATCGCCGAAACATTCGTCTGGCAACTTATAAAGACAGCAGCACGACGGAAAATATGCGACGCAACGGCAAGGCAACGATTTCGATTATCGATGAGCGAGTCGCTTATTACATCAAGGGAAGCGTCGTCGAAATCAAACGGGAGATGCTTTGCGCGCGTCACAATTCGAAGCTCAATCTGCATGTTGAACAAGTACTTGCCGACGAAGCCAACGAGGAATTCGAGCCCGGCGCTTATGTCTCCAGTGGGATCACGTACCGAAATCCTAATCGGGCCGAACAGTTATTGAAGGCGAGGGAAATAATTAAGGAGCTGTTGCAGGATGAGGATCAAGCTGAGTAATTGTCAGCCTCCTTAAAGTGAAAGGTCTAAATAATGATGCACGGCTCAGGTATCGAGACACACATGGTGATGAGCAAGTAGGGCGCACGCACGCTCCTCCATGAAACCGAATACACGGTCGAGCAAGTCCAACGGATGGCGACGCACAATTATCCGCTCGGCGATCAGGGAGCGGCAATCTCCAGCGGCTCCTTCATCACGCTGGGAATGGTCGTGGTCCCATGCAGCATGCGAACGCTCGCCGCCATCGCCAACGGATTGGCGGACAATCTTGTCCATCGGGCCGCCGACGTTATTCTAAAAGAGCGCCGCAAGCTGGTTCTGGTGGTGCGCGAGTCTCCATTCAACGACATCCACCTTGAGAATATGTTGAAGCTATCGCGGATGGGCGTCGTCATTCTGCCGCCCGTGCCGGCTTTCTACAATCATCCGCAAAATCTCGATGACCTGATTAATCATGTCACCATGCGAATTCTGGATCAGTTCGACATTCACCTTGACGTCATGAACCGCTGGGATGGCGTGATGTTCTCGACTACAAAGTTCGTGGAATAGAAACTTGATGAAAGTCCTCGAAAGCAAAGCACGTGAAATTGAAGAGCAAACCTTCGCGAGGTCCGTCGGGTACGAACGGGGTTCTGAGATGAAGGACGCGCTCGAACACGTGAAAGTAGTCGAGTTTGGCGCTTATGCCGCTGGGCCTTGCATCAGCAAGTATCTCGCGAACTTTGGCGCGCGCGTGGTCCATGTCGAATCGCGTAAGCGGCCGGACGGTTTTCGGCTGCAATACCCGCCATTCAAAGACGGCAAAGTGGGACTCAACCGTTCGGGTTGTTTCGCCTTCTTCAATGATTCGAAGTATGGCGTCACACTCGACTTGAAGCACAGCGACGGTTTAGAGCTGGCACATCGCCTGGTCGAGTGGTCTGACATCGTGATCGAGAACATGCGGCCCGGCGTGATGTCGCGACTGGGGCTTGGCTACGAGGCGTTGCGGGAGCGAAAACCGAACTTGATCATGCTCAGCACCAGCAACATGGGGCAGACAGGCCCGCATGCAACACATCCGGGTTTCGGTTCGCAACTTTCTTCGCTGAGCGGATTCACTCATCTGATTGGCGAACCTGACGGCCCGCCCTATTTCCTGTATGGTCCATACATCGATTTCGTCGCGGTGGCCTTTGGCGGCATCGCTGTTTTGGCTGCGCTGGACCATAAGAACCGAACAGGCGAAGGAGCGTACGTCGATTTATCGCAATACGAAACCGGCGTCCAGTTCATCAGCAGCGCGCTTTTGGACTATTCAGCAAACGGCGTTATCGCGAATCGGAATGGGAATCGAGACACAGCAGCGGCACCCCATCGCTGTTATCCCTGTCTCAATGGCGAGTGGTGCGCAATTAGTTGTTGGGATGATCAGGAATGGGAGCGGCTATGTCATGCCGCGGAAAGACCGTCGTGGCTGTCGGATGGGCGCTTCGCTACCCTCGCGCAAAGAAAAGAACACGAAACCGATCTCAATGAATTGATCGCCGCGTGGACTCGCGAGCAGGACGCGGAACGAATTATGTGGCGTTTGCAATGCCGCGGAGTCCATGCCGCCAGGATCAACACTGTTCGAGACCTCTTTTCAGATCCGCAGATCGCTTTTCGCAATTTCTGGCAGAAGCAAGAACATCCTGAAATCGGGAGCCAGAACTATCGCGTGGTCTCTTACGAGTTAAGCCAAACACCCGGCCGCGTCCGTCGTGCGGCGCCGTGTCTTGGCGCCGATAACGAAGAAGTGTTTATTGATTGGTTGGGCATCCCTCGCGAGCAGTATGAGGAGTTAGGAGAGCAAGGCGTTTTCTCATAGCTTGTATGCAAGATCTAAAACTAGAAAGGAATACGAAATCATGGCGACAGCATTTGTCGAAGAAACTAAGAAAGACGTGAAAAAGGATATTACCTCACTGCGTTCAGCGCTGGAGTGGCTTGACTCTCAGGGCGACGTGCTAACGACGAACGTGGAAGTCGATCCGGATTTAGAGATCACCGGCGTGCAGAAGCATTTGGACGGCGGTCCCGTTGTGCTTTTCAACAAAGTGAAAGGAAAGCCTCATGTTCGCGCCATCACCAATCTTCTCGCTGACATGGATGTCGTCGATAAGTTATTCGGCTATAAAGCTCCGCAGGAACGCACGCGCAGGATTGCTGACGCAATGACGCACCCGCTCACGCCGATCGAGGTTTCGCAGGAAGAAGCGCCCTGCCAGGAAGAAGTCATCACCGACGATCTGGACGTCAACAAATACATCACCGCTATCCGTCATACCGACTTGGAATCAGAGCTGACCATTGGCAGTGGTATCAGTTGCGTGATTGGCGATTATTTCAAAGGCGGCAGCCACATCGGCTACAACCGCATGAATTTTCGTTGGGGTAACGTCGGCACCTTTCAGGCTTCGCCCGGATCGCACATGTGGCAGGTAATTACTGAGCATTACAAGGATGAGAAACCGATTCCGCTGACGATGTGCTTCGGTGTTCCGCCGGCCTGCACGCTTGTTGCCGGCGGGGGCTTCGATTATGTGATCTTGCCCAAAGGCTGTGACGAGGTAGGCGTCGCCGGCGCGATTCAGGGCGCGCCCGTGAATATCGTCAAAGCTCGCACGGTTGACGCTTACGTCATCGCCGAGTCGGAATATGTGCTTGAAGGGTATCTGTATCCGCGCGACAAGCGCTATGAAACTGCCGAAGCTGAGAGAGCCGATACGCAAGGCAAATACTTTTTCCATCCCGAATGGGCCGGTTACATGGGCAAGGCTTATAAAGCGCCGACCTTCCACGTTACCGCCATCACTATGCGCAAACCCGAGACTCGGCCACTCATCTATCTGCTCGGCGTGCACATGCTGGATTGCAATAACATCGACACGACCCTGCGCGAGTCGGCGATCTATGAACTGTGCGAACGGTTGCAGCCGGGAATCGTTCAGGACGTGCATATCCCTTACTGCATGACTGATTGGGGTGGCTGCATCATTCAGGTGAAGAAGCGCAACAAGATCGAAGAGGGTTGGCAGCGAAACTTTTTGGCGGCAATTCTCGCCTGCAACCAGGGCATGCGTCTGGCAATAGCCGAGAGCCCGGACATCGACATCTACAGCATGGATGACATTGTCTGGTCGCTGACGACGCGGGTGAATCCGCACACGGACATTATCAATCCGCTGCCCGGAGGTATCGGACAGACTTTCCAGCCACAGGAACGTATGACCGCGGGCGAGAAAGAATGGACTGCTTCCAACACCCGCTTTGAAGGGGGGATGGGCATCGATGCGACTGTTCCGTTCGGCTACGAGCAGGACTTTCACCGCCCAGTGTATCCAATCGACAAAGTTGATCCTTTGAAGTTTTTCTCGCAGGCGGATCTCGATCGCGCAAAAGAGCGGATGCACGGTTGGGTGAAAGTGCTGGCCCGGACCGGACGGTAAGAGGTCAGAGCGACCTGGTAGAATTGGCAACGCTCATTAAAACCGCGAAGGCACCCGCTCGCTACAGCTCGCGGTTCTGTAACACAGTATGTCGTTACTTGCTCCATATCGCGTTCTGGATTTAACGGGACCGCTGGGGTTTCTGACGGGAAAAATCTTTGGTGACCTCGGCGCCGACGTTATTAAGGTCGAGCCTCCCGGCGGCGATGCTTCACGGCGTCTGCCCCCATTTCTCGGAAACGGCAACGGCTCGCAGCAAAGCCTTTACTGGCTGGCTTACAACTCAAACAAGCGCGGTATTACTCTCAACTTGCAAAGCGAAAGAGGTCGAGAACTTTTTTCGCAACTTGCACTCGAATCTGACTTCATCATCGAGAGTTTTCCGCCACGCGTCCGCGAGCAGTTGGGATTTGAGTATGAATCCTTGCAACATCAAAACCCTGGACTGATTCTTGTTTCTATCTCGCCGTTTGGACAAGAAGGACCGTACAAAGATCTCAAGGGCTCTGATCTGGAAATCATGGCGCTCAGCGGCGCGATGTCTCTGGCCGGTGAAAAAGGCGGCGAGCCCATGCGTGTGTCTGTCCCGCAAACGCCGATGTGGGTAGGCGCAGAAGCTGCCATGGGAGCTTTGACCGCGCTTGCTTATCATTCGATGACCGGCCGTGGCCAGCGCGTCGATGTGTCCGCCCAAGTCGCGGTGATGGCTGCGCTAGCGCACGCCCCGGCATTCTGGGATTTGAATCGCGTGAACCCCGAAAGGGCCGGCGTCTTCGTCACCGGTCGCAGCGTGAGTGGCGCTAAGATGCGCGTCATGTGGCCCTGCAAAGATGGATGGATCAATTTCATTATCTACGGCGGCGCCGCTGGCCGTCATACAAATCAACAGCTCGTGGCGTGGATGGACGAGAAGGGCCTGGCTCCCGTCTGGTTGAAAGAGACCGACTGGAGCACGTTTAAGGTAACTAACATAACGCAAAGCGAAGTCGACCGGCTGGAAACTCCAATCAGAAACTTTTTTGCCGCCGTCACCAAAGATGAATTTCTTGAAGGCGCCATCAAGCGCCAGATGCTTGGCTATCCCGTCGCCACAATGGAAGACATTTACCGCAACCGGCAACTCAAGGCGAGAGACTTTTGGCAGGATATGAGCGATCCGGTTTCAGGTGTAACGCTGAAATATCCGGGCGGGTTTGCGGTCGTCGACGGTGAAAGGTTGCCTATCAAATGCGCCGCACCAAGGGTTGGCGAGCACAATGAAGAAGTCTACCGGGAACTAGGAGTGAGTTCGTCCGAACTCGCTCAGCTTGAATCGGCCGGCGTGATTTGAAGGGCACGGACTTTATGAGTTCTTAGTAAGACGTAGAACGAAGAATGAGCGAGTTAATCCCAAGACTTTCATTTTCGGAGTTAGATCCGCAGCTTGCCGAGCTGCTGCGTCCTAAAGCTGAGCGGCTGAATTACCTGGGTGAGTTTTTTCAGTGCACCGGGCACCAACCACGTGCGCTGATCTCTTTCTACACGCTGACGGAAGATCTGAAAGAAGCGCTGCCGGACAATTTAACAGAACTGGTGGCGCTGACCGTCGCCGTCAAAATGAACAACGCCTACGAACGTGTGCAACATGAGCGCCTTTCGCTCAAGCTCCGTTTCTCTGAAGCGTGGGTGCGCGAAGTAATCTCGCTCAAGACAAAACGTGGCGGCCAGCTTTCCGAGACAGAGTTGCTGGTGCAACAGCTTACGATGGCGGTGCTCGAACGTCACGGCCTCGATACGGAAGCTGAACTCGAGAAGGTGATCAAAGCCATCGGTCACAAAGAGGCGATCGCTGTCTTGATGTTGATTGGACGTTATGTGATGCACGCTTTGATCGCAAACTGTCTGGCGCTGATACCACCTGTCAGTTCGCCGCTTGTGGGCTGAAGTAGCACAAGCTGGTTAGCTTGCGGCGCAAACTAACAGTTTGCGCTAGAAATCCGAAATATGGTTGAGCCTGCTCCACTCTGGATTTCTGAAGCCGAAGTTGTCGCCATGATTGATATGGGCGAGGCAATCGTGGCTCTGGAAAAAGGTTTGTTGTCAGAAGCACGAGGCGAGGCGAAGAACATGGCAAAGACGCACGTTGCCTGGGGCGACGGCGCGACACTTCACGCCATCGGCGCGGTCTTCGGAAAGGAACAATTTGCCGGCACGAAAACGTGGGCTCACACGAAAGGTGGAGCGACGCCTTTACTGATTCTCTTTGATAACCAGACGGGAGCCCTTAAAGCGATCATCGAGGCATTCGCTCTCGGACAATTGCGCACCGCGAGTGCTTCTGGAGTAGCCACAAATTTGCTCGCTGCTAAAAACACCGACGACTTTGCGATCATCGGCACCGGCAAACAGGCCATCACCCAGGTCGCAGCCGTCGTCGCGGTGCGCCCAATCAAACGCATTCGGGTATTTGGGCCCAACGAAGAACGTCGCGAACAATTTGCCGCCCGGGTCAAACAGGAATTTGAAATTGAGACGATCGCCGCGCGCAGTGTTTCCGAAGCAGTTGCCGGCGCATCAATCATTACCGTTGCCACGCGCGCGGTTGAGCCGGTGATCAGCGCTGGCATGATAACGGCCGGCGCGCACATCAACGCGATCGGCGCGATCGTTCCGAGTCGCGCCGAGCTTGCGCGCGACGTCCTCGAGCGCTGCGGCCAAATTGTCGTTGACAGCGTGACTCAGGCGCAGAAGCTCTCGCGAGAGTTGATGGACTTCTTTGGCCCGGCGAATCCGGAAGGCTGGCAGCGAATCAGATCTCTTGCTGATCTGGTCGTCGCGGTCGAACCCCGTGGTCAGCATGATGACCTCACGCTATTCAAATCTCTGGGAATGGGGATTTCAGATCTGGCTTTGGGAATTGAGCTTTATCGAAAGGCGCGCGCAAACGGCTTGGGGCGCGAGTTTGCTCAGCCACAAAGAGCGACGCCGAGATTGCACGCAGCTCAAACGCTTAGCCATTGAAGGAGAGATATGAACGCGGAAAGTTATAGGTTTGTCGACTGGACCGGGAGAGTAAGAAAGCCGCCGAACCTGATCCCGCCGGTCGTGATTAAGAAGAAGGACATTGATGGCGAGATCCAGCGCCTCGCAAATCTTCCGGCTCCCGCGAACGGCCGGCGTGAATCGATGGTGGCGCATCCGCTCACCGGGCCCGGTGATGGATTGGCCTATACCATCGCGGTTTCTATCTGCGTGCTACGCCCGGGCGAGAGCACCAGACCGCTTCGACACAACGCCTCACTCGTAGAGTTTTGTATCCACGGTAGCGGGCATACGACAATTGATGGCAAGCGAATTGACTATGAGCAATACGATGTCTGGACTATTCCGCCGTGGTCCGTATTCCAGCACCGCAACGACACGGATGAGCTACAGGTAAGGCTCAGTTACAGCAACTCGCCACTACTGGAAAAGCTGAATGTGTACATCGTCGAGGAAGATCCTCGAGCAGCAGCGACAGAAGAAGCTACATCTGAGAAGGCGATCGATTCAGCCAGGATTAGTCCGTTCGGCACTTTTCCATTAAGTGAAGATGGCGCCTATCTGATGCCTTATGAGAAGCTGATTAATCCGGATCACGTTGAGGTCAGCGCACTGCATTGGCCCTGGAAAAAAGTCAAAGCCGAATTGGACAAGCTAAGAGATTTAGGAAAAAGTTACGTCGGGCGGAGGCTTTATTTGATGTATGACCCAGCCACGGGTCGCACCAACGGCACCACTCACACTTTTTTCGCCACCATCACCATCCGTCCGGCGAATATTGTCGACCGCCCACACCGCCACGTGTCGGCCGCCGTCAACTATTACTTTCACGGTCGCGGTTACAGCACCGTGGAAGGAAAGCGATACGAGTGGGAAGCGGGGGATTTGATGCTCAGCGCGCCGGGTTGGGCCGTTCACAATCACGCTTCTAAAGACGAGGACGTTTACGAGTTGACGATTCAAGATCAACCAATGCACCTGGCGTTGGGGTCGCTGCTGTGGCACGAGGACTTGAGACGCGAGCCGAAGCTACTGGGCTTCTCAAGCGGTTTCTCGACCAATCGCGCTGCCAAGATCGGATCAGGCAAATGATCGAACTCGAATCGAATTTTCTGCGTGGCTCATATACGCCATTAATCACCCCGTTTCGCGACGGCAAGGTTGACTTCGACAAATACGCCGAGTTGATCGAGCGACAGGTGTGCGAAGGCTCGCACGGCGTAGTGGTCACGGGCACCACAGCAGAGCCGAGCAGCCTGACGGTTGAGGAAAGATGCGATCTGGTTAAGATTGCGGTAGAGACTTCTGCCAAACGCGTTCCGGTAGTTGCCGCAACCGGATCGCAGTCGTTCGCGGAAACGGCGGAACTTACGGCCAACGCCGAAAAAGCAGGTGTTGATGCCCTGTTGATAGTGACGCCGTATTACATCAAGCCGCCGCAGCGAGGATTGATTGAGTACTTTGTCGAACTGGGGAAGCGAACTTCTCTTCCGCTAATGATCTATCACATCCCGGGTCGCGCCGCAGTTTCAATCACGCCGAATACTGTCGTTCAGATTGCCGAGCGCCTGCCGAACCTCGTCGGCCTGAAACATGCCGCAAACGATCTCGAGTTTCTAACTGAAACACTTACTTTGCTCGGGAGGGACTTTCGCATATTCTGTGGTCTTGAGGCGCTCAGTCTGCCAATGTTCGTCATTGGCGCCGCGGGACTCATGAACGCCGTCGGCAACCTGGCGCCGGCGCGCGTCGCGGCGATGTGCCAGGCAGTCGAGCGAGGAGATTTAGCAGAAGCGCGCCGGTTGCACTTCGAGCTGTTCGAACTCAATCAAGCAATCTTTCTCGACACCAATCCGATTCCTTTGAAATATATGATGTGGCGCGTGGGCCTGTTGGACACTCCGGAACTTCGCTTGCCGCTTGTACCATTGGATGGGAACAGCCAACAAAAACTCGACGAAGTATTGCGACGAGCAAAGTTGCTGGATACGCATACTTTGTCGGCGCCCTCATCGAATTGAGTTAAGGTTAGGTCGTCCGAACCTTAGGCCTTGGTCCCAGGACAAATGAGAGAAACGCAATGTTTGAGCCGGTAAAAAACCAAAGAATCTCAGACGAGATTTTGCGCCAGATAAGAGACGCTGTTTTGGGCGGTAAGTTTCAGATTGGCGACCGTCTGCCGAATGAACGCGCCCTGGCCGAGCAATTTGCCGCGAGTCGCACTTCCGTTCGCGAAGCACTGCGCGGACTAGAGCAGGCGGGCGTCATCTACATCAAGAAGGGCGTCAATGGGGGTATCTTTGTCGCCGATCCTGATCATCGTCTGGTCAGTCGCCCTTTTCAGACACTCCTGCAATTGCGCAAGGTGACGATGGACAACATCGTGGAAGCGCGGCTTATTTTCGAGCCGGAAGCCGCGCGCCTCGCCGCGCAGCGCGCTAAGCCGGAAGACCTCGAGGAAATGAAACAGGTCATAGAGAAGATGTCGGCGGCGGTCGAGACAGGCGAACTTCCCGCCTCGTTCGATCTGAAATTCCATAAGCTGATCGCGCGCGCCGCCGGGAACCCGATTCTTGAAATGCTCTCGGAATCAATGCTCGAGGTCGCGTCGCAAGTCATCACCGGGCTGCACCCATCAATTGACGTTCTCAGACATGTCGTTGAGCGACACCGAGAGGTGTTTGAGGCGGTTCGGAATAGAGACGGCGATCTCGCGTTCGCGCTAATGTCGAAGCATATTGTTGACGTCAAGAACCGCTTGGCCAAACGCCCGGAACGCAAGACGAAAACGCGCTCAACGAGAAAGTGAATTCAGTTCGCCTTGTGTTCATCGTTAACTCTCTGGACTTCCGTGTATAGCTCAGCAGCCGCCCGGCTCATTTCAACTGGCAGGTCTGTCGCATTGATGCGGCGGATAAGCATGCTAGGTCCATGCGGTATTCCATTTGAACGGCAAATGTGCCAATTGTCGATTGTCTCAACAGGCGGTTCCACCCCAGGTATCTGTGGCAAATTTGTGGCAGGAATTCCGGGAGAAGGGAAGTAGAAGAATGGTAGTACAAGCAAGCAGATGTAAGATTGCTTGATTTTGCTCGTGGCTGCATCTCGATTCAAAATCAATTACTTAGGTTTAAAGAGCGAGCACGGTTCGGGACCGTGAGGTCGGTGGTTCGAATCCACTCGCCCCGACCAATACCTTTAACAAATTCCGTAGGCTTACCTGGACACTGAATAAGCGCGCTGCGCCAACCGTCAGCAGAACTGTGGTAGCCACGGCCGCTCGCTAAGATTAGTCTCCTGTTCAAGCAAGCTCTCGGTATAGAGCGCCACGGGCGAGATTGCATTGTTGATGTCATGAGCATCGCCGCTGGCCATTTGTCTCAACGCGCAGTCGTTCTTGTTGCATGACCGCCTGTTGCGTCTGACGCAGATCGTTGTAAGCCGTTTTGGTCGACGTCGATGCACGATTGCTCAGTCATTGCCAATTCCAGCGCCAGAGCTTTTACTGCGAACGCCGACGCTGCTGACCGTAAGCTTATTCGGGGGTTGGTCGTAGAGGCAAACACAAGTGAAGTCGAGTGCAAGATGATCCTCCAGACTGCGAACGACCACCTGAAAGATACTCGCAAATCCTGCCGCTCACCAATGGCGCGCGTAATTTGCTGAAGCAGCCCCAGCCGCCCAAGTTGCGCGGTGAGGCGCTTTTCGCTCTTACGCAAAGCAAATGCTGCCGGCCCTTCGACCCTTCGGATAACATCAGAGCTGGCACCCAGTATCTAAAGGAACTGCTGGAGCTGTTTGGCGGGTGTGGATCTGGCGCTGGCGGGTTATAATGCCGGCGAAGGCGCCGTGGTAAGATTTGGCGGTGCCGTTCCCCCCATTCAGGGAAACCCAGGATTACGTCAAACGTATCAGCAAACGATACGTGCTAAGCAAGCCATCAGACGTAAAACTTGAAGGGGCAAGCAAACTGCCTCGCGTTCAGTAACCGATGAAGTACAGCGTGACTCAGCTCATTCAAAGCTTTTTCAAGGCCTTAATCTGTATCGGGATCTGCATGGGCCTTGGCTACGTTTCCATAGCCGCGCAAACATCGCGGAGTGAAGGCCCGCTCACAAATGCTTCGATTGTGAAACTGATCAAGGCAGGCTTCAAAGAGAAAACAGTTGTGGCGATTATCGGAAGCCGTCCGGCGCAATTCGATCTATCAACCGAAAGAATGATTGAGTTGAAGCGCAGCGGTGTAAGCGAAAGAATCATTTTGGCCATGCTCGCGCGTCAGGAGGGGACGGAACTTCCAGATGATTTCTGGAGCGATGATGCGTCCTTCGGCAGAGGGACAAACGGCGGAAGAAAAGACTCCGGCAGTACTGGAGATACTAACGTACGGGGCAGCACGGACATTTTCGGCTCAAGCGCGGGGGCCAAGAGTTCGCAAAAGAGCCGCGGCGGAGGCAGTGGTTCCAGCGCAGGCGACACCGTGACGACCGGGTCCGCAACGGTTCACATTCTTCGGCCCCCATCTGAGGCTGATACACCAACAAAACTTGAAAAGATACCTACGCTAACAAACGATTCCGTCGTCGAGTTGGTGGAGGCAGGTTTCTCTGAAGGCACAATCATTCGGCGCATCGAACAATCGCCGGTCGAATTTGATTTCTCCCCCGACAAGTTAGCCGACCTCCGCAAGCACCGCGTTAGCGACAAGATACTAACCGCAATGAAAGCTGCCATGGGAGACACTCCCCGTGTAAGCAAGCCCGCCGCTTCCAATGGCGCACCTGACAAATAAGAAAAGCCGCGCTGCCAGGCAAAACAGTTTCCACTGGCCGTTAGTATTGCTGCTGTTCACCGCAGCTGTCACAGCTCTATGGGCGCCTTACAACCGAGACACGTTTGTTGCTTCAGCCCAGCAGGCAACGCAGAAAAAAAGCGCCAGCAAGACTCAGCTTCAGCGGCCGAAGTCGCCAGCCCCATCCGCGACACCGACGCCGTCGGCATTGGACCGCCTCGGTCCACCGCCACCTATGCGTTCTCCTGCTCCGAAGGCTGAACAACAGATCAATCCCGGAGACGTGATCTCCGTCAACACGACCGAAGTAATGTTACCGGTCACCGTGCGCGACTCGAACGGGCGATTAGTTTCAGAATTGACGCGCAGGGATTTTCGCGTCTTCGAAGATGACCAAGAACAGCCTCTAAGTGACCTTGCTCTCAGACAGGTTCCCGTCGATGTTGTGTTGATGGTAGACGCCTCCTCGTCGGTAGCAAGCAATATTGACGATTTTCGGCGAGCAGTGGAGGAATTTGCGGCTCGTATTGCCTCTGACGATCGAATCAGCCTCATCAAGTTCGACGATCGCGTTCAGTTGTTGCAAGACTGGACCCAGAGCCGTTTTCAACTCCGTCGCGCTCTGAATCGAATCGAGCCGGGCATGTTCACGCGCTTTCACGACGCCTTACTGCTAGCAGCGCGTGAGCAGTTCGGCTCAACTAAGTCCCGTCGCGCTATGATCGTCCTGACAGACGGAATTGACAGCCGCGGTGCCACAACTCTTGAAGTGGCATTAAGAGCGCTTCTTGAAGCCCAAGTTACTGTCTATGTCGTAAGCAACACGGAGATTTCTCGCGCGACAAAGCGAGCTGAACTGGATTCTTTGCTGAGCGGATCTGAATCCACAGTACGCTTCAACCAACTCCGCATTGATGATCTGCGTGAGGGATTGCGCGTGTTGGATCAAAGCGAAGAGAGACTTGCCGAACTCACTTCCGCAACTGGCGGTCGTCTCTACAAACCCAGGAGCTTCGCTGCGCTTGATTCTACTTACGCCGAGGTGGCCGAGGAATTGCGCCATCAATATGCCCTTTACTATGCGCCCCTGAACAGAACCCGCGACGGGAAATTCCGTCGCGTGCGCGTGGAGACCGCCAATCCGGCCTACCAGACGCACACTCGAATCGGCTATTTTGCGCCCCGCGGGTAATCAAAGTCAGCCTTTGGTTTCACAATTAAGGACGGCGACTAATACCTACCTCAACGGTCCTCCCTGCTCCCAAAGACGATAGAGTTCGAAGAATCTTTCATTGGGTGTGCGCGCCTTGGCATCGACTGATAGTTCGCGCCGAATGCGATTCACAAAGTACATATCGATTTCGCCTTTGTGCTTAGCCGGAACCTTTCCGCGAAATTCACAGTCAAAGAAATCCTTAACCAATTCGTAAGTCGCGCCGGAAATGTTGATGCGACCAGCGAGACCGGAAGACTCGAGGCGACTGGCGGTGTTGACCGTATCGCCCCAGACGTCATAGGAGAACTTTTCGCGGCCCACAACACCGGCGACCAGATCGCCTGAATGAATGCCAACGCGAATCTGCCAGTAAGGCCGGCTCTCGGCCATCTCTTCGTCTCGCAGGTGAGAAACCAGCTGCTCAATCTCCAGCGCGGCCAGTACACAATCAACCGCATGCGTGCGGTTCTTCAAGGGTACTCCGCCAACAGCCATGTAAGCGTCACCGATGGTCTTGATCTTTTCCAGCTTGTGCTGTCTGGCGATTTGATCGAACTGACCAAAGCAACTGTCGAGTTCCTCGATCAGTTCCTGGGGCGTGAAACTCTCCGCGATTTGAGTGAACCCGACGAAATCGGTAAATAGAACGGACGCGCTTTCGTAATCGACCGGCTGCACTCGATCTGTTTGCTTCAGTTCCTGCGCGATCGCCTCCGGCAAAACGTTGCGCAACAACAGGTCAGATTTTCTCCGCTCCTGATTGAGGTTCTGCGCTAACACCTGCACCAGAAGCCCAGTAAAAATCTGCGCGAACAGCAGGTTGCCTGAGACATCGATGAATCTTTCGCGCTCACTGCCATAGGCCGTAATCAACTCGGGGTATTTATGCTCCAGCACCACGAGGGCAAGCGCAGCAACGCCAAAGAGCAGGATGGCGGCCAGCGTTCGGCGCACTTTTCCGGAAAGGATGATTGCCGCTACCAATGCCGTAATGAAGTAATAATGAGCGCCGCCGTGCGACCCGGCATTCCTGAGGGCATTGACGAAGAGAAACCCGGTGACCAACAGCACAAACGGCCAGTAAAGATATTCATAGGCGTTGCGGAATCTGGACAAATAATAGAAGAGCAGAAAGAGGATGCCCGTCCCCAGATTGAGAATCAACAACAACAAGTAGTGCTTCTGAGTCAGGACAGCGAAGGCGCCACCGATGTTAGCAGCCGCACTCAGCAGAGTTATGGTATTGAACAGACGATGTTCCAGCGCGAAGCGCCTGGGGTCCCCGAAGAGAGTGGATGTAATTGAATTAAAAAGTTGCAGCAAGATGATTGTCGTCCCGCGGATGACGGTCCCTGAAAACTGTAGTCGATTTCCGCGTCAGAGGCTTACGAATTCTTTGGAGACCTTCAGCAACCTGTTGATTGCAAATTCAGGTAGCGTCCTGATTCGAAATCTCTGTGAGTCCTCGGTGTCCTCTGTGCCTCTGTGGTAAGTGGTTTTCGGCGCGAATTCACCACAGAGACACAGAAATCACAGAGGCTGCACAGAGAAGAGCATCGAAACCAGGACACTACCCAAATTCACCGAAACTTGTAAAGCAGGACACCCGCCACTGCTATGGCCATAAGAATGAGCGTGGGCACAAGCTTTCGCCAGACGAAGCGATCAATCATGCTCTCAGCTTCCAAATTCATGGCGCATTGGGGGCAGCCACGAGACTTTGGATCCAGCAGATAGCCGCAATCGCGACATGGAATAAGACTCATAACTTAAACCTTGGTTCACCTCACTCCGCGTTTCGCCGAATAGGGGCCAAAGAGGATTTGAGTTGATGTTAGCACCACGTTGAATTAACCTACCCGTCAAGCAGCTTTGAAACAGAGCATATTTAACCGCTCGATGTGAGGTCTGACAAGCTGGATAAACGCTTTTCGTAAAGCTTCGATGAAAATCCTATTCATTTCCGACCTGAGCTGATAGTTGCCAATTCGTTATGAGCGAGGCACAAGCCAAGGTCCCCGACAAATCGCCCGATGCCGGCGCGTGGTTGGACCAGCACGGAGATTACCTTTTCCGGTACGCACAATTTCGTCTGCGCGACTCTTCGGCAGCCGAGGACGCCGTTCAGGAAACTTTTCTTGCGGCGCTTAAGGCCTACGAAAGATTTCAAGGCCGTGGCTCTGAGCGCACCTGGCTGGTCGGAATCTTGAAACACAAGATTACCGACCATTTTCGGCGAATTACCCGTGAAGCACCGATTGGCGAGGAATCTGATGACGGATCGGAACATAACGAGTTTTTCGAAAGAAAGGATGAGTGGACCGGTCATTGGAACAACGATTACGCGCCGAGCGATTGGCATGCGACTCCGGCGCAGTTGGTTGAGCGGAGTGATTTTTGGAGGGTCTTTAACGATTGTCTGTCGCCTCTTCCACAGCGTACCGCAGGTGCGTTTACACTGCGAGAGGTCGATGGTCTTACAAGTGAAGAGATCTGCGAGATGCTCAGTATTACAGTGAACAATCTCTGGGTCATGCTTCATCGCGCGCGGTTGCAGTTGCGCAATTGTCTCGAGGTGAAATGGTTCAAAGGCACTGAATCGTAGGAATGACACTCAAAGTTTACGACAAACTAAAGCATGCTGTCCGCTACTGGCTCTTACGCCGGCTGCCAACTTGCCAGCAGACCGTTGCTTTGATTTCACAATCGATGGAGCGCCCGCTCGCGCTTCGCGAACGCGTTCTTGTCAAACTGCATTTATGGATCTGCGCGTGGTGTCTGTGGTACCTCGAACATCTGCAATTGATCCGAGACTCGGTGCGCGCAAAAGTAACCGAAGATCCTGACCTGGCCTGGAGCCCCGGAAGTACGCTTTCAGTCGAAGCGCGCGAGCGAATAAAGCGTCAACTCGCCGCTAACGAATAGTGAAGGTTTGTAAGGTTTGCCAATTCGGCGCGACAAACTCTCGCGGCCGATCGTTTGTCTTCAGCCCAACGCGGGGTCCGGGCTGCCAGTTTTGCGAGCAGGTCAGGCGCGGATCGGCGGCCTTTCAAAGTAATCTCTTGGGAGAAGAAAATGCACTGGCGGACGTTCAGCGCAGATGAAGCTTAACTCTTCAACCCACGATCATCAGCACTTGGCCAACCGTTTTGCGGTGGTGCCAACGCACGTTCGGCTGGATGCCGATCCGAATTACACGGGCAAGGGAGTGACGATTGCCTTTCTTGATTCCGGTTTTTATCCACATGCGGATCTGGTCGAGCCGGAGAGCCGCATTCTGGCGTACGAGGATTTGGCGGCGGAGCGCCCCTGCCTGAATCCGCACGACAAGGTCGAGACATGGCAATGGCATGGCACTCAAACATCGGTGGTGGCTGCAGGAAACGGCGCGTTTTCAGACGGGGTGTACCGCGGACTGGCAGCCGATGCTCAACTCGTCCTGGTTAAGGTCAGTACGCAGGGACGTATCACCGAAGAAAATATCGCGCGGGGTATTGAGTGGGTAATCGCTAATCGCCAGC
>WNGK01010715.1_pt1 | contig 17120 bp, 6 predicted proteins | sample 5400601 | NCBI WGS metagenome assembly WNGK01 (sample SAMN13153376, study PRJNA577476) | soil metagenome | isolation source: 60 cm soil or saprolite under Garry oak tree replicate 1 | place: USA:California | collected 2016-06-15
ATGGCGCGACAGGACCAGGCAAAGACGCTGGGTCAGAAAGCAATTGGTCCGTTGGATCCGAAAGACTATCCGCGCTTGGGCGCCGATTCGGGCAGCCAGGGCGAAATGAATATGCGGCAGTTTTACGAGCGGCCGCTCAAACTCTTGTTGGGAGTCGTAGCGTTGGTGCTGCTGATTGCCTGCGCCAACGTGGCGAATCTTTTGCTGGTGCGCGCCTCATCGCGACAAAAAGAGATTGCCGTGCGGCTGGCGATGGGCGCGAGCCGCCGGCGTTTGATTCGTCAGTTGTTGACGGAGAGTTTGCTGCTGGCGTCGTTAGGCGGCGGGCTCGGCGTAGTGTTCGCACTGTGGCTCAAAGACGGTCTGTTGGTGGTGTCCGATTGGAGCGGCAGAGGGATGAGCGCGCTCAACCCTCGACTCGATCTGCGCGTGCTTGGCTTTACCATGGCGCTGTCGCTTTTAACGGGCATCGTTTTCGGTCTGGTGCCTGCTTTCCGAGCCACGCGACTTGACCTTACGCCGGCGCTCAAAGATAGCGGCAGATTTTCAAGCACTGCTTCGCGTTCGTTACTCACAAAGTCACTGGTAGTAGCCCAGGTGTCGCTGTCCTTGTTGCTGCTGATCGGGGCGGGACTGCTGGTACGCACGCTGCTCAATTTGCAGCATGTCGAGATGGGATTCAATGCGCGCAATCTCTTGCTCTTCACGGTTGAGCCGCGCTTGATCGGTTACAAGGATGAGCGGCTGGCGAATCTCTACCAGCAGATGTCGGAGCGCATTGAAGCGGTGCCCGGGGTCAGTTCAGTCACCTTCTCACGAATGCCTCTGCTTTCATTCAGTTCGTACAACAGCACCTTTTATCTTTCGGGAGCCCGGGCCGCAGCGGACGGCCGCGTACCTTCGAGTGGCAATGTCTATATTCATCAGGTGCGTGAAAACTTTCTCGAGTCGATGGCGATTCCGCTACTGTCGGGCCGCAGGTTTACATCGCACGACGATGCCCACGCGCCCAAAGTTGCCGTAGTAAATCAAACCTTCGCACAGCGCTTTTTCCCCAACGAAAACCCGATTGGCAAACGCTTCGGTTTCGATTCTGACAAGACGAGCGAAATCGAAATCGTCGGTCTCGCGAGAGATGCCAAGTACACGAGTCAGCGTGAGGAGACGCCGCCCACGGCCTACCTTCCATGGATGCAGGAGCTGCGCGTGGTCGGCTCAGCTACCTTCGAAGTGCGCACGACAGGCGATCCAAAGGCGGCCATCACCAGCATTCGTCAAGCTGTGCGCGACGTAGATGGCAATCTGCCCCTCAAGGACATCAAGACGCAGATCGAGCAAGCAGACGAAACACTCTCGATGGAACGATTGTTCGCAAAATTGCTAAGCCTTTTCGGTCTGCTCGCGCAGCAACTCGCTTCGATCGGATTGTATGGTGTGCTGGCGTGGTCGGTGTCTCAGCGCACACATGAGATCGGAATCCGCATAGCACTGGGCGCCAGCCGCGGCAAAGTGCTGAAGATGATTCTTCAGCAAGGGATGACGCTGACGCTGATCGGTATTGTGCTCGGCTTAGGTGGCGCTTATGTGCTGACGAAATATCTGGAAAGCTTGACGACGATGTTGTACGGAGTCCAGCCCAGAGATCCTTTGACCTTCGGCGTGGCTGCGACGCTGCTGACAGTGGTGGCGCTGGTCGCGTGTTTTGTGCCTGCGCGGCGGGCAACGAAAGTCGATCCGATGGTGGCGCTGCGGTATGAGTGAAGTCGGTGATGAAAATCGCAATTACCGCTGCGAAGGAGATTAACTACGGTGACATTACTTCAAGATTTACGCTTCGCCATTCGAGTTCTGATCAAGAATCCGATCTTTACCTTGGTCGCAGTGGCTACTCTTGCCCTGGGAATCGGAGCTAACAGTGCGATCTTCAGCGTGGTTAATTCCATTCTAATTCGGCCGCTGCCCTACCAGCGTTCGGAAGAGCTGGTCCTGATTAATCACGTATACCCAAAACTCGATCTGCGCGCCGCAGTCTCTGTTCCCGGCTATCTCTTCTACAAGGATCACTCCCAGTCATTTCAGAGCATGGCTGCGGTCAAGGACTGGGAAGCAAATCTAACCGGCGACGGCGAGCCCGAGCGAGTTGACGGCACAAAAGTGACGGGGAGCTTCTTTGCCACTTTGGGAGTGCCGCCGGCACAGGGGCGAGATTTTGCGGCTGACGATACTGAAACGGGGCGCGATCATGTCGCAGTCATTAGCGAGGGGTTGTGGCGCCGCCGGTTAGGCGGCCAGGCAAATGTCATTGGCCATAAGATTACAGTCAACGGCGAAAGCTATTCGATCATTGGCGTTATGCCGCGCGGCTTCGCCTTCGGTCGGGAGTTTGGCGCCACGATAGATCTGTTTGTCCCGCTTGCGTTCACGCCGCAGGAGAATGTACCGGACAACTTCGGTTGGGAATTCCTGACCGTAGTCGCACGTTTGAAGCCCGGCGTCACTCAACGACAAGCCCAGGCGGAACTGGATACCACCGCAGCCAACCTCCGGCACCAATACATGAATGATGCCGACCCGTCCAACTGGGGCATAGGAGTTACCTCGTTACGTCAGTCTGTCGTTGGCGACATTCGGCCCGCGCTCTTTGTCCTGTTCGCAGCCGTGGGCTTTGTTCTGTTAATCGCTTGCGTGAACGTCGCCAATCTGTTGTTGGCTCGTGCCGCGGTGAGACAGAAAGAGATCGCAATCCGGCTTGCCGTCGGCGCGAAGCGCGGTCGGGTAATTCGCCAGTTGCTGACTGAAAGCGTTTTGCTTGCGTTGGTCGGGGGTGGACTGGGATTGCTGATTGCCTATTGGGGTGTCAGTCTTCTGGTCCGCCTGAACGAAACCAATATTCCGCGCGCGCAGGAGATTGGCTTAGATGGACGCGTGGTTCTTTTTACCCTGGGAATATCCGTGCTCACCGGAATTCTGTTCGGCCTGGCTCCGGCTATTCGATCCTCCAGGAACGAGTTGGTGCACGCGTTGAAGGATGCGGGCCGCAGCGGCAGCAGTGGCCTTCGTCAACGCTTCCGTAGTTCGCTGGTCATAGCCGAGATCTCGCTTTCGTTGGTTGTTCTGGTGGGTGCGGGTCTGCTTATTCGCAGCTTCTGGCGCGTGCAGCAGGTCGATCCGGGTTTCCGAGCCGACAACATTCTCGCGATGAGCTTGGCGCTGCCTGATTATAAGTATCACAAAGCAGTAGACCAACGCCTCTTCTTCGATCGGCTGTTGCAAGCAACAAAGGCGCTCCCGGGAGTGCAATCAGTAAGCGAAACCTCCGCTCTGCCATTGAGCGGGTCGACGCCGAGCTCAAGCTTTTACATCGAAGGCCGGCCGGTGGCTACCGGTCAACAAGCGCCGCATGGTGATTACGCGTCTGTCAGCCCTGACTATTTTCAGACGCTGGGCATCAAGTTAATTCGCGGACGCATATTCACCGAACACGACAACTCAGAAACCGCGGGCGTCGTGATTATCGACGAGACCGTGGCCCGGAAGTATTGGGCCGGCGAGGATCCGATCGGCAGACGCATCACGTTTGAAGGGGAACGCAAGAATCCACTTTGGCGCGAGATCATTGGCATTGTGGGCCACGTCAAGTCGAGAGCACTGGACGGAGAGTCACGTCCGCAATACTACGTCCCGCTTGACCAACGGCCGGAGTCGAGCATGTTTCTCGCGGTGCGCACGACAGGCGGACCTTCGAGCGTTGCTCCCGCCGTACGCGCTCTCATTCATTCGCTCGATAAAGATTTGCCGGTCTATCGCGTTACCACAATGGAACAACTCGTTGCCAGTTCATTGGCCCAACGGCAATTTTCGACGTTGCTCCTGGGAGTATTTGCGCTGATCGCTTTGTTACTCGCGGCAGTTGGCCTGTACGGCGTTACCGCTTACTCAGTGACCCAACGAACGCACGAGATTGGCTTGCGCGTTGCGCTCGGGGCGCAACGGAGCGATGTGCTCAAACTGGTCGTCGGTCAGGGAATGGTTCTGACGGTAATTGGTGTCGCCATCGGTTTGGCCTCGGCCGCTGCTTTGACGCGCGTGATGTCGACCATGCTGTTTGGTGTGGCGGCGACTGACCGCACGACCTTCATCGCAGTTTCGCTGGTGGTAGTGATCGTGGCACTACTGGCTTGTTACATTCCCGCGCGCCGCGCGACGAAAGTCGATCCGCTGGTGGCGCTGAGATACGAGTAGGCAAATGAGAAAAGCGAAACGGATTGAGGGCAAAAGATAAGGACCGAAGAACAGGCCAATGACCAAAGTAACGCGCAGAAAACAAAATATAGTACCTGGCGGAAGCCCGACCCCGGGGTCCCCAGCCGCGCAGCTCGGCTGGGGTGGGGCGGTTAGGGAGGGCTCAGTTCAAGCCCCGGATTGCGGATCGGGGGAAAAAGAGAAAAGCCCCACGACACAATTGTTGGCTGCCAGGGTTGAATAGAAGGAGCAACAACCATGCACAATTTCTGGCAAGACTTGCGTTATGGCTTGCACATGCTCGGCAGGAATCCCGGATTCACTCTCGTTGCGGTTTTGACGCTGGCTCTCGGTGTTGGCGCGAACACTGCATTGTTCAGTGTCGTGGATGCAGTGCTCTTGAAGAAGCTTCCCGTCCACGAGCCGGATCGTTTGGTGTTGTTTTCGTGGACCGCGCCCAAGGAGTTCTCTGGTGGTAGTTATACCGGAAGCAGCTTTCGCGATCCGCAGACAAGAGTAATTAAGCGGACTTCCTTCCCGTTTCAGACTTTCACGCGTTTCCGCGAGCAGCAGCAAAGCGCGCTCTCCGACGTCTTCGCCTATGGCTCGCTCATTCTGAATGTTAATGCAGACGGCCAGGCTGAGGTCGCCACTGGACAGGCGGTGTCAGGCAATTACTACGCAGTCTTGGGAGTTCCAGCTTTTCTGGGACGCACGCTCGACGAGAGTGACGACAAGTCCGTAGCCAACGCAGTGGCCGTGATCAGCTATCGCTACTGGCAGCGCCGCTTCGGTGGCGATCGCGGCATAGTGGGCCGGCAGATCAATCTGAACAACGTCGCTTTCACGATTGCCGGTGTCACGCCGCCCGGGTTTGATGGAACGGGACAGGTTGGCTCGTCGCAGGAAATTTCGATCCCGATCGCCTGGGAGCCTCAGGTCGATGTGGAGCGCCCGTTGATGAAGGGAGCGGGGGTGTGGTGGTTGCGGCTGGTCGGCAGGCTCAAACCGGGCGCGACGCTCGCGCAGGCCCAGGCCACTTTGGAAAATGTATTTCAGCAGTCTGCCCTCGAGCATCGCGCGGCGCGACAAATAGAAGCAAAGGCGGAAGGAGCTGACCCCATTCGTCCTCTGGAACCGAAGGATTATCCGCGCCTCGCCGCGGATACCGGGAGTCAAGGCGAACCCGGCACGCGGCAGTTTTATCAGAAACCGCTTTATCTCTTGTTTGGAGTAGTCGTACTGGTGTTGCTGATCGCCTGCGCAAATGTCGCGAACCTCCTGCTGGTGCGAGCGTCGTTGCGCCAAAAGGAGATCGCTGTTCGATTGGCGGTGGGCGCAAGCCGCTGGCGTCTCATTCGCCAACTGCTGACTGAGAGTCTGCTGCTGGCGACACTCGGCGGGGCCGCCGGCGTCTTGTTTGCGCTGTGGATCAAAGATGGATTGCTGGCGGTGGGCGTTTGGGGCAATCGAGGAATGACGTCGCTCAATCCTCGGCTCGACTGGCGCGTGCTCGGCTTTACGCTAACTCTCTCGTTCTTGACGGGCATCGTGTTTGGCATTGTGCCGGCATTGCGCGCAACGCGAGTTGACCTCACTCCAACGCTCAAAGATACCGGTAGAGGTTCGAGCACCGTTGCGCGCTCGCTGCTCAGCAAGTCGCTGGTGGTCGCGCAAGTGTCGCTTTCTCTGTTGCTGCTGATTGGCGCCGGTCTGCTCCTGAGGACGCTACTCAATCTCCAACGAGTCGAGACGGGATTTAATGCGCGCAACCTCCTGCTGTTCAGCGTCGAGCCGAGCCTGATCGGCTACAAGGAGGAGCGGCTGCGGAATCTGTACCTGCAAATGTTTGCCCGCCTGGAAGCCGTGCCGGGAGTGCGTTCAGTCACCTTCTCGCGCACGCCGTTGCTTTCGCACAGTATGAGCAGCAGCGACTTTTATCTACCGGGAACAAAAACCTCGCCCGAGGGCATGGTCGCCGCAAGTGGCGTGGTCTCTATGCATACCGTCCGCGAGAACTTCTTCGAGGCAATGGAGATTCCGCTACTGCTCGGCCGCAGCTTCGCCGCGCAGGATGACGCGCGCGCGCCGCGAGTCGCGATAGTGAATCAGACGTTCGCCCGAAAGTACTTTCCAAACGAAAGTCCGATCGGAAAACGATTCAGCTTCGACAATCACAAGCCCGACCAGATTGAGATTGTTGGTATGGCCAGAGACGCGAAATACACCAGCCAGCGCGATGAAACGCCACCCACCGCATACCTGCCCTGGACGCAGTCTTTGGCCGGGATGCGCTGGGCAACTTTCGAGGTGCGGACCAGCGGCGATCCGTCAATCTTAATCAACCAAATTCGCGAGGCCGTGCGCGAGGTCGATGGCAACCTGCCTTTGAAAGATATCAAGACCCAGATTGAGCAGGCCGATGAAACGCTCGCACTGGAGCGGTTGTTCGCCAAACTGCTTAGCCTCTTCGGTCTGCTCGCACAGCAGCTCGCTTCGATCGGACTGTATGGCGTAATGGCTTATTCAGTTTCGCAGCGGACGCACGAGATCGGCATTCGCATGGCCCTCGGTGCGGACCGGAGCAAAGTGCTGCGGATGATTATGAAGCAAGGAATGACCTTGGCGCTGATCGGAGTTGCGTTGGGTTTAAGCGGCGCGTACGTGCTGACGAAATATCTCGAAAGCTTGACGACCATGTTGTACGGCGTGCAGCCACGAGATCCGTTGACTTACGGCGTGACTGCGGCACTGCTGGCGCTGGTAGCGCTGGTCGCATGTTTTGTGCCGGCGAGGCGGGCAACGAAAGTCGACCCGTTGGTGGCGTTGCGTTACGAGTGAAGACATTTGCGATTGCCGATTGTCAATTGTCGATTGGACAAGCAGCAATTGCAGGTTATTAACAAAAGACTGGCGATCGGAAATTGGCAATTGGAATGTCAGTGATGGGTATCTATGGTGTGCTGTCCTATACGGTGGTCCAACGGACCCACGAACTCGGCGTACGCATCGCGCTCGGCGCAGCGCCGGGCGATGTATTGCGCCTGGTGATTAGAAACGGAATGACACTGGCGCTGAGTGGCGTGGCAATCGGAGTTGCGGGTGCGTTCGCCCTGACGCGTTTGATGACGAGCTTGCTTTTTGGCGTGACTCCGACGCACGCGATGACGTTCGCGGCAGTTTCAGCCCTGGTGATTCTGGTCGCGCTGCTGGCTTGCTACATCCCGGCACGCCGCGCGACGAAAGTCGATCCGCTGGCAGCGCTGCGTTACGAGTAGAAGGAAAAAAACGATGGAGGCATTACTACAAGATCTGAGTTACGGAGTGCGCAAGCTCCTGAAGAGACCGGGTTTCACGTTCATTGCCGTGTTGACACTGGCGCTGGGCATTGGTGCGTGTACAGCGATCTTCAGTGTCGTTGACGCCGTGCTGCTTCGTTCGCTGCCTTATCCCGATTCTCATCGCGTCGTCGAGTTACGGGAAGTCAACCAAAGGGGCACTCAGGTTAACCTTGCCGAACCTAACTTCGACGATCTAAGCGCGCTGAATCGAGACCTGGATTCGCTGGCGCTTTATGAGGGCGAGCCGACAACCGTAACTGGCGGAAGCGAGGCCGTGCGAGCTGATGCCTACGCCGTGTCGAAAGACTTCTTCAAGGTGCTTGGCGTACAACCAATCACCGGCCGCACGTGTGCCGCGGAAAAAGGCAAGGAAGACGCCGGCGCCGAAGTGGTGGTCAGCTATGGTTTCTGGCAGCGACTGCTTGGCGGCCGGCCGGATCTCGCAAACGCTCATCTCAAGCTGGCAAACCAGAGCTTCTCAGTCGTTGGAGTCATGCCGCCCGGGTTCAAATTTCCCGAAGGCGCGGAGATTTGGCTGCCGAAGGAAATTTTTCCGCCGAACACATCCCGCACAGCGCATAACTGGCGCGCTGTTGCTCGGCTGCGTGCAGGTGTGACGCTGGAACAGGCGCGCGCCGATTTGGGGGCGATCGGGCGCCAGCTCAAACAACAATACGGCAAGGACACCGACGCGGTGAGCTTCGCTTTGACTCCGATTCAGGAATTTCAGGCGAAGAACGTTCGCCTTGGCTTACTGATTCTGCTTGGCGCCGTCGGCTTCCTACTGCTCATCGCGTGCGCCAACGTCATAAACCTGCTGCTCGCCGAGGCAACCTCAAGACAGAAAGAACTGGCGGTCCGGGCCGCGCTGGGAGCGACTTCGTTTCGACTCGCGCGACAGTTCATCACCGAGAGCCTGGCTCTGGCTTTGATTGCCGGCGCGCTGGGCGCCTTGTTTTCATCCTGGGGCGTTAACATTCTGGTGGCGCTGAATCACCACTTGCCTCGCGCCGATGAGATCACTGTCAATGCCAGAGTCTTGCTCTTCACATTGGCGCTTTCGCTCTTGATTGCGGTAGTGCTGGGACTCGTGCCAGCGCTGCGTAACTCTGAAAACGATCTGGAATCATCGCTCAGGGAATCGGGGCGCGGACAATCCACCAACGCCTTCACTCGTCGTCTGCGTGGTCTGCTGGTCGTTTCGCAGGTGGCCTTGACCGTGGTGCTGTTCACGGGCGCTGCGTTGCTTGGAAAGAGCTTTCTGCAATTGCTCAAGATCGATCCGGGCTTCCGCCCGGAAAGCGCGGTCGCGATGGATGTATCACTGCCTTATCCGGAAAACGACGAGCAACAACAGCAACTCGCGCGATTCCATCAGCAATTATTCGAACACGTGAGTCAGCTTCCCGGTGTGACCGCAGTCGGCGGCATCAACGCGCTGCCGATGACCGCTAAGGGAAGCAATGGCACATTCCTGATTGACGACGATAAATCAAAGCCCGGCGATGCCGAATATCGCGTGGCGAGCGGCGGCTATTTCAGCGCAATGGGAATCCCGCTGTTACGCGGGCGCTTATTTGATCAAAGCGATACTCCGAATTCGCCACACGCAGCAGTGATCAGCCAATCACTCGCCCGAAAGTACTTTGCGAACGAAGACCCAATCGGCAGACACATTCAGTTCGGCAATATGGACGGCTATAAGCAACTACTGGAGATTGTGGGCGTAGTCGGCGACGTGCGCGAAGACGGGCTCGATCATGGCGTCGCGCCGACGATCTACGTCAACTATTATCAGCGCCCAAAGCGAGCAGCAGACTTCATGCGGCGCGAGTTGCAGAAGCTCAACCCGGACGTTCCGACTAACTTTCGCACAATCGAGCAAATCTTTTCTTCGTCGCTCGACTACCGCCGTTTTAGCCTGGTGCTTTTCGGATTCTTCGCCGCGGCTGGCCTGTTACTCGCGGTCACCGGAATCTACGGAGTGATGGCTTATTCGGTTGCCGAACGCACGCGCGAGATCGGGATTCGCATGGCTTTGGGGGCCCGAGCCACCGACGTGCTAAGGCTCGTCCTGAGTAATGGAATGACTCTGGCTTTGATTGGGGTGGCCATCGGTCTGGCCGGCGCGCTCGCACTGACACGATTGCTGACGAGTTTGCTGTTTGGCGTGACGCCTACTGATTCTTCAACCTTCGCGATTGTTCCATTGTGTCTGATCACTGTCGCCTTGCTCGCGTGTTACATCCCCGCGCGGCGGGCAACGAAAGTCGATCCGCTGGTGGCACTAAGGTACGAGTAGGCGAATGTAATGCGACAAGGGTTTCACTAAAGGAGGTTTTACATGCAGACGCTTTGGCAAGATTTCCGATACGGCTTTCGGACCACGATCAAGAATCCGGTCTTTTCGATCATCGTTATCGTAACGCTGGCGCTGGGCATCGGAGCGAACACGGCGATCTTTTCGGTAGTCAACGCCGTCCTGGTGCGTCCACTCCCTTACCCGGAATCGGATCGCCTGGTGATGCTTTTTTCCGCCTGGCCGTCGCAGGGAATTCCCAAAGCTGGGAGCGCCTTGCCCGACTATCGTGAGTATCGCGATCAGAATCACACTCTCGAAGGGCTCGGCGGGTTTTTCCATAACGGCTTCAATCTCTCGGTGGCGAACCAGACGCCCGAGCGCGTGGAAGGCTCGCGGGTTACGTCGAATCTATTTTCCGTGCTTGGCGTTACACCAGTCCTGGGCCAGAACTTTTTGCCCGAAGATGAGAAGTGGGGCCAACATCACGTTGCCCTGTTGAGCTATGGACTATGGCAGCGTCAGTTTGGCGGCAATCCAAACATTGTGGGTCGCCAGATAAATCTGAACGGAACTACCTACACGGTCCGAGGCGTTATGCCGCAGGGCATGGCTTTCTTTGACAACCTCCCGCCAGTCGACGTGTGGGCGCCAATCTCATTCGCGCCCGACGACAACATGGACAGTCGCAACAATCATTTTGTACAGCTCGTCGGTCGTTTGAAACCCGGTGTCAGCGTGGAACAGACGCGCGCCGACATGAACCGGATCGCCGCGGGGCTCGAAAAACAATTCAAAGAGAACCAGGGCCAGATTGCCTCCACCGTCTCACTCCAGGGCGAACTGGTCGGTGACTCGCGCCGCGCGTTGCTCGTCCTGTTGGCCGGCGTTGGCTTCGTTTTGCTGGTTGCCTGCGCGAATATCGCAAACCTGCTGCTGGCCCGCACGGCCACGCGCGAAAGAGAGTTTGCAATTCGCGCCAGTCTCGGCGCCGGCCGGCTACGCCTGGTGCGCCAGTTGATCTTGGAAGCTTTGCCGCTGGGAGTAATCGGCGGCGGCGGTGGAATCCTGTTGGCGAGTTGGCTTCTCGGCATAATCAAATCGCTTTTGCCTGCAACTCTGCCGCGCCACAACGCGATCGTTGTGGACTGGCACGTCCTGGTTTTCGCTGCCGCGCTTTCGTTGCTCACCGTACTGTTTTTTGGCGTGCTTCCCGCACTCGGCGCCGGAAACGCTCATCTGCGTGAGCGGCTGACTGAAGGCGGATGGGGAGCAACGACGGGACGAAAGCGTAACCGGCTCCGCAGCGTGCTGGTAAGCGCGGAGATTGCTCTGGCGCTCGTGCTCCTCGCGGGCGCGGGCTTGATGATCAGGTCTCTTCGCAACCTCAATCACGCTGATACCGGTTTTGCCTCGACTAATCTCTTGACCATGCGCGTGCCTCTGTCCGGAGCAAAATATCCCGACGATGCAAAGGCGCTGAATTTCTACGAGCGTTTGCTGGAGCGCGTGCGCGGTGTGGCTGGAGTGCGGAGCGCTGCTGCTGGTTCGCTGCTCCCTTTGGGATTTGGCGGCGGGTGGGGGAAGAATTTCAGTATCGAAGGCCATCCACCAGCAACATCGCTCAGTCAGGTTCCCAGCGTGCAATTTATCCTGGTGAGTCCTGATTACTTTCGCACGGCGGGAATCACTTTGCTGAAAGGCCGCGATTTCACCGCGCAAGATGGCGAGAAAGCGCAACAGGTCGCGATTGTCAATGAGACGATTGCGCGCCGCTTCTTCAATAATGAAGAGCCGTTGGGCAAGACGATCTGGATGGGACCGCCTGAAAATCTGTTGCCTGCACCGCAGCCCGGACAAGAAGCACAGCCATTCAAGCGCCGCTTGATCGTTGGCGTGATCCATGACGTGAAGGATGGACCAGTCAATCAGCCACCGCAGCCCACGGTTTATGTACCTTACTATCAGTCCGATCGCGAGGGGTGGGTCAGTATGGCGCTGATGATTCGCACCGCCGCAGCTCCATCAGCTTACGTAGCCACGATGCGCGATGTGGTTCGCGGCCTTGATCCCGACCAGCCAGTCGCGCAGGTGGCCAGCGGTGAAGAGTTGCTGAGCCGCAGACTCTCCGGGCCGCGTTTCAACACCTTGCTGCTCGGATCCTTTGCCGGTCTTGGGCTGCTGCTGGCCGCGATCGGCATCTATGGCGTCGTGTCGTTTCTGGTCACACAGCGCACGCACGAGTTTGGCATTCGCATCGCTCTCGGCGCGCAAACAACCAGTGTGCTGAAGCTGGTAATTGGCAAGGCGCTCGTCCTGTCATTGATCGGAGTGGGATTGGGGCTCGGGGCATCGCTCGTTCTGACACAATTAATGACGGATCTGATTTATGGAGTGAAGCCGACGGATCCGTTAACGCTCATCTTCGTCGCGGCCTTGTTGACCAGCATCACCATCGCCGCCAGCTACATCCCGGCGCGTCGCGCAACGAAAGTCGATCCGCTGGTGGCGCTGCGCTACGAGTAGAGGTCAGAACCACCTGCGGTAGCGGGTGGTTATTGCTTTTCACGCTAATCGAATTGATGCGACGTCAACCACCCGCTACCGCAGGTGGTTCTGACCGGGAGGGATCATGGACACACTGCTGAAAGACATTCGCTATGCCGTTCGCGGGTTGCTGAAGCGTCCCGGCTTTACGGCAATCGTGGTCATTACGCTGGCACTCGGCATCGGCGCCAACACGGCAATCTTTAGCGTCGTTAATGCAATCTTGCTAAGACCCTTGCCATTTGCCGACGCGCAGCAGCTCGTGATGGTGTTTACGAAGGATAGCAAAACACCGCGGACCTGGGTTGCTTATCCGGACCTGCAGGATTGGCAAAAGCAGAGCCAGCTCTTCAGCGATCTCGCAGGCGTTGTGCCGCAAAGTGTCAACCTCACCGGCAGCGAAGAGCCGACGCGCGTCATTGGTTCATTTGTCACCGGAAACTTTTTCCGGGTGCTGAAAGTTGACGCGGCGCAAGGGCGCACGTTCTCTTCGGAACAGGATCAGATTGGAGCCGTCCGCGTCGTAGTGGTGAGTCACAACACCTGGCGCGATCGCTTTGGATCTGATGCAACTCTGATCGGAAAGACCCTCACGCTCAACGGCCAACCGTTTACGGTTGTGGGAATCTTGCCGGAGAGCTTTCACTTTCCCTACGGCGATTCCGACGTGTGGATGCCGCTCCAGTACTATCCAAACTTTACGCAAGATCGCAGCAAGACCGCGTCTGGGGTCATCGGACGTTTGAAGCCGAACGTCACCTTGAACCAGGCGCAGGCGGAGATGACTACGATCGCCAGCCGCCTGGCCCAACAGTATCCCCAGACCAACGCAGACCGCAGCGTTTTGTTAATGCGATTTCAGGACGTGGTCGTAGAGGGCTTTGGTCCTTTATTGCTGGTCTTATTGGGGGCTGTCGGTTTCGTGCTGCTGATTGGTTGCGCCAATGTGGCGAACTTGCTGTTGGCTCGCGCCGCGGGAAGACAGAAGGAGTTCGCGTTGCGTGCGGCGTTGGGCGCCAGTCGTCTCCAGTTGGTTCGACAACTGCTTACTGAAACGGTGCTGCTTGCTTTAACTGGAGGAACACTCGGCCTCCTGGCCGGCGTTTGGGGCACGCACTCGCTGGTTGCCAACTCTCCATCGCAACTCCCGTCGGGTGTTTCCCCAAAACTGGACCTCACGGTGTTGGGTTTCACGCTGGGAATATCGTTGTTGACGGGAATCATTTTCGGGCTGGCGCCGGCGCTCAGGTTTTCACGACCCGATGTTCACGAAGCACTCAAGGAAGGCGGCAGATCCTCGGCCGGACCGAGCCGTCTGCGTGGCTTGTTTTTGGTTACTCAAGTTGCGCTGTCGCTGGTGTTGCTGATCGGATCGGGTTTAATGATCAAAAGCGTTCTGAAACTTCTGAACGTCGCGCCAGGATTCAATTCCGAGAACCTCTTGACGATGGAATATCGCGTGCCGCGCACAAAGTATCCTGACGGCGCGCAACAATGGAACTTCCACCAACAGGTCACAGACCGTGTGCGTGCTCTGCCCGGCGTTGAATCTGCTTCCGTCATACTCGCACTGCCCTATAGCGGCAATGGCGGCTCCATCAGCTTTGTTCCGCTCAATCGTCCCGAACCACCCAAGGGTCAGGAGCCCCAGGCCGAGCGCAACGTTGCTGACCCTTATTACTTTTCCACCATGAAAATCCCTTTGCTTTCCGGTCGCGTTTTCGCCGAACAGGATCGAGCGGGCGCACCCCCGGTAGCGATTATCAATCAGACAATGCGCGAGCGTTACTGGCCCAATGAAGATCCGCTGGGCCGGCAGGTGCGCCTATTTGGGGACAGCATCGTCAAAGACAATCTCGCCGTTACAGTCGTTGGAGTTGTCGGTGACGTGAAGCACTACGGTCTTGATGACCGGAGCACCGCGCAAATCTACGTACCCTACGCGCAGAATCCATTCATCTTCGCCACGCTGGTGGTCAGAACCAGGGCTGAGCCCATGAGCATGTCCGCAACTGTGCGCAAAGCGGTTTGGTCGGTTGATAAAGATCAGCCGGTGTGGAAAGTCAGGACACTCCAGTCGTTGATAGATGTCTCAATCGGACCACGCCGCTTCATGATGTGGCTGCTCGCCGGTCTGTCGGCGCTGGCATTGCTGCTCGCTTCGGTTGGGCTGTATGGCGTGATGTCTTACACGGTAACGCAGCGCACTCATGAAATTGGTATCCGAGTCGCGCTCGGCGCGCAGGCAACCGATGTTTTGAAATTAATCGTTCGCACCGGAATGAGCTTGGTGTTGGCCGGCATCGTCATCGGGCTCGCCGGCGCGTTCGGTCTGACGCGATTGATGAGCGCTCTCTTGTTTGGCGTAACGCCGACGGATGTGGCGACGTTCGCGGGCGTTTCAGTGGCTCTGATTGTGGTGGCGTTGCTGGCGTGCTATCTGCCCGCGCGTCGCGCGACGAAAGTCGATCCGTTGGTGGCACTGCGTTACGAGTGAGCTCATTGCCAGTTGTCGATGAGTTCACTCCCTTCTCCGGTTGGGAGAAGGGCTGGGGAAGAGGAACTTCGCTGGGGCGGTTTCAATACTCAAGCCCTCTCCCCGACCCTCTCCCAAAGGGAGAGGGAGTTGAAGAAATTGGCAATTGGAAATTGGCAAAAGGAAGTGATCTGATGGAGACCTTATTCAAAGACATTCGCTACGGCATCAGGAGCCTCTTGAAGCGGCCGGCATTCACGGCGATCGCGGTAATCACGCTCGCGCTGGGTATTGGCGCGAACAGTGCGATCTTCAGCGTGGTAAATGCAATCGTGTTACGTCCTTTGCCTTATCGAAATTCGGAGCGGCTAATGGTCATTTGGGGCAACCTCCATAAGACCGGTCTGGAAGAGATCGAGCTTTCCGCGCCCGAGTTTACCGACTTCAAAACGCAGTGCAAGGCATTTGATCAAATCGCCGCCTACGCCGCGCAGGGCTTCAACCTGACAGGTGTCGCCGAACCCGAGCGACTGCGCGGGGCGATTGTCTCGGCGAGTCTCTTTCCCGCCCTTGGTTTGGAAGCGGAGCGAGGCCGTACGTTTCTCGCCGAAGAAGATCAGTTCGAACACGATCAAGTGGTGATTTTGAGTCATTCACTATGGCAGCGGCGCTTTGGCGCCGATGCGGGAATCATCAACAAGCCGATCAACCTCGACGGGCAGACGGCAATCGTTGTCGGCGTTATGCCCGCGGACTTTCATTTTCCAGACAAAGACACTGAGGTCTGGAAGCCGTTAGCGCTTTCGCCGGATTTGTTAACAGAAAACAATCGCGGCTCACATTTTCTCAACGTCATTGCCCGCTTGCCACCGAACGTCACTCTGTCTCAAGCACAGACGGACATTGACACCGTAACCGCGCGGGCGTCGCAGGAGCATCGCACGACCTACCCAACCGGCTTTAGCACGACGGTGCGCCCACTGCGCGAAGATCTCGTCGGCAATCTGCGAAGAACGTTGTTTGTGCTGCTGGGTGCGGTTGGCCTGGTGCTGGTGTTAGCCTGTGCGAACGTCGCTCACCTACGATTGGCCAACGCTGCCTCTCGCTACAAGGAGATCGCTATTCGCTCGGCACTGGGAGCAAACCGAAGGCGAATCGTGCGACAGTTTCTTACTGAGAGCTTATTGCTGTCGGCCGTGGGAGGGGCCGCCGGTCTGGCGCTGGCGATTTGGGGAGTCGAGGTGCTCGTTGCGCTGCTACCGAAAGATACTCCGCGTCTCGAAGAGATCAAGCTGGATTACCGCGTCGTGTTGTTCACGCTCGGCATTTCGGTTCTTACCGGCGTGCTGTTTGGCCTCGCGCCCGCTTTTCAAGCTGCAAAGACGGATTTGAATGAAGCGCTCAAAGAAGGAGGACGCGGCGGCACCGATGGTTTGCGGCGCCTGCGTCTGCGAAGCTTGCTGGTAGTCTCAGAGTTTGCGATCGCGCTGGTGTTGCTCATCGGGGCGGGGCTGATGATTAAGAGCTTTCTGCGCTTGCAGGAAGTCAAACCCGGATTTGAGCCGGCGAACTTGCTGACCATGCGAGTCGCCCTGCCGACGGCGAAGTACCCACAGTTTAAGCAAAGCCGGGCATTCTTCGAGCAACTGTTCGATCGTCTGAAGGCGCGCCCCGAAGTGAAATCCATCGGCGCGACCAATCTTCTGCCTTTCGGGGGCAGTGGCGGCGATCGGACTTTTACAATTGAAGGTCAGCCCATCGCTCCCGGCGAGCCCCATCCTGATGAACAGATCAGATTCGTCAGCGCGGGATACTTCGGCACGATGGGGATCCCCTTGCTCAAGGGACGCGACTTCACCGGGCGCGATCTGCCCGACACGCCGCAAGTGGTAATCGTCAATCAGGCGCTGGCCCGCAAGTACTGGCCCAACGAAGCGCCATTAGGAAAACGCGTTTCGTTTTCAAGCCGGAATCCGAAGTGGTACGAGATTGTCGGTGTCGTCGGAAACGTCAAGCATCGCGGGCTCGATCTTGAAGATAAGCCGGAGTTCTACGTTCCCTTCCTGCAACCGTTGTTCGCCGAGGCGAATGTGCAGCCGATGTATCTGGTAGCGCGCACCTCAAGCGAGCCGCTGTCAGCGGCCGCCGTCGTGCGCCACGAGGTTGCGGCAATCGATCGGGACCAGCCCGTCTCGAATCTGCTGACGATGGAGCA
>WNGK01003429.1_pt1 | contig 17114 bp, 15 predicted proteins | sample 5400601 | NCBI WGS metagenome assembly WNGK01 (sample SAMN13153376, study PRJNA577476) | soil metagenome | isolation source: 60 cm soil or saprolite under Garry oak tree replicate 1 | place: USA:California | collected 2016-06-15
GCCGCCAGTGTGTATCTGAAAGAAGTCGTCAACGATCCGGGTGCCAAACAACGCGCTCTCTATCACTGACGGCACCCAGTAGCGCTCCAGTCCAGGTTCGAAATAAGGATTCACCAGAAAGACTTTGGTCCCGGCCTTCTTGGCATAATGCAAGTACTTCATCGCCACTGGCTGGTTATTGGCTAGATTTGTGCCCACCAGGACTACTAGGTCGGCTCCCACCCAATCGGAATATGAGCAGGTAGTCGCAGCGCAGCCTACGGTCGCGCTCAATGCCGCCGTGGAAGGCGCGTGACAAACTCGGGCGCTGGTGTCCACGTGGTTGGTTCCGATAAAGCGCGCCACTTTCTGATGTGCGTAGTAGGCCTCATTGGTTAGCCCGCGCGAAGTCACGTACCAGGCGATACGTTTGGGATCGATCCGGCGCAGCTCTTCGGCGAGCAAGCCTGTCGCTTCATCCCACGCGATTCTCCGGAAGCCTCTGTCGCCCTGTCGGCGGACCATCGGCACCGATAGTCGTCCCAGTTGACGCAGCTCTTTTTCACTCTTGCCCTGGAGAATGCGGATATCTTCCAGCAGGTGAAAATCCATGGACGGCATGGTGTTCAGCCGCAGCAACTCCAGGCGGACGTTGCACAGGTGAATGCCTTTCATGGTCCAGTCGTGCAGGCCGCTGGTGCCCAAAGCGCAGCCGTCGCAGCAACCGTCGCGCAAAATGCGCCAGGCATAACCAAGATTGTCCCGGTTCTGAACCGCACAGCGGAGAATGTCTTTGTAAGCGTTGGGGTGCGCCTGGTTTACGCCGTACGGAACCAGGCTGACCCACTGTTTCGGATTCCAGCCTTTGGACTTGGCCTCGGCATGGATATCAGGATTAGTCTTCACCTTGAGCTCGATGCGGCGCGTGATTTCGGTTTCGTCAACATGACATCCGATCGAAATAGCAGTATATGTCGGTTCCAGGCTGGCGCAAGCCAACGAAGCCCAATGCGTTTGACCCCCGGGCCTGCAAGATGCTATAAAAGCTAGTTTTGTGCGGCCTGCCGGGGAGGTTCCAGCTCCCACTCGCGGGCAGGCGGCATGGAACGTCGGACGCGGCCAAACTCAGCACTCCTAAAGTCTTGCAGTCTTGCTTGCGTGGAAGCGTGTTCGGAAGGCGGCAGTGCGCTCCCGTGCCTGGCTCTTCACATGAGCCGCGCACGTGAAATCAGCCGTGGACAAATAGGCCTGAACGCGTAGTCATCGTCATCATCATGCGTCATATTGGAGGAATTTCCATGCGCAACTGGCTCACCAGCTTTGCGTCCCAAGTTTCTCGGATGTTGAAGTTTGCAGCGGCTGTCGTTTCATTTATAACCTTGAGCGTGTCTGCCGGTTTGGCCCAGTCTGAGCCAGTCGGCGGCGAAGCCAATCTGAAATTGCCCGACCTTTCCAGTGTTACTTTCTTTCACGGCTGGGATGGTCACTTTCTGCTCTCGATTGGAATTCTGTTCTGTACCTTCGGACTGGGTTTCGGTTTGGCGATCTACGCGAAACTGAAGAGTCTGCCCGTCCATCGCGCCATGCTGGAAATCTCAGAGCTGATCTACGAGACTTGCAAAACCTATCTCGTAACTCAAGGAAAGTTTCTGCTCTTTCTGTGGGCATTCATTGCAGTCATCATGGTGCTGTACTTCGGAGTTTTGGCGCCGGTCCATCCTGTTGCCACTACCCTCCCGATCATCCTGGCATTCAGTCTGGTGGGCATCGCGGGCAGCTACGGGGTTGCGTGGTTTGGAATCCGGGTCAACACCTTTGCCAATTCCCGGACCGCCTTTGCCAGCCTGGGCGGCAAGCCTTATCCGATTTATCAAATCCCTCTAGCTGCGGGCATGAGCATAGGCATGATGCTGATCAGTGTTGAATTGCTGATCATGCTCATCATTCTGTTGTTTGTTCCGCGGGAGTACGCCGGCCCGTGCTTCATCGGATTTGCTATTGGCGAGTCGCTGGGCGCGGCGGCGCTACGTATCGCGGGCGGCATTTTTACCAAGATCGCCGACATCGGTTCTGACCTGATGAAGATCGTCTTCAAGATTAAGGAAGACGACGCACGCAACCCGGGTGTGATTGCCGACTGCACCGGCGATAATGCGGGAGACTCGGTCGGTCCATCTGCTGATGGATTTGAAACCTACGGCGTGACCGGGGTCGCACTGATCACGTTCATCCTGCTGGGTGTAAAAAATCCGACGATCCAGGTCCAATTACTGGTGTGGATTTTCGTGATGAGGATCATGATGCTGGTCGCCAGTGCTGTGGCTTATTTCTTGAACGCGGCCATTGCCAAGGCCCGTTACGAAGGCGCGAACGAGATGAACTTTGAGTCGCCACTGACTTCGCTGGTGTGGATCACCTCGCTGGTCTCGATTGCGATTACTTATTTCATCTCGCACCTCATGATCCCGGATCTGGGTGGCGACGGCTCGCAGTGGTGGAAGCTGGCGACGATTATCTCCTGCGGAACTTTGGCGGGTGCGGTCATTCCTGAGCTCGTGAAAGTATTTACCTCGGTCGAGTCCCGGCATGTGAGAGAGGTGGTGACCTCGGCGGAAGAAGGTGGCGCGTCTCTGGGAATCCTTTCCGGCTTTGTCGCGGGAAATTTTTCGGGATACTACCTTGGCCTGACCATGGTGATCCTGATGGCGACCGGATACGGAGTGAGCACGCTAGGCCTCGCCGAAGCCGCGAACATGATTGCAGCTCCAGTGTTTGCCTTTGGATTGGTGGCATTCGGGTTCCTGGGCATGGGTCCCGTAACCATCGCAGTCGATTCGTACGGCCCGGTCACCGACAATGCGCAATCCGTGTATGAGCTGTCATTGATTGAACAGGTACCGGCAGCCGAGATCAAAAGAGATTTCAACGTGGTGGTGAATTTCGAGCGCGCCAAGCACTTGCTCGAAGCTAACGATGGCGCAGGCAACACCTTCAAGGCGACCGCGAAACCGGTATTAATTGGTACCGCAGTCGTCGGCGCGACCACGATGATTTTTTCCATCATCATGGCGCTGACCGACGGGCTTACCGCCAACGTTAATAAGCTCTCATTGCTGCACGCGCCGTTTATGCTCGGGCTGATCACCGGGGGCGCCATCATTTACTGGTTCACCGGCGCTTCCACCCAGGCGGTTACGACGGGAGCCTATCGCGCGGTGGAATTCATCAAGGCGAACATCCACCTCGACAGTGCTGCCAAGGCTTCGGTAGCCGACAGCAAGAAGGTCGTGGAGATTTGCACTCAGTATGCGCAGCGGGGCATGATCAACATCTTCCTGGCTGTGTTCTTTTCTACGCTGGCATTCGCGTTTATCGAGCCGTTCTACTTCATCGGATATCTGATCTCGATCGCCATATTCGGCTTGTATCAGGCAATTTTTATGGCCAACGCAGGCGCAGCCTGGGATAACGCCAAGAAAATCGTCGAAGTCGAACTGAAGCAGAAGGGAACCCCTCTGCACGACGCAACCGTGGTCGGCGACACGGTGGGCGATCCATTCAAAGATACGTCTTCGGTGGCGATGAATCCGGTGATCAAGTTCACGACGCTCTTCGGGCTTCTGGCAGTCGAACTGGCGGTCTCCTTGGCGAGCAAGAACCCGGCGCTGACTCGCGTGCTGGCGCTGACCTTCTTTCTGGTCGCATTCTTCTTTGTGCATCGCTCGTTCTACGGAATGCGAATCGGGGCGGATGTGAAGAAGTAAACAATCGCAAGCTGATTTGAAGAATCAGACCCAGGATCATGAGAATTTCTGCGCGTACTTAGCCCGGTCTTAGCGAACTTTGCGGTGAGAGCCTTTGGCCGCAACGTCCGCAAAGCAAAGGCGCAAAGGGCGCAAAGAAAATACGAGGATCAGGGCTTCAGGGTGCGGATGTACAACACGATCTGCCAGCGCTGAAGTTCCGGCAGCTTGCTGAACGACGGCATCCCGCGGCTGGTATTTCCGTTGGCGATCTTCCAGAAGAGCACGCCGTCGCTCTGCTGCTGAACTACAGGAAGCTGCAGGTCGGCGGAGTGTTTCTTTTCCATCCCCGCGCCGTCTTTGCCATGGCATTCCGCACAATTGCGGACGAAAAGTTTGCGGCCTCCTACGGCAGCTGCGGGTTTGGTGGAAAGCGGATTCAAGCGCGAGGCAGCATCTGCGGGAGCATACCAGTTGGGATCGGGCTCATATCGGCGGTTCTGCGCCCGCGACCCGGTGGCCAACAGACAAAGCACCAGCATTTTCCGGGAAACGCGTAGCCAGGCAACTCGCTTCACGGTTTCCGCCCGAAGAGCCTCGAAATTCTGCTTCCGAAGTTCTGGAATTCATAGGTATATCCCACTCGAATGAGTACGGGGTTGCTCTGGTGCGTCAACCCGAATCCCGGGGAGAAGCGCAGAGTCGAGTTGTCGCTGACCATCCACGAGATTACGGGCGCGATGTAGTGGGCTGTGTCATGCACGCCGAAGCCCAGCGTACTGCCGAGGCCACCGTACATTTCGACGCCGAGGGTGAAATTCTCGCGGCAGAAGCGACAATTGGCTCCGGACGCGAGCGTTGCCAGTGGACCTGAAGCGCCAAAGGCGTATCCAAATTCCACACCCTCGGATTGCGAGAAATTCTTGGCGACGATGAAATTCTCGGAAATGTTCCAATCGCGGTAGTCGCTAGAAAGAATCAGCTTGCCTTCCAGTTCTTGGACGCGCACTGGCCTGAGGAGCGCATTGCGGGAGCTGAGATTGGGGCCGCCGCCTTCAACCTCTTTCTGAACACGGCTAGCTTGGTTGAGGCTCTCGTATTCCAGATACAGTACCGGGTTAATCCAATGCTCGCGATGTAATGGCTTGAAGCGATTTTCCAGCCGCCAACCGGTGAAGACTGTGCTGTCTCCCCAAGTTGACTGGCCCTCGAGGTAAAGCTCGGAAGTCCAGCGTGCGGTCACTCCATATTCCAGCTCCAGATAAGGCGCAGAATAGAATCTCTGCCCACTTCTAGGGACGCCCATAGTGCTTGAGGCCTCGCTGTCCAGATTGCCGGGTTCTTCCAGATGGTGAGTATAGGTTACAAAGAAAGGACTCTCCTGTGCGAGGGAACTCCGCGTTGTGATGAACAGAAGAACGACCAGGGCTGAGTGGAATATTCTTAACATGCTTTTAGTTGCAACTGAGTTGCATATTATCGTATGAGGAAATCTCCGCGGGCGTCAATGGGTGTCGACAAGATTCTGTTTCAGTCGGATTGCAACTAGTTGCAACCGTCAGTCGGAAGCTGATGCGGAGCGACATTGCGCGCAATAGCCGCCGACTTCCAGCCGGCTCACTACGATGTGAAACCGGCAGTCGCGCTGAATTTGTCCCTTAAGCCGGTCGAACAAGTCGCTCTCGAATTCGGTGATCTTGCCGCAGCGAAGGCAGGCCATGTGGATGTGATCGCGCTGGGGGCGCCGTTCATAAAAGTGTTTTTCGCCCTGCATGTGCATCAGGTCAAGTTCGTCCACCAAGCCATGGCGTTTCAGCAGCTTCAGGGTGCGATAAACCGTGACTCGGTCAATACCGGGGTCCAGCCGGCGCGCCTGACGCAGGATCTGTCTCGCGTCCAGATGCTGCTTGGCGGTTTCGACCACGCTAATGATGGTGCGTCGCTGGTGGGTCAAACGAAGGCCGCGGGAGGTGAGCGCCGCCTGCAGATGTCCAGGAGCTTCGGTTTCAGGAAGTGGCACAGTAAACCCCTACACATGACACTCAGTTGCAAGCCAGCTAGCTTATCGGAATGGTATGGCGCACTCAAGGACTTTTTTCCAGCAGGCTAGAGGTCGCCTTTCATCTTCGTTTTTACGCTGTGCGCAAGTTTCTCGATCTCTTCGGCCCTTCTGACTACGTCAACCGAGAGGATGTTCTCGTTGCTTTTGTCAACGTATTCCTTCAACTCGGTGGAAAGCTTCAGGAGTTTCTCGGCGTCCCGCTTCAGGTCGGACTGGCGCTGGGCGTTGGCCTTTTTGCTCATCTCTTTCTGCACGGGCAAAGGGATAGAAGTGTCATTCTCGACGCGCGAAGGCATAGAAGGGTCATTATCGCCCCTCGGGGCCGGCGGCACATGCTCCCGCGTCTGTGGGGAAGAGTAGCTGTAGGATGTAAACAAAAGAAGCAGCAAGAAAAAGACAACGATTGCTCGATGCACAATAGGCCTCGCTGGAAACGACTATCGTAGATTATATCTGGCCGCCACGGCGACGGTGTGTTGGTGGTTGCTATAATCAGGCACTGAAATGGCCTCCTGGTCCCTGCAAGCGAAGGTTCTTACCCAGGGAAACGTTCCTGCGTTGTTGCGCGACTGGCGTGAAGACACCATGACCTTCCTTCGCCACGATGCGCCAAAGATCCTGTTGGTGGTGCTGGTGGCCTACCTGTTGACGCGGATGGCACGCGCTGTCGCCAGAAAAACCGCCGACCTGCATGTCCGCAAACTTCCTTCCGGAGTGCGGGTGCAGCAGGTGCGGACCGTGGCCAGCGTGGTAACCAGTATCGCCGTCTTCGTCATCTTTTTCGTCGCCGCTCTGGAAGTGCTTTCCCTTCTCGGGTTGAACCTGGGACCGATGTTGGCGAGCGCAGGTATTGCCGGACTGGCCATTGGTTTCGGCGCGCAAACGCTCGTTCATGATTTCATCAACGGTTTCTTCATTTTGTTGGAAAACCAGTACGACATAGGCGACACGATTCGTATTGCCGGGGTGAAGGGCACGGTCGAAGATATGAATCTTCGCCACACGGTTTTGCGCGACGACGACGGAACCGTGCACTTTGTCCCTAACAGCGCGATCCAGATTGTCTCCAACACCACTCGCGACTGGTCGCAACTGGCCCTGCGAGTCACAGTCGCCTACAGCGAGCCGAGCGAAAAAGTGGTGGGGCTCTTGCGGGAGATGGGTAATCAGATGCGACAGGACCCGGCCTTTGCCGAAGACATCGTAGGCGCCATTGACGTGCCCGGCATTGAACGCGTCGGTAACGGCGAGGCTGAATACCTTATGCTAGTGAAAACCAGGCCCAACAAGCACTTTGGAGTGAGCCGCGAACTGCGCCGCCGGATCAAAGAATCCTTCGAGAAAAACAATGTTCAGGCCGCTGGACCGGGACGCATCTACGTTGCGGACCAGGGAACAGGGAAGGCTTCGTAAACAGATCGCAGATTTTGTAGACTCCAGGTTGCAGATTGAAAGGCCACAGCGGACGACCCGTAATCGGAAATCTGCAATCTCAAATTTGCAATTCGCTTCTCCTATTTCTGGCAGCGTGGACAGTAGTGGCTGCTGCGTCCGGCGATGACGATCCGCTTGATGGGAGTCTTGCACACCAGACACGGTTCGGCTTCCCGCCCGTAAACCCGGTGCTTAAGTTGGAAGAAGCCTTCCTCGCCGTCCGCATTCACGTAGTCGGAAAAACTCGACCCACCCAGGTGGATGGCCCCTCTCAAGACTCTTTTCAGGGCGTTGTGTAAGCGGCGAAGTTCGACCCGAGTGAGCGATGCGGCCCGGCGGCGGGGGCGGATAAGGGAGCGGAAGAGGGCTTCATCAGCATAGATGTTTCCCACTCCGCTCAGCAGGCTTTGGTTCAGGAGCGCGCTTTTGATCGGAGTCTTGCGGTGGTGAAACAGCACCGCGAAATCGTCGAACGCGATTTGGAGCGGTTCAGCTCCGGGAGCTTCGAATTTTTCGATCACGCTTAGCCGTCCGAAGCGGCGAGGATCGACAAAACGAAGTTCCCGGCCGGATGCCAGTTGCAGAACCGCATGGGTATGCTTTTCCAGTTCCAGCCCAGGCGCGCAGACCAGCAGGCTTCCAGTCATACCAAGGTGCACAATCCACTGTGCCGGCGCGGTTGCTCCGCCCGCCGATTCGAGATCGAAGACGATGTGCTTTCCCGCACGGCGGACAGTGGAAATGCGTTTGGCTTGCAAGGCAGCGGTCATCTCTGCGGCGGGCGATTTGAGCGGCTCGGGCTTCGAACCCAGCCATACGGACTCAATCACATCGCCGGAGATTCTTTTGGCGAGGCCGCGCGCGATGGTTTCAACTTCGGGGAGTTCGGGCATGAGAGAACAGATTTCAGATTGAAGATGTTAGATTACACATTGAACAGCAGAGTCAGAGTAAACTGCCCGCGAGAAGTCCAGATCCGAAACCAGCGGTCTAAGATCTAAAATCTGAAATCCGCGAACTAAAAAATCTATTCCATTCCCAACTGCCAAAACAAAAACGAATAAATATCGGTCATATCCTCGACTTGTTTGGCAATCGGCTTTCCCGAGCCGTGCCCGGCTTTGGAATCAATGCGCAGCAGAATGGGGCGCTCGCGGCTTTGGCCGTTGGCAGCTTCGGCCTGCATCAGCGCGGCCATTTTCTTCGCGTGCATAGGATCCACACGGGTGTCTGTGTCGGCAGTCATGAAAAGGATTGCCGGATATTCCGCGCCCTGCTTTACGTGATGATACGGCGAGTAGGCGTAGAGCCAGTCGAACTGTTTGGGATCTTCCGCCGTTCCGTATTCCGGCACCCACAATTTTGCGATCTGGAAATTCTGATAGCGCAGCATGTCGAGCAGTGGTACCTGGCACACGACAGCGCGGTACAGATCCGGACGCTGGGTGAGAGCGGCGCCCATCAGTAGACCGCCATTCGAGCCTCCGCGAATCGCCAGGTGGTTTTTGTCAGTGTACTTCTGCGAAATCAGAAATTCCGCTGCCGCAGCAAAATCGTCAAAGACGTTCTGCTTGTTGCCGAGCATGCCCGCGCGGTGCCAGTCTTCGCCGAATTCGGCGCCGCCGCGGAGATTGGCGACCGCAAACACGCCCCCGTGCTCCAGCCAAAGATATCGGTCGCCAACAAAAGTGGGAGTCAGGCTGACATTGAATCCACCATATCCGGTGAGCAAAGTGGGATTCTTTCCGTTGAGTTCCACGCCCTTTTTGTAAAACACAAACATGGGCACGTGCGTGCCATCTTTGGAGTCAAACCAAAGTTGCTTGACTTCGTACTTAGCGGGGTCAATTCCTGGAGCCACAACTTTGCTCCAAAGCGACGTGGCGCGCGTGGCTAGGTCAACCTGATATATCGAATCGGGGATGGCAAAAGAATGGAAGGCAAGAAACACTTCCTTGCGGTCCCACTTGCCCCCGAGTCCGAAAACGCTCCCAATCGAGGGCAGTTGCACATCGCCGAGCGGCGTGCCGTTCGTATCCAGCAGCCTGAGTCGCGAACTGGCGTTCTTTTCGTATTGCGCCAGCAGCAAACCGTTGACGATGGCGGCGCCCTGCAGCACCGCATCATTCTGCGGAATGATCTCTTTCCAATTGGTGCGCGTGGGTGACGCTGCCTCCACCGCAAACATGCGGTAGCGCGGCGCGTCTTCGTTAGTAGTGATAAAGATCTTGCCGTCTAAAATCTCGCCGCCGTAAAGAAAATTCTTGCCTTCGGTGATGCGCACCGGAGGCTTGCGCTCGACTCCTGGCCGCAAGTCCTGCACGTAAAGGTCGGTCTTGGTCCAGCCTTGCGCCACCGTGATGAGAAGCCAGTCGCCGTGATTGGAGAGATCAACTTCCGGCCAGTCTTCAGCGCCCAGGTTTTCGCCGAAAATCAGCGGGTCCTTGGCCGGACCGGAACCCAGGGTGTGATAGAAAACGTGGCGATAATAAACTTCCTGCCCTTCAGCGACCTCGCCCTTCTTCGGATAACGCGTGTAGTAGAAACCCGAGTTGTCGAGCATCCAGGCCAAGCTGACCGCTCGCGTGCGCTCGATGGTGTCGGGTAGCAGTTTGCCGGTTGCTGTCTCAATCACATGCAGCGTGCTCATCTCGGAGCCGCTGGGTGAAGTGCCGTAGGCAACGTACTTTCCGTCGTCCGAAGGGACCCACCAGTCCAGCGCGATGGTTCCGTCCGCGGCAAGCTGGTTTACATCCACCAGCGTGCGATCTTTTCCATTAACCCCTTCGCGCACCAGCAGTACCGGCTGATTCTGCGAGCCTTCGCGTTTGGTGTAGAAGTAGTATTTGCCGCCGATCTGCGGCGCCGAAATCGTGCCGATGGACAGAAGTTCACTCAGCCGCTGATGAAGCTTGTTGCGTCCCGGCAACGGATCGAGCACGCTGCGGGTGTAGGCCATTTCATCGCCGACCCACTGCTGCGTCTCCGGGCTGGCGGCCTTCTCCAGCCAGCGGTAAGCATCGGTGATTTTGTGCCCCTGTACCACATCTTCAACCGGCTTCTGTGGCGCCAGCGGAGGCTTGGCCGTGGATGCCTTCAAGGAAGCATCATCAGCAAGCGCTACGACGGCGGCAATAACCACCAAGACAGAGATCAACAGCAAACGGGAGCCTCCTGACATTTAGTCACCTCGGAGTCAATTGCGCGCGGGCAGCAAACGCTAGGTTAGCAAAAATTCAGGAGTGAGTGGGAATCTACCCCACTAACCTTTGTGGGAGAGAGGTTTTCTTGGACGGATCCTCCGGCTCTTTCAACGCCGCCTTGAAGCCGCGAATGCCCTCTCCGATTCCGTTACCCAGTTCCGGAGTTTCTTAGGCCCGAACACCAGGAGAGCAATCCCAAAAATCACCAGCAAATGCGTAGGCTGAAAGAGTCCATCGAACATATACATCTCCCCGTAGTCTTGTTGAAACGCAAATTTCAGAAACTTGGCGATTGTGAAGAGGAAGGCGCTGCGATCCAGGTGAACCACAGCGCCCCGAAGGAGGCGACCATGAGCGAACAGCGCTGAATTAGCTAATTCCGCGTTTCGCGTTGTCTGCATCCTCCGCAAGACCGCGCATAAATTCAAAGAACGATGGTGACTGGCCAATGAAAAGCCCGTCCGCCGCGAGGCTTGCGACAGCTCCCATCGCCGCTCCCTTCGTGGCAGTAGGCCGGATGATCGAACAGACTGGCAAGCCTTTGAAGAACACAGTGGGCTCGGGCATGATCAGGTTCGACTTCAAGTCCTCGCCAACGGAAGGCTGAGTCAGATCGGGGAAAGTCACTGAAACTCCTGTCACCGGATCAGTGGCGCTCCCGGGTATCGCGTTGCCGGCCTTGTCGTGCCACGTCTGGAAATGGGCGATCTCGGTCCCTCCGATCGCGAGCACGATGCGCAAAACCTCCACACTGGTCACTCGTTGCGCCAGCTTCGGGTAAAGGCTGGTCCCGCCTTGCTCAATAAAGGCAAAGTGAAAGCCCGCAGTGTTGGCAATTGCCTGAAGGAAATTGGAATCAGTCAAGTCATCATCGGTACGCGGAATTGCGGTGTGCTGCTTGACCCCTAGGGTTGGAACGGCGTTCGGGAACGTGTCGCCCAGGTCAGGGTTTCCAGTACGGCTGCGGTAGCGAGTCCACCAGGAGGTATCGACAGTGAGTTGCATCAGGTTGGTGAGGCGTCCGACCTGGTTCGCACCGGTAGCCTTGCTGCTGGGTAGGGTGCGGAATTGATCGAGGTTGACGGGAGCAGCGCCTTTTGAAACCAAATAAGCGTTGATGAAGGTCTCGTGCGTCAGCTCATCCTCGGTGTTGTCATGAATGTACTGATCCATATCGCCATCGAGTTGGAGGACGACCTGCGTGTAAGGCGTATTTCCGCCGGTGGCGGTTGCCGGGTACCCTGGAATCTGTTGACTGGCGATTTTTGCGACCTCGTCGTCTTGAGTCCCTGCGAGTTCGGTGTACTGCAGCCAGAGATCGCTCTCGAGAATTTCAGCCGCGGCCAGAAAGCGCAGGATGGCGGCATCACCATGCGATATGCCGCCGTGTCCCGGCTCTGCATCTGCTTCCGGCGTCAGGAGCGAGCCTGCGGATACGGCCACACCGACCACCCCAAGGCCCTTTAGGAGTGAACGGCGATCGAAGCCGCGTTGCGATTGAGAGTCAGTTTCTTTTCCGGTTGAGGCGACGTCCATGGAGGACGACACGGTAGCTGGGAGAATTTCTCGTGCCATGTTCTACACTCCGGTTCTTCAGAAATGGTGAATTGAACGCGGAACAACGCGCGTCTGTTCGGAGGCTAGTTGAGGCTTGGCGCGCATATGTCCGCAGGAAATCGGGAATTTGTAATTTGTGAATCGGGAATTTGTAAATAATTCGTCAGGGAAGTATCACGGGAGTGTGAAGAGCAATCTAACGAGCCGGTCGATACCCGGGTCCGCGGCGTAGAATATCCATATGCGCCGGGTTTATCTCGACAACAACGCCACCACGCCCGTATTGCCTGAGGTTATGGAGGCGATGCGGCCGTATTTCGGGGAGCGTTTTGGGAACGCGTCTTCCATCCACCATCACGGGCAAGAGACGCGAGCCGCGGTCGAGCGCGCGCGCGAGTCTGTAGCAGGCCTTCTAGGATGCCGGCCGGCCGAAGTTGTTTTCACCGGCGGCGGCACGGAGGCTGACAATCTGGCCATTTTCGGATTAACGAAATTCGGCGATCACGTCATCACTTCAACTGTTGAGCATCATGCGGTGCTGAACTCGTGCAAGCGTCTTGCGGAGAAGGGAATTGAAGTTACTTCTCTGCCCGTGGATGGCCGCGGGCTGATTGATCCCGACGATCTTCGCCGCGCGTTGCGTCCTAGCACGAAGCTGGTGACCATCATGTTCGCCAACAACGAGACCGGTGTGATTCAGCCGGTGGAAGAAATCGGAAAGATTTGCGCCGAAGCCGAAGTTTATTTTCATACCGACGCCGTACAGGCCGCTGCGAAAGTTCCCATCCGAGTGAAGGAAATTGGGTGCGATTTGCTCTCCATCTCCGGTCATAAAATCCATGCCCCGCAAGGGGTCGGCGCGCTTTACGTCCGCAAGGGAACGGCTCTCGAGCCCATGCTTTACGGCGGGAGCCACGAGCGCTCACGCCGTGCGGGCACGGAGAACGTTCCGGGAATTGTAGGGCTGGGCAAGACCGCGGAGCTGGCAATCAGGGGATTCGCGAACGGCGAAACGGCTCGAATGGCAGCTCTGCGAGATCGGCTGCAAAGCGCCATTCTGCAAAACGTCGAATCCGCCGGCGTGAACGGTGAAGGAGCGCCGCGCGTACCGAACACATCCAACGTTTACTTCGACTACATTGAAGGTGAGGCGCTGATCATTGCTCTCGACCTGAAGGGTCTGGCGCTTTCAACCGGAGCCGCCTGCTCATCAGGCGCCATTGAGCCTTCGCATGTGCTGACCGCCATGGGACTCCGGCCCGACCGCGCCCGCGCAAGCATCCGCTTCAGCCTAGGGAAACAGAACACCGCGGAAGACGTTGAGTTTGCGATCGAGTTGGTGCCGGCGTCGGTAGCCAGGCTGCGAGAGCTGTCGCCGTTGTATAACAAGAGCGCGGCCGTGCATTCCTGAGCCCTTTAGTTCTCGATCGGTAGGGTGAGCACAAACATTACAGCCACGATCATTTCTTCCGTGCTCGGCCGGCCGGGGGCCCGAATTGAGAAGGCGGCCAAGGTCGTCGAACTGATCCGGCAGTCCCGTAATTACGGATGGGTGGGCCTGTACGACGTTGGCCCAGAGTTGGTTTCGATTATGGCTTACAGCGGCCCGGGCGCGTCCGCTTACCCGCAATTTCCAGTCACAAAGGGGTTCACCGCCGCAGCGATTCGCGAGAAGAAGACGGTTGTGGTCGGGGATGTGCGCACCGATCCCCGTTATCTGACCGCCTTCGGAAACACGCTTTCGGAGATCATCATTCCGGTTTTGGACGAGAAGAGCAGCGTGGTTGTCGGTACAATTGATGTGGAAAGTGAGCAGGCGAACGCGTTTCTCGGAAGGAGACCAGCAGGTGCTGGAAGAGTGCCTTAGAGTTGCGTCTCCACTTTGGATGCGGTTCCAGGTCTGACTGCTGAGTGCTGAATGCTGAATTTCAGGACCATCGCCGTTGCCATGTCGGGAGGAGTTGACTCCTCGACCGTTGCGGCCATGCTGCGCGCTGATGGCCACAACGTTATCGGGTTGACCATGCAATTGTGGAACCAGCGCCGACTCGCTGGACATGAGGGCATGCCCGAGTCCGTCAAGGGCCGCTGCTGTTCGCTCGATGACGTGTATGACGCGCGCCGCGTCGCCGAGACCATTGGCATTCCTTATTATGTCGTCAATCATGAGGATCGCTTTGAGCGCGACGTGGTTCGTCCTTTCGTGCAGGAGTATTTGTCCGGGCGCACGCCAATCCCGTGCAGTCTCTGCAACAACCACCTGAAGTTCGATCAACTGCTTACGGTCGCTCAGCAGATTGGCGCCGAGGCTGTCGCAACCGGGCACTATGCATGCGTGGAATTCGACGAGAGCGGGAGTCGCTGGTTACTCAAGCGTCCCGCCGATCACTCGAAGGACCAGACCTATTTTCTTTTCGGATTGACCCAGGAACAGCTCAGCCGCACGATGTTCCCGCTGGGAAACATGACCAAGCCGGAAGTCCGCGAGCTGGCCCGCAAGCATGGCCTGGCCTTGGCGGAGAAGCCTGATTCGCAGGAGATCTGCTTTGTCCCCGGCGGCGACTACAAGAATTTTCTAGATGCGTATCTCGCTGAGCAGGGCGAGTCGCTTCCCGACACCGCCGGGGAACTGGTCACTACCGATGGCCGCGTGATCGGCGAGCACAGCGGCATTCACAACTTTACCGTTGGCCAGCGCAAGGGACTTGGGATTGCAACTGGTTCTCCGCTCTACGTGCTCCAAATAAAGGGCGACACTCGCGAAGTGGTGGTCGGGAGCGGAGAGAATCTTTATTCAAATACTCTGCGCGTGCACCGCATTAACCTAATTTCGGTGGATGACCTGCGCGCCCCTATGCGAGTTACGGTCAAGATCCGCCACCGCCACGAGCCGGCCGCAGCCATAATCGAGAAGTCCACCGCCGACGAGATTCTGGTTACCTTCCAACAGCCGCAGCGCGCCATCACTTCTGGTCAGGCGGCAGTATTTTACGATGGCGATCTGGTGGTAGGCGGCGGTTGGATTAGGTAAAGCCTGTCTGCGTCAACGGGTTTTCACTACGCGGGGCCGATGCTATTATTGATGGTAGTTACTTGCACGCCACACTCCTCAGTAGCTCAATGGCAGAGCATCCGGCTGTTAACCGGAGGGTTGTAGGTTCGAGTCCTACCTGAGGAGCCATTCTTTTCTTGGGCTTTCCGGAAATCCCGAAAAAGAATCTGGGTCAAATAAGGGTCACGTAAAGTCACTGGATGGTAACGGGTAGGTTTTCGTGCCAGGCTGCTTCCTGTTTTGAGGCTTCCTCGGACGCTTGCCGCCTGACGAATTCGACCATCGTTTGTTGAATTCGCCGCTTGGCCTTCATCCCCAGATCTCCATACACGTTCGAGGTGGTTGCGATGTCCTCGTGACGGAGAAGCGTTTTCACGTCCTCGAGTTCGAGACCCGCCTCCTTGCCCCAAGCGCTTACCGTGTGCCGGAAGCTGTGCCAACCGATCCCAGGAAGGCCAGCCGCAAGCGCCACGGGCTTGATATGCGTTTTGAGCAATTGTGCAGGCCAGAACGGACGCTGGCCCTCGGTGTACGGCGAGGCAAAGATCCAATCGCTCGGTTGATTGTAAGGAGTGATGGACCGCCACTGGCGCAGCAACTCCAGCACCTCCTCCGGCATGGGCAGGCGCGTGCGCGAAGCTTCGGTCTTCAAGGGCGTAATACGTCCCTGGACGAGGCCTCGTCGGAACGAGACCACGCCCTCTCCGAAATCCACGTCGTGCCACTGCAGGCCAAACGCTTCGCTGACCCGCGGGCCCAGCCATCCCGCAAAGGCCACGGCCAACCTCTCGCGCAGCCCTAAGCGGGCCAAGAGAGAGAAGAACCCCTTTACCGTCAGTTGTACGGGCTGCTTCGAGCGCTTGGTAGAGCCACGCGGCAGCTCGACCCGTTTTTCTGCCATCGGGTTCTCGCTGATGTAACCCCACTTGACGCCGAACTTGAACGTAAGCTTCATCACGTTGCAGATGGAGCGCACGGTTTTCGGGGCAAGGCCGTCCGGGTTTTTCTGCGACCGCCATAGCGAGCTCAGCCATTCCTCGACGGCCGCTCGCATGGCCGGCTTCTCGAAGTCGCGTACCCGGTAGCTCTCCCAGCGGGGCCGGACCCACTTGTCGAGCACCGATTTGTACGACTTCGCACATTGGAATGAAATTCGAGCCGAGCTGTCCTGTTCGCCTCCCAGTGGAACATCGAGGCAGGGCCGAAGCACCTCCTCGATGTACCGGTCGATGAGTCCGCGAATGGTAGGGCGTTCCGGCGCGAGGCTTTCCGCGTTGGCAGCGAGGCGTAAGTGCTCGGACGCACGCTCCGCCGCAACCCGAGTTGGATATTGTTCGAGGGTTCCGACGATGGTCTTTGGCCGTCGCTTTCGTCCGTTCGCGAAATCGAAATGGCGATAGATCCATACGTCAGGGCCGCGTTTGCGAGTTTCTAGAGCGAGCGTTCCGTACTGGTACGCCCGCCGCCGCTTCATTTGGTGCATTCAGACCTCCTGAATGCGGCGCAGATGACCCGTCAACTCTACTCTGCTAGAGAGGTATCGCTCAAGATCATCTTTGCGTAGATACCAGTGCTTGCCAAACTTGAATGCTGGCAGCTCTCCGCGGCGAGCCATCCGCTTGATCTTCTCGCGGCTGCATTTGAAGATTTCCGCAACGTCGCCGACGCTCAATACTTCCGTAATGGCGTCGGCCATTCGGCCTTTTTCGCTTTCTACCTGGCGTGCGTCTACGTAGTCCGTGCTGTTGGCTGGCATCATAGGACTCTCCCTACAGCGATCTCCATTGCGGGCTGGCGCAACGGCAAAGCAAAAGAAATTGGCCTCAGCCGAAAGGCCGAGGCCAACTTGTGAGAAATCAAACCGCCGGTTCCTCGACCGGCAGCTCGGCGGAATCGCCTTCGGGAGCAGGCTCCTCCTGCTTTGCCGCGCGATCCAACTTCAAGATCCGGTTGGCGTGAATTTCAGCCAGACGCCGCTTGATGGGCATCGCGTCGGCATCGCTTCCGCGATCCTGCTTGAACTCGCGATAGCGCAATTCGCCCTCGATCTGAACGTGAGCGCCCTTCTCCAGCTTGCCGGCAAA
>WNGK01009969.1_pt1 | contig 17104 bp, 19 predicted proteins | sample 5400601 | NCBI WGS metagenome assembly WNGK01 (sample SAMN13153376, study PRJNA577476) | soil metagenome | isolation source: 60 cm soil or saprolite under Garry oak tree replicate 1 | place: USA:California | collected 2016-06-15
CCCGCGAGCTGCTCGGCCTGACCCAGACCGAGGTCGACGAGATCCCGCTGCTGGAGCGGGGCGAGGCGCTGTGGCTGGTCGGCAACCGGCGGCTGCTGGTCAAGCACGAGCTCAGCGACTCCGAGCGAAAGCTGGTCGACACCGACGCCAACATGCACGTGGAACAGGACGGATGATGCGGCCCCGCGCGAGTGTGCGGTCGGCGCCCGACGCGCGCGGACGTCCCAACCCGCCCGGTGTGAACAGCGACTGGATGACGGTGGGGATCGGTCTGCTGCTGCTGCTGTTTGCCGCCAACCTGTTGTGCTGGCTCATCGGGCAGCTGGCCAGCCTGCTGTTCGGCGGCGGCTGGCCGCACGCGACCCCCACCCAGGTCGACCTGGTCCGCCTGCTCCGCGACCCTGGCGACCCGGGTGCCGCCTGGCCGGTCGGCGCCATCCACCGGCCCAGCCCGGCCGGGTTCTGGGTCACGGCGGTGCTGCTGGGCGGCGTCGCCTTCACCGCGGGCTGGCGCGGGCTGGCCTGGTACCAGCAGCGGCGCCGCCATCAACCCGGGGATCGCAGCTCGTGGGCCAAGGCCGGCGACCTGGACGACCTGTACGTGCCCGACCCGACCAGCTCCCCGCCGTGGTGGCTGCCCCAGCGTCTGCGGCCCGAGCGCAGCAACCGGCTCATCCTCGGCCGGTTCGGTCGCCGCCTGATCGCGGCTGAGGGCGTGCAGGGCGCCTGCATTCTTGGCCCCACCCGGTCACAGAAAACGGTCGGGTTCATCGTCACCACGCTGCTTGAGCGCCTGGTCGGGCCGGTGGTGACCACCAGCGTCAAACCCGACGTGCTGCGCGCAACCCTGGACTTCCGGCGTGAGCTTGGACGGGTCTGGGTCTTCGATCCCAAGGAATCCACCGGCCTGCCAACCGCGCACTGGTCGCCGCTGACGGCCTGCCTGCGCTACGAGGGCGCCAAGGAGATGGCGCTGGCACTGGTCAGCGCGGCGCAACTGGAGGCCGGCGGACGTGAAGGCGCCAAGTTCTGGGATCTCAAAGCCTCCCAGCTGCTTGCCCCCGTGCTGTTCGCGGCCGCCCACACCAGCGGCCGGATGCTGACGGCGATCAACTGGCTGCGGCTCAACAAGAAGGACCCGGTGGTGCGGGCCCTGGAGAGCGTCGGCGGATCCGATGCGAGGGAGGCTCTCAACGAGTTCCACGCGGGCTACAACACGGAGGCGCGGCTGAAGTCCAACATCGCCGCCACGGCCCTTGGGGTTCTGGACGTGTACACCACCCCCTCGGTCGCCAAATCCGCGCAGGTCACTAGCCTGCGCCGCCCCGAGCGGGTGGAGGCCGGCCGGCAGGCGCGTGAGCGGCGCCTGGCGGCACTGCGCCGCGAAGAGACACGGATGCGGCAGACCGCCGAAAGCACCAACCCGGGCCAGATGACCCCCGCGGAGATCCAGGCGTTCTACGAGCGAGCGCAGCGAGTCCGCGCCGAGCGGGAGGACCTGGAGCAGGAGATCGCCGAGGAGGACGCGGCCACCTTCGAGGCGTACGACCCGGCGCTGGACTTCGACCCCGACCAGTTCTTGGACGGGCACAACACCCTGTACCTGTGCGCCCCCGAAGACCAGCAGGAGCAGCTCGCGCCGCTGTTCCAGGCGCTGATCATGGAGGTCTACCGCACCGCGCGGACCCGCGCGCATGCCAGCAGGACCGGCCGCCTGGCGCTGCCGCTGCTGCTGCTGCTGGACGAGACCGGCAACGTCGCGCCACTGCGACAACTGGATGTCATCGCCTCCACCGGGGTGGGCCGCAACATCCAGCTGGTCACCGTCTGGCACAACCTCGGCCAGATGTTTCACCGCTACGGCCGCGATGTGGCCATGACCATCCTCAACAACCTGTGGGCCAAGGTCGTGCTCGCCGGCGTCTCGTGCACCGACACCGCGGAGTACTTCTCGACCCTTGTCGGGCGGGAGGAGATCGTCCGCTGGGGCATCACGCGACAGCCCGACGGGCGCCGGTCCGCCAGCGAGTCGATCACGGAGCGTCAGCTTGCGCCTCCGGAGGGAGTGCGCCAGATCAAGCCGGGAGCGGGCATCCTTGTCTACCGGGACCTTCCAGCGGTCGCGTTGCGGCTGCGCCCCTGGTATGAGGACTGGGCGCTGGTCGACAAGGTCAACCCCGACTTCGCGCGGCAGGAGTGTGAGTACTACGCGCAGAACACGCACGGCGTGGAGCGGCGCCGGGCCCGCCGGCGGCTCCGCCAGCTCCGACGACGGCAAGCCCGCCACCCACGGCGGGCACCTGGCACGCACGCAGAGGATGCCAGCGAGCCCCGCGCTGGCACCGCTGACCGGCACGACCCCACCGCCGACAACCGGCAGGATCGACGATGAACCCCGGGTGGCCTCGCCAGCCGCAGCCGAGTCGACTCGAGTCGTTGACGTTGTTCTCGGCCGCCATCCGGCAGCTGCGTGAACATCGCCACGCTGGCCACGGCGAGGCGGGCTTTACGACCTGGGAGCTGTACCAGGCGTTGCTCATCCAGGCGGCCAGCGGCTACACGCATGCCAGGACCTTGTTCAGCGAACATGACCTGGTCGTCGCGCTGGAGCGCCACCAGCCCGAGGTCAACGGCGGGCACCTCCGGCGGGAAGGCTACGGCCGGCACGGCCGCTGGTCCTGGCACGAGGACCTGGACCACGACCCCGCCGCCGGGCGCTCCCCGGCGCCACACCAACCCCACGACCAGCACCATCGGCCACCCACGCCGTCCAGCCGCCACGGCCACCCGCCACTGCACACCCACGTGGTCGCCGACAACCTGCAGCCCGACCACGGCCAGCCGCTGACAGCGGCGGCCTCGCCCGGCGCGCCCGGGTCGCCGTGGTGGCTGGTCTTCTCCGACAGCGAGCAAGCACGCCAAGCTGCCAGCGAGCAGATCGCCGCCAGCGACCGGGCCGGACTGCCGGTTGACCCGCAGCTGCGCGGGTTTGCCCTGGGGGAGCAGCCACCCAACCAGCCGTGGCCACCAGCGCCGCGGCTCGACGGGTTCATCCAGGTCCCTCCTGGCGACGAGGACCTCGACATCGGGCACGACCTGTGAGCCCGCACACCTGAGAGGTTGTCATGCACAGCCATCGCCCACTCCGACCAGACGTGCAGCCTGGCCGGCCCGTCCCCGACGAACGCGAGCTGTCTCACGACCTTGCGGCCGAGGCGCTTGAACTCGACCCGAACGACTGGACTCTGGAGCACTGCACCGCCCACCTCGCCGAGGAGCACCCACAGGTGACGTCATGGCCGGATGACAACCCGTTCATGGCCCATGACGACGACCAGCGTGCCTGGAACTATGACCACAGCCACCAGGCGCTCAGCGACACCGCAGCGCTGCAGGCAGATCCGGACTGGACCGCGGCTGACGCGGCGGAGCTGCGCCGGATCCTGACCTCGCTGTTGGGCCCGCCCAACCCGTCGCTGTCGGCTCCCGCCGAGGAACGCCATGCCGGCGAGCACGGCATTGGACGCTGCGGTTCTGCAAGCGGCGCGTCACGATGATCCCGGCGGGTTCGACCGCGGTTGAGCGGTTTCGTCGCAACGCCGCGATCAAGCTTGTCGCTCCCACCATGTACGTTCTTTGAGTATGCGGTGGCCACGGTGGAACCGGGTGAGACAGGCGCCAACCGAGCAGGCGCTCGGCTACCAGCTGTCCACCTTCGGCGACGCGGCAAGCCCGCTTGAGGAGGTCACCCTCGACCGGCTCGCCGAAGGCAGTCACCAGGTTCCCCCGGACGATCCCGGGCAGCTGACCGCCACGGCGCTGCAGCTGGGAAGGCGGCTCTACGAGGACCTGCAGGTCATCCGAGCCAGCCGCCGCTGGAACGTCGGCGTCCCCGATCCGCTGGAGTTCGCGCCCGGCGACGTGCTCGCCCTGCGTTACTTCGCCACCGATCCGCTGATCCGCCAGTGCCTGCGGATTCTGCAGAGCCTGGACCAGCCGCTCGCGGCTGGGGTGCTCGGCCGCCACCGCACCGACTTGCGCCACCGCGTCCGCCGCAATCTCTTCCTCGCACAGACCCAACTCGACGCGGCTACCTACTTCCTGCCCGTCACCAGCGCTATCGGGATCCTGGCCAGCACCCCACCCGCCGACGAACTGGTCGACGCGATCCGGTTGCCGTTCCGGGCGGTGAGTGTCTACTTCGGCGCCGACCTGGAGATCGACCAGCGGTTCATCCGCTGGTCGGAGGGCCACCTCACCGAGCGGCCAGGCACCGCCCAGACCATGGCCGCCCTCTACAACCGGCCAGGGGAGGCCGCCGCCACCCAGGACATCGTGCTGGCGTTGCGGGAGTTCGGCGGCTACCTCTCCGGTGTCACCCTGCTCGCCGACGACGATGGCCGCCTCGCCGATCACACCTCTTGGATCGTGGCGACCAACCCACCCGAAGATGCCAGCGAGCTCGCCCGACACGACCGGCTGCGCGGCACCGCGGACGGTTATCTGCCCGCCGCGACCCTGCGGCCGCTTGCCCTGAACCTTGCCGCGGCCGTCTGCTGGGCCGCCTGGACGCCGCCCAAGCCGCCGATCGAGCTGGCCGGCGAGCCCGGCAGCCGACCATGGCGCAAGGCCGTCAACACGGGCACGTTCCGCCGTGTCGAGCGGGCCGGCGCCTATGCTGCCGTCCGGCTGCTGGACCTCGAGCGCACCACCCGCGGCGGCCGGCCAGAGCATGCCCAGCCCGATGAGGCATCCCGCGCCCGGCCTCGCGCCCACGATCGTCGCGGCTACTGGAACTGGTACCGGTGCGGCCCACGCGACGACTGGCATTACGAGGGCCGCTGGATCCCACCTCGCCGGATCAACGCCGACGTGGCGGAGACGGTCCCGGGCCGGCCGGTGTATCGGCTGCCCGTTCCCGAGCAGGCCGCTGTCGCGCTGGGCCTTGAGCAGCCACCATGACGCCAACCAGCGCGGCGCATCCGCCCGCCCGGCATCGGGCTCGGGCGGCGCCCGATCGGAGCCAGCTGGCCAGGGACCTGCCGCTCTTGGGTGGTCCTTGCGGCTGGGCGGAGCTCTCGCCGTGCGGCACCTACCGCTACCTGCTTGGCCGGCGGGTCGGCGCGGCGCAGCGGGGCCTGCTGTTGGTGTGCCTGAATCCCTCGACCGCCGACGCCAGCCTCGACGACCCGACGATCCGCCGGGCGGTCGGGTTCACTCGGCGGGAGGGCTGCGGGGTCCTGGAGGTCGTGAACCTGTTCGCCTTCCGCGCGACCGACCCGGCGGCGCTCCGCACCGCGCGCGATCCTGTCGGTCCCGCCAACGACAGGCTCATCGCCGCGGCGGTCGGCCGGGCCGCCGTGGTGGTCGTGGCGTGGGGGGTGGTTCACCGCCAACTTGCGTGGCGAGCGGGGGAGGTCGCCGCCGCAATCCGCCAGCAGCTTCCCGTGCTTGGGCACCGTGGGCCGTTCTGCCTGGGCACGACGGCCAACGGGTCGCCCCGCCACCCGCTGTACGTGCGAAGCGACCGGCCGCTGGAGCGCTGGTTGCCATGAGCCGAAGCCTGTGAGGCCGAACCAGCCCGCTGGCCTGGCCGCCTGTCCGAAGCCGCGCTGGCAGTGCACGGCTGGTCGCCGATGACCCGTGATCCTTTGGGATCCATCGTCTCTATTGGTGCAAGGGCCGCTGACTGACTGACCTTAGAGCACCCGGGCCAGCCTCCGTAGCACCAGCCGCTCAAGGGTGTCCAACACTTCTAGCAGCTGCTCCTGCGTCTGCTGGTAGTCGCGGTGCGAATGCTCGTCTGGGCCTCCGTCGCGGCGCGGCGGCGGTGGGAAGGGTAGTTCCGCCAGGCGCAGGAGCTTCCCGACGAGGCGCCGTTCGCGGCGGCCGAGCAGCACCACCGCTCGCTGCGCGTCACGCAGGCCTTCCGGCGTGAGCTGACCGGGATAGTTCCGGTCCTTGCTCCGCACGGCATCGATTGCCTCCAGCAGCCGCATCCTCGTGGCCCGCAGCTGTTCGCGGCGCGCGATGAACATCGCGCCGACCAGGGCCAGGACACCGCCAACCACGGCGCCGACGAGCGCGGCGGCCACGGTCACCCAGTCGGAGGTCGTCATCCCAGCGATTCCCCAACTGGTCTGACCTATGCGGTACGGCCCGTCGGCGTTGGGAGGCGAGCGGGTGTTGACGCGCCTCAGGTTTCTAACTAGCGTTACCTAGCTCAGGACAGCACAACACCCTCCGCCGCCAGCTCGACGCTCCGGACCATTGCCCGTCCCAGCCCGCTGTCGCAGGGAGGAGCCGAGCTGATGGCACAGGGATCTCATCCGACGGGGAGCAGTCAGCGGGCCACCCCTGGTTGCGATCGTCCGAGCCGGCGCGCGGATGTCACCGCGTGAGGGTCCGCTAGGCCCACGCCCACTGCGAGGGATCCGGGGCGTGGCCTTCGGCTCGAACGACACGCTGGTGCGCGCCGTCAGCGGCGCATGGTGGCCAGGTGTCGGCTTTGCCGCGGCGGTCATTGCCCACCGTCCCGGCCTGGTCTTCGACGAGGCCGCGTTGGCTGCGGCGCTCAACGCCGTGATCGCCTTCCTCTATGGTGTGCAATCGACGCCGATTCCGGATGTGGACCAAGAACTTGGTGCGGCGCTCAACGCCGGCATCGCCTTCCTCGACGGTGTGCAATCGACGCCGATTCAAGGCGTGGACCAAGAACGCGAGCAGCTGCGCGAGTCCTACCGGATCGTGCTGCGCCGGCTTGGCTGCAATCAGCCCGACGAGGGCTTGGTCGCCGAACTGGCCCACGAGCGCATTGCCGGGCGGGTCATAGAGCCGTTCGAGGACACCCACGATGGGTTGGCGCGGCTGCGGGCCAAGGGGTTCGCGCTTGGGGTGGTGGCCAACGCCGGGCCGTCGCTGGAGGGTCAGTATTCTCGGCTGGGCCTGCGCGACTTCTTCGAGGCCTTCGTGATCTCGGCTCAGCTCGGCTACCGCAAGCCGGACCCGCGCATCTACCTGGAGGCGTGCGCCAGGCTCGCGATGGCACCGGAAGAGGTGCTGCTCGTCGACGACCTCGACAACGTCACTGCGGCGCAAGCGCTGGGTCTTGACGGACTCGTCATGGCAAGAGACTGGCATGGTGAGGTCCGTCCCGCCGGGACTGTGATCAATATGCGCGAGCTCGAGGTAGTCCTGCGGGACAGGGCCCAGCTGCGCGGGAGGTAGGTTCTTGGATTGCGCGGCGTTTCGACGTGCGCCCGGCGACATGGGGAGACTGGCCGAGCTGCAGGGGGCGGATGACGCGAGCGGCAGAGGAATGACCGGCCCGCGGGATGGCGACGCAACGGTTGGCGGACCAGTGCCCGCCAGCCGGTCAAGCACCAGCCGACCATCGAGGCGATCGCCGCGGAACTGGACCGAACGAGCACGCCGACCGGCTCGCGGTCACCGCGGCAACTCGCGCGTCGCGTGCCGCCCGATAGCGGTCACCCGGAAGATCGCCGGTGGGCCGGCTGCTCGACGGCGGTGGCAGCACAGCCGACATCGGTGCTCAGCGTGCCAAGCCTCTACGACCACCTCGCTGTGGCCGTCAACGGCGACCCCGACCCGCCCGGGACGATCTACACGGCGAAAGTGGAGACCGTCGACAACGACCAGCTTCCGGCGCAGCTGGGCAGCTTCGCGCCCCTGTAGCGGCAGGCGCCTGATGCCGGAGGCTGCGAGCGCGCTGGTGGTCGGCAGCGGCGACGATCCCCACGCCGCGGCGGTCACCGACCGGCTGGCTGCCTGGGACGTGCGAGCGCTCCTTGTCGACGCGGCCAGCCTGGCCGCCTCCCAGTTCGCCGTCAGCCCGGGCTCGGCTCGGATCTGGACAGCCAGCGGGCGGCCAGTGACGCTTTCCGCCGGGACGCGCGGGTGGCTGCGTCGTGTCGTCCCGGCCAACTGGCAGCGCGGCGTGGCAGTCGGGTCTCGGCAGGCGGCCATCGGCGCGGCGTGGCTGGCGCTGCTCGGCGGGATCCTGCGCAGCGGCACCATCCAGTGGCTCAGCGCCCTCGACCGGGTGGTCGCCGCGGAGAACAAGCTCGTGCAGTACCGGGCGGCACTGGAGCTTGCCATCCCCGCCCCGGCCACCGTGGTGGCCGGTGACGTGGCCGACGTCGTCGCGATGCTGGGCGAGCGCTTCGTCGTCAAGCCGCTCGGGCCCGGGCAGTTCTTCGCCGACGACAATGCCTTGGCGGTGTTCACCCGGGAGCTGACCGCCGACGACCCGGCCCTTGCCGATCTCGGTGGCGCCCCGTTCCTCGCCCAGCAACGACTACGCGCCGAGCGGCACCTGCGGGTCGTCACGGTAGCCCAGCGGGCGTGGGTGTGCGCGCTCGACGCCGACGGGCTCGACCTTGACTGGCGGCGGACCGCTGCCGCGCACCGTCAGTTTCACCGGGTACAGGAGCCTGCGGTGGCGGCGGCGGCCCTGCGGCTTGCCAGCGCCCTCGAGGTCGGCTACTCCAGTCAGGACTGGGTCGTCTGCGACGGGCAGGCGTGGTTTGTGGACCTCAACCCCGCCGGGCAGTGGCTGTTTCTGCCCGACCCGACCGCCGCCGAGGTGACGACGGCGATCGCCGCCTGGCTGGCAGGACGCCGATGAAGCAAGCGGTCGGCCGGTGGTGGGCGGAGACGGCCGTGTACCTTGCGCACGTAGCAGCGCTGGCGCGGCCCGGGGCGCGCGTCCGCGGGTTTGCGGTCCACCCCTTCCAGGCCGGCGCGCTCCACGGGTGGCAAGCGTCGGACTTGTGTCTGCTCGTCGAGGAGGGCCGTCGGCAAGTGGACCGGCAGCGCGCCGACCTGGACCGCATCCAGGCCCGGTCGCAGCTGCTGTTCACCGTTGCCGTCTTCCCCACCGCGGCCCATCTGGTCTCCTGGGCCAAGTTCGCTCCGCAGGCCCGGCAGTCAGCCGGCAAGGCCAAAAGCGCCTCCACCGGTCAGGGCACCCCTGGCTAGGCGCCACCCTCGGCGAGGTCGTCGCGGGTGCCAGCCGCACCAACACCTTCCTCGCTGAACGCTATCGGCGCCTGGTCAAGCATCGCGGCAAGGGCCGCGCCATCGTCGCCGTCGGCAACTCGGTCCTGACCATCGTCTGGCACCTGCTCTCCGACCCCGAGGCCCGCTACCACGACCTCGGGCCCAACTTCTACGAATCTCGGATCAACCAGCAACGTCACCAACACCACCTTATCCACCAGCTCGAGCGTCTCACCGGCCAGAAGGTCATCCTCCAACCCAGACCCGAGCAACCCGCCGCGTAACCCCGGACGGTCGCGCACCCGAACTCACCGACAAGGACCCGGCTCCGCTGCGCTCCGCCGGGTGCTGCCGCCTGCCTACTCACCGACCGATTTTCGAGTCAGGACAGCTGGCTTGAGGCGGCCGCTCGCTCGTGCGACAAACCCGCCGCCGCGGCCATGCCGGTAGACTCCAAGTCGCGTATGAACGTTGATCCGTTCCCCGAACTCCGCACGGCCCAGGAACTCGCCGACATCAACCGGTTCATCCTCGTCCCCGTCCCCGACGAGACGGGGATCGCGGGCCTGGTCCGACTGGTCGTGGAGCGAGCCACCGGCCGCCGCTGGTTCGCGAAAGCTGCCGCCGTCAAGTTCGACCCGGCCAACGAGGTAATCGGCGCTCGGCTCGCCGAGGCAATTACCGCCCAGCTTGCCACGGCAACCGGGCACTCAAGACCGCGGGGCGGTTTGTTGAAACCTCGGGCTGCCTTCGTGTGCGGCCGGCAGGACCTGGTGCTCATCCAGCACGTCGTCGACCATCCCAACCAGGGGGAGCTGCTTGCCGCTGGCGTCGACATCGCCGGCGAGCCGACGCTGTTCGGTCCAGACGAAGCCGCGCTGGGCAGGCTCGTGACGGATCTGGCCGACCCGCTCTGCCTCGTCAGTGAGCTACTGTTTGCGTTTCTGGTCGACAACGACGACGGCGGCAACGACCGGAACTGGCTGGTGCTGAGCGTGGCCGGCCGCCAGCCGCTCAAGCAGGTTGTGGTGATCGACCTCGGGTTTGCGCTGCTCGGCCGGGGCCCCGAGGAGCTGGGGGCGGCAGGCTACGAGGAGTTGCTCAGCGAGCGCCTGCGCGTCGATCTGCCCAGCTACCTGCGGCAGTGGACCGCCCCGGTGAGCCTGTGGGCGATGCTGCGCCAGGCAGTGTCCTCCGGGTTGGTAACCGCCGAAGAACTGGCCGGCACCTACGACCGTTTCGTCGTCGCGGCCAGCCCGGCGCTAGGAACGCTTGAGTTGGGCGATGTCGACCCGGTCCATGCCAGCCGGGTCCGGCGGCTCACAACGGCTCGGCTGGCGTTGCTCAAGCAGGAGCGCGACGCTTACCTGATCGTGCTGAGCGGCGCGAGCCCGTAACGGCCGGCAAGCTCGCCGACGAGCTGGTCAAGTGGCTCGGCGGTGACCGTCGGCCCCTCAACGTGGAAGTAGGTCGAACCGCCGCAGACCCGCCGCAGGATGGCGACTGGGTCGCCAGCCGGGCGGAACCGGTGGTGGGCCTGGCGGGCGTAGGAGGCGGCAAGCCCGCCACGGCCGAGGACCTCAAGGGTCTGACCGTCGGTCACAAGGACCGCCTCAGGGCCTCGGGCGTGCACTCCCCACACCTCCGGAAGGCGGCCCACCACGGCGTAGGCCGCCGTGGTGGCTGGGGGCGCTGCGGCTTGCTGCGGCTTACGCTCCGACATCGCCACGTGCCCCTCCTCCCGCGTTTGTGCCCGACGTCTGGCCGACATAGTCGCACGATGAACAGGTGTTCGACAACCCTGGTGAGAATCTCGAGGACCGGCATCGTCGACGTCGTCGGCATCGCCCCTGTACACAGACCACGGCCCGGTACGGGCCGGGCGAGCTTTCAGGCGCACGCTGCACGAGACGCTGAGGGAGGTGCAGTCGGAGACGAACGGTGAGGAGGAGCCCGACAGCTTCGTGGAGGGCATCTGGCCCGCGGTGATCGCCTACGTCTCGTGGCCTTCACGACTCAGGCAGCCGAGCGGCCCACCCACCGGCCGCCATTGACCCACGTCACCTACTCGTTCGACACCGTCGCCGACCACCTCGAACAGGTCGGCAGCAGCCTGGACGACATCGACCTCAAGGTGACGCTGAGCGTCGGTCTGGAGGTGGTTGCCGCCACACTGGGCCTGGCACTGCGGTTCTGAAGGTACCTCGTCGAGGCCCAAACACCGGCCGCATCTGCGACGAGCCCAACCCCGGATTCCCGGACAACTGTCCCACCCGTCACCTATATAGAGAGGGCGCCGGAAGAGGGGAGGTCGCATGGCAGGCAGCGGTCGGACCGTCTACGAGCAGTGGTGCCAAGCTCAGCTCACCCGTAACCCGCAGGCGTGGGCGTGGGCCGTTCACTACCTGGAGCGCCTCCACGTCGGCGAGTGGACCGCCGACGAACTCGCCTGGTTCGGCCAGTCACCCTGGCCATCGTTGACGCTGGTCGACGCACTTGCGTTCGGCTTGTGCGACCGCCACCTCAACGCTGGGCACCTTGCGCTGTTTGACATCTCCGGTCTTCAGCCGCCGGGGCGCGACAGGGACGTGGCCGACAACAATGACAAGCTCGCCGCACTCAGCGGGCCCTTCAACGCCGAGTTTTGGGGTGGGACGTACGAGAACGACGGCTACCTGCGCTGGAGCGCTGAGCTCCAGGCTGGCGTGGCCAGCCACGACGGTCGTCGCTTGATGCCGGTCTCGTCTCGCCAGGTGCCGCTGGAGGTCGGCACCACGTCGTTCGTGCGCACCCTCTGCCATCTGTACCAAGAGCGCGGCTTGGCCCGCTGGCCTTACGGAGTAGGCGAGCTGCGGGTCATCGTTTGGGTCGGCCCGCCGCCGCGCCTGGACACGCCGTACCTACCGTGGCGTGAATCGGCGGCAAGCGTTGCAGCCACTGGGACCCCTGCGACGAGCCGCTGGCCCCGAACCGGCGCTTGATCGAAGCGCACGCAAGGCTGGCCCCGGCTTCGCGATCCTGGCGGCGCGCATGATGATGCCGCATTCCCCCGTCGACGACCCGGACGAACCCGCCAGCGCGCTTCGCCCCTTTTGGTGCTGCATCTCACTGCCGCAAATGGACCTTTCCGGCAGTGACAATATCGCGTATGCTTGCCTTGCTTAGCCCGGACTCCCCCACCGCCTGGAGGCCTCGCCGATGCCCACCGCGCCGCTGTCCCTCGCCCCCGCCGACCCCGCCGCCACGGGCGGCGAGCTCGCCGTGACCGCGGCGGCCGCGCCCGGGCCCGACGGCGACGCGCCGGTCGGGTCGGCGCGGACCTGGCGGGTGGCGTGCGTGGGCTGCGGCCGCCGCGGCTACCGGCTGCTGGAGCGCCACCCGCACGGGCTGGTGCCCGCCTCCGCGCGCCGCTGCGCGTGCGGCAGCGTCCGCTTCGAGCCGCTCGCCCCGCGGGCCCGCCGGCACCCGGCCGGCGACCCCCCCGGCCCGCACCGGTCGCACCCCGCCGCACCCCCGTCCAGCGACGGCGACCACACGCCGCTGGCGGAGCCCGCCGCCGGCGCCAGCCTCCAGGCGCCGAGCTTCGCGCAGCACCTGGACGGCGCGCGCTCGTGGGCGGGCAACGCGCTGGCCCCCGCCACCCGCGTCGCCTACGCGCGCGCCTGGCGGCACTTCCGCGCCTGGTGCGCCCGCCACGACCGCCCCTCGCTGCCCGCCGAGGCGGCCACCGTCGCCGCCTACCTGGACGCCCACACCCGCCCGCGCCGCTACCAGACCACCACCATCCAGCTGCGCCTGGCCGCCATCGGCCACGTCCACCGGCTGGCCGGCGTGGCCGACCCGACCGCCGACGAGCAGGTCCGCGTGGTGTGGAAGGGCATCCGCCGCGACCCCGACGCGCCGGCGGTCTCCCCCGCCGAGGCGGCCACCGGTCGGGTGCTCCGCCAGGTCCTGGCGGCCTTCCCGGACGCGGCTCTGCTCGCCGCCGACGCCGGCGGGGACGGCCAGGCCGACGACGCCACCGCGGGCGCGCCCGTCGGGGATGGCACACGCGAGCGTGGGCTGGGCGACGTGCGCGACCGGGCGCTGCTGGCCCTGCTGCTGACTGCCGGGCTGCGCAGCGCCGAGCTGGTCGGCCTGGACGTCGGCGACGTGCGCGAGACCGAGGAGGGCCTGCGGGTGCGGGTGCGTCGCTCCAAGACCGACCAGGAGGGCAAGAGCCGTGCGGTCGGGCTGCCCTACGCGGCAGACCCGGGAGCCTGCCCGGTGCGCGGCTGGCGCGCCTGGCTGGAACGCCTGCAGCAGGCCCAGCTCGAGCGCGGTGAGACGCCCGACCCGTCCGACCCGGCGTTCCGGCCGGTCGACCGCTGGGGCCACCTCGGGCCGGGCCGGCTCACCACCCGCGGCATGCGGGACCTGCTCGCGCGCGGTTTGCCGCCGCGGGGCTTGTCGACGGGTTCTCGCCGCACTCGCTGCGCCGCGGGTTCGCCACCGGCGCCCGCCAAGGCGGCGCCGACCTGGTGGCGATCATGCGCCACGGCGGCTGGAAGTCCGCGCAGACCGTCACCCGCTACATCGAGGAGGCCGACCTGTTCCGCGACAACCCCGCCGGCCGGCTCGGCCTGTAGCATTCGGGCGCCCACCTGCTGCGCCGGGCTGGGCCCATCGTCGTATGCGACTCGCGATGGTCGTAAGAGTCTCGGTATTCTCAGGCGTCGCGTCTCGATGCCACTAGAATTTTGGGGGAAATCGCCGGTGCCCGAAGACAAGCAGCAGGTGTTACGCGAGCTATCGTTTGGTCAGCGTGTCGCCGAGGAGGAAGCTGCTCAGCTCAGCGCCTACTTCGTCGAAACCGACCAATGGCGCCGCGTGTGGGACGGCGAGGTTGACATCGTCTACGGCGCGAAAGGGGCAGGTAAAAGCGCCATCTATGCCACGCTGAGCCAGCGCGACGGGGACCTGTTCGACCGAAGCATCCTGGTCAAGGCAGCCGAGAACCCACAAGGGGCACCAGCGTTCCAAGGCCTGGTCGCAGATCCTCCTGCTTCCCAGGACCAGTTCGTCTTCTTGTGGAAGTTGTACTTCCTGTCGCTTCTGGCGCAGGTCCTCGAAGACTACGGCGTCGGTGGCGAGCACGCCAAGAGGCTGGCCGACAGCCTGCGAGACGCGGGTTTGCTGCATCCCAAGTCGTCTCCGCTTGCTCGGCTGGTCCACAGCGTGCTGGGCTACGTCCGCCATTGGTTCAGCGCACCGGAGTCGGTCGAGGGCGCTGTCGCCCTTGACCCGACGACAGGGACACCCACCGGACTCAGCACCAAGATCACCTTCCGACAGCCGAGCATTGAAGAACGGGCCCGGGGCAAGGTCTATGTTGACGACCTGTTCGAGCTTGCCAACGAGGCCCTGCGGCAAGACGACTACCACGTCTGGCTGCTGCTCGATCGGCTCGACGTTGCCTTCGCTGAGTCTCGCCAGCTTGAGGCCAACGCCCTGCGTGCCCTGTTCCGGGTCTACCTCGACCTCGTCCCGCTCGACCGCGTGTCTCTCAAGATCTTCCTCCGGTCCGATATCTGGCAGTCGATCACCACACGCGGCTTCCGTGAGGCGAGCCACATTACCCGCGAACTCACTATCCGTTGGGACTCGGCGTCCTTGCTTCGGCTGGTCGTCCAGCGCCTGTTGCAGAATCCCGCGCTATGCCGCTTCTATCAAGTCAACACCGACGATGTCCTCAGCCGAAGCACTGCCCAACGCGAGCTATTCGAGAAGGTCTTTCCGAGCCAGGTGGACACTGGCCCGAACAAGCCCATGACGTTTGACTGGTGCCTGCTCCGGACCCGTGACGGGACCAAGAACAACGCGCCGCGCGAACTCATCCACCTGCTCTCGGCAGCTCGGGAGGTGCAATTGCGCCGCCTGGAACTCGGCGAGCCAGCACCTCCCGATCCCTTCCTCTTTGAGCGAACGGCCGTGAAGGACGCACTTCCCGAGGTGTCCGAGGTGCGGCTGACCAAGACGCTCTACGCCGAGTACGACGAGTATCGGCGGTACTTGGAGTTGCTTGAGGGGCAGAAGACCAACCACAGCGCCAGGACGCTCAGCAACATCTGGTCGGTGCCGGAGGAAGCCGCACAAGAGATCGCCAACCGTCTGGCCGAGATTGGCTTCTTCGAGAAGCGAGGTGAACAAGCGCACCCGACATACTGGGTGCCATTCCTCTACCGGCCTGCGCTGCAACTGGTGCAGGGCTCGGCAGAACTCAGCACAGGTACCGAAACAGATGACGAGTAGCCGACAGATGACGAGTAGCCGACAGACTGGAGAGGACGGGAAGGCGTCATGGACCTCGTCGCCGCGTTCAAGGTCTGGTGCACGGACCGGCCGACCGTGGTGGCCGCCGGCCCTCCAACGCCGAATGGCAACGCCAAGCCAAAGGTCAGAGAGCCAACGGCGAAACCGGTCGCGGCGGGCCGGCATGCGAGGTCAGCCGTGGAGTTGGGAGACGAGCTTCACGATCCGCAGCGCCGAGTCGCCGATGGCGACCGCAGCGAGCGCGGTGTCGGCCTCGTTGGCGCACAGGTAGGCGAGCGCGATCCGCGTGTGCGGCAGGTGGATGACGCCAACGTCGTTGACCACGGTCGCCAGGCTGCCGGTCTTGTGCATCACATCGCCGGTATCCTGCTGCTGCCTGGCGCGCACGAGGCGACGGGCCGAGGAAGGCAGGCAAGGAGCGGGCATGAGCAGCGGCACCGCAGTGCCCGCCGCAGCGGCGGCAGGGCCGGTGAAGTACGTCGACTGGGTCGAGCAGGTCCTGCAGGGCCTGGCCGCGGCGGTCGCGGCCGACCCGCAGGCGCGGCAAGTCGGCGTGTCGATCGGCGACCTGCAGCGGCGGCTCACCGGCGACCCGGCCGATGGGTCGCCGGCGGCGGAGGCGATCGGCGACGCGCTTGCCGACCTGGAACGGCTCGGCCTGGTGGACCTAGGTTCCGGCGCGGGGGCGAAGCTCAGCCAGGCGGGCGTGCAGCTGGCCGCCGGGTCCCTGCGGTCGACCTGGCCGGCGATCCAGCAGCTGTACCTCACCGACGAGCAGCTGGCGTTCCTGCGGGCCGCCGCGGCGCTGTGCGAGCAGCGGCACCCCAAGTTCGCGCTGCTGCGCGAGGTGTCCTGGCGCGAGGTCAACCAGCGGCTCGGCTGGCAGACCGACGACGACACCATCGCCCATGATTTGGCCGCTAGGCTCGCGCAGGTGGGCCTGCTCGCGGTTGACATCACGCTCGGCGACTCCATCGAGCTGTACCCGACCTACGCCGGTGTGGTCCGCGCCACCGAGGCCGAGCAGGCCGCGCTGCGGGAGCTGATCGTCGGGCTGCTGCCCGACTGGGAGACCACCACGGTGGAGTTCAAACGCGAGTTGAACCTCAAGCGCAACAAGGAGAAGGCCGAGCTGGTCCGCGACGTGCTCGCGCTGGCCACCACCAAGGCCAGCGGCCGCCGCTGGCTGGTCATCGGATTTGACCCCAAGACCCACCAGTTCGCCCAGAGCGTGGACCCGGCGATCACCCAGGACCGGCTGGAACAGATCCTGGCCGCCTACGCCGCTCCCCCGCCGGAGATCCACTACCAGCGGGTGCGGTGGAACGGCGGCGACGTGGGCCTGCTCGAGGTGCGCCGCGACCCGGCCCGCATCCCCTACCGGGTCACCAAGGCGCTGGCGCACATCGCCGCCGGGAACGTGTACGTGCGCCACGGCAGCCAGGTCGAACCACCCACCCCGGCCGAGCTCGCCGACCTTGAGGCCGAGGGCCGCGCCGCGCAGGGCGCGTCGTCGGCCATGCCGTGATCGCTACGAGCAGGTGTCACGGGAGCCCGGCGGTATGGTGTCGACCACGGGCCCGCGCCGCTCGCGCGAGCGGAGGGGGTCGCTCCCCCGCTTGAATCTAACCTGCGGGAAGGGTCATTCCCGCAGCCTAGAAATCCGGGCAAACCGGGCACGGGCCAACGCAGTGGTGGCGCGGCACGGCGAGATCCGCTCCCGCGTTGCGAAGGCGGCGAACGTCTCCACCGCCCCGACACCGACCTGACC
>WNGK01012149.1_pt1 | contig 17102 bp, 34 predicted proteins | sample 5400601 | NCBI WGS metagenome assembly WNGK01 (sample SAMN13153376, study PRJNA577476) | soil metagenome | isolation source: 60 cm soil or saprolite under Garry oak tree replicate 1 | place: USA:California | collected 2016-06-15
TCATATACACACTCTCCAATGCCATATTATGCCTCTCCGGAACTCTCCAACACAAGTTCGCTATGAAAGGATTGAGAATCTTCTTAAGCTCGCTAGGGAAAGAGGCCTGACCGAGAACGACCAAATTGAGACGTTGATCAGGAACACGTTTCCTCTTCTAGGAACCGAGACTGTTCGAGACTACCGTAACACGATCAGAATCATCATACAGAATGGAGTTGTCAAAGCTGATTGAAATATTCTCCTTGGTCGGAGACACGAAAGGTCAAAATCTTCCGGTTATGGGAAGCAATCGCCCAGGAATGTCTCAGAAACGGGGGAGATCACACTTACTTTTCAAATCTCAAGGAAATCGCCCGTTTCGTCCTAGAGCATCCAAGCAGCAGGACAATGCTCGACTACTTCGAGGACATGGAAGATTCCCGATGGATCACCCGAGAGGGAAACATCGTGAGATTGCTCAAGATACCGGAAAGTTTAGAAGAGCAATTCCGCAAACTCAAAGAGGAGAAAACTGACAAAACATGAGCCATAATCACGGTAAAAAGGAGAAGTACCAGGAGGACGGGCATCTCTCCGTTCTTTTCAATGAGCTTCTAAAAGAATCACCTGAACTTCGAGAGGCATCACAATTCCAATGGCGCATCATCTTTACCAACAATTCTCTAGGCGATGAGGAGGTCGCAGGCAAGTGTCAAAAGATATCCGGGGCTATCAGCTATCTCTGGGGCGTTGACTTCATGATCCTAATCCAGAAATCTCACTGGGACGCTGCAACACCATTGGAAAAGACCCGGATACTTGTCCATGAAGCGACTCACATGGCCGAGTCAGAAAAGGGCGAACCTAAAGTCCGCAGACACGAGGGCGATTTCTGCTCGATTCCAGCCCATGACAAGAACTCGTACCGGATAGCCGAAGCAATCTACCGGAGGCTCAAGAATCTCAATGAGTTTCAGACGCAAGAAGAGATTATCGTAACTGCATAGAAAAGGGGAAAGCTGAGAAAAAATGAGCAAGATAGAAAGGATTATCGTGGTAGCTGTGGTAATCTTGCTCTCAATCGGTGCTTTCGGCATCTACCAAGCGAACAATCCTCAGCCCTGGTTCGGACTACGCCTCACTCACGATGGCGCACCGTTACAACAGGTTGATGTGAGTATTTGCTTCAACTATTGCTCTCCTAACACGTTTGATTTCAAACAGGGAGCAACAGGAAAAGACGGAGTTGTCATAATCCGTTTCGAATTCCAATTATTCCCCTCGATACTAGTGGTTCACAGTGGGCCTTTCACTTCATCGTTGGCGGCACAGGATATCAAGAGAAAGCCGTAGCTTTCCAGGTCGTGGATGATCCAATATGACAGAGAAAGAGCCGACGTTCAAGCTGGAAATCCGCGCCTGCCATTTCACTAAACTAAGCCAAGAACATCTCTGGAAGAAACTGAAACTCATGCGAGAAATCGGTCTCGTAAGATATTACACCATTGTCGAAGATACTGAGACAATCTACGCGGATACCAAGAGCAATCCAAAGACAGAACCGCCGAAGTGAATAGGGAAGTCCAACCCAAAAGATGAGTCCTCGACCATGCTTGAAATGCGGCGAACCGTTGACGGATGAAATTGTCTATCACAGCGAATGTTTGAACCAATTAATCTATGAAGGATTCGAAGAAATCAAACTGCTCGAAGCAAGAAAGGCAAAACTCGAAAAAGAGCTTGGGGTTTGGCCGTTCCAGAAATGACTGGTTCTACTCCGTATCTTACCACCTGCCCCTACTGTGGACAACGGATCAGCAAGCAAGCACTCGAAACTGAAACATTTACACAGTTACTCATCCTGACAAGCCAACTCCGAGCGAGTCAGGGTTCCCCGGATGGAAACAAGAATGAAAGCTCCATCGGTTAGGTCGGTTTACGCTTTTATGTTTGCCTTCACAGGTTCCTTTGGAACCGGAAACCTGCTCTTTTCTCTATCTCCTCTCTCATTCTCGGTTGTAGTTTTAAGCTGGACTCTTCCGACTTTAGTATGGAGACTTCTGATGAAAAAATGGTGGTGGAGAATCAAATATTGACCTTCTACTGTCATGTTCATCCTGACTGGGAGGGAACTGACATCGGCAAAGTCCACGACCACATTTCGGAAAAGCACCCTGAATTATTCGCTGACTTGGATCGAGAGGTTGGCGCAGTAATGCAGGAATACAAGAAGCGATTGCAGAGTCTAGTCAAGGATAACCTGTTCGAGATACCCGGCCCCAACCGATTATCGGATCAACAATGGATACAACGGTATCACGGTCGGCCGCCGAAGATAGGGAATCTGATGGGAGCAAACGAGACAGAAAAATGAACGATGGTCTTCCCGTGTGGACACTGGTTCTAATGATACCATTCTTCATAGTTTCCAGCTATCTAATGTTCAATATTCCCTATTTTCTTCATGATGGATTTCAATGCTGTAACTGTCCTTGCCCCGGTGATCAGGGTCGAATCTGGACAAATCCTGTTCAGAGATTCTATGGCGGCCTAGCTGCCATGCTGAATTGGTGGCTCGTTTTCTTCGGTCTCTTCTTCTATTACCATAAACATCCAGAAAAGCTCGACAGGCTCAAAAAATGAGCAATACTCACATCAAAAGTCTGCGAACCTTCAAGAGACGTTCCCACTCTGATAGAACAGGTGTTAGAACGGTCAAGTGCGGTTTTTGTGGGCGTTGGGTTCCGAACCATCGGCTCGGATGCCCCGGCTTCATCCTACCACACCGACGCGAGGACGGCGACGACGAGACGGAGCCGACTTTTGCCTAGTAGAGGCCATGATGAAACATACAATATCCGATGGAGAGAATGGCGATGGAATATGATCGAATCACGGATACCCGTCTGTCCTCATTGTGGGATACGCTGCTCGGTCTGCCGCCGATTGAAAATGGGCGGGAGTAATCTCTGTTGTCTAAAAAAATAGCTCTCAGGATTATCAGCATCTTCTTCTCCTATCTCGGAACCTGGTATGGATACGTCGCCGTCAGCCTAATCGCCTGGTGGACACACGGCCACTGTCACCTATTCCCTTATCCCTACGGCGACAAACCCTATTTCATCAATTGTTCAGGCTATTAAAATGGGGAGTCCAGACGATGACAAAACCCGGAGATATTTCTGGTCGAATCACGATACCGAAAAGTGGGCTTCATGGCAAGGGAGGTACTTATAGAGGAGGCGAACGGATTGGCTGTCCCCGCTGTGGATTTGTACCATCAGGCCAGACTCATTATGAAGGGTGAAGGCAAGAAAATTCGAATAATAACTGGAAAATCATTCTGTCCGAACTGTCGAATCATTTTCACGATGCGATATCGTAGACCAAGAGAAAGAGGGACCCAATCATTAAATAGACCCTTCGAACATGATTCAGCATGAGTAATTTCAAGTTCGAGCTTTGGGAGATCGAGAACGGGGTCGTCGTCACCCGGCCCGTAATGGCCAAGGACGAGGATGGAGAGACAATCGTGCGGAACGCCAGCCTCTTCCATCAAGACCCTCTCCTAGCGGTCAAAGAGATACAGGTCGCTCTCGATAACGTCAAGGCCGAGTATGCGAAGAGAGCAACCCTAAAGCGTTAAGAACTCTACCCTCATCATACGGTAGAGCATGATCCCCCCAGTTTCAGTCGGAGATATCGCACTCGTCGCAGCCGGATTCTTCGCGGTAATGTGGATCGCGTCGTTACGGGGAAGAAAGCCTAGAGAGCGACGATGGTACTCGACAGATATACCCTCGACACTCCATATCGAACATGAGGCCTAAAAGCCTCGGCTCTGTAAAACCCCCGCAGCCACGGCCCAACACGATAAAGTTCCGATACAAGAAACAGCAGAACCATGTCCCGCGATGCTATCGGTGCGGCAAAGACTTCGAGGAAGGACAGATGATCACGCGAACACAGACACGGAACTACAAGTATCGCTGCGAGGAATGTTACACGGATGCCAAAGGAAATCCGATATAGCCTCCAAAAAATCGCATGAGTAAAACGCGCTTCTTTTAGCAATCAGAGAATAAAATGGGCGATTTACCGAACATGGTATATACATGGTCGGTACTATGGATAGTCCACTATGTGGACTATCGGCAAGTACAAGGCCAACCTTCAAAGCGGATACGGTAGCTCTCAAAGTCTCAGCCCCATCAGCCTTCCCCGCTTCGGCGGGAACTTCTTCAACGGCAGCATCTTCGGCGTGATCATCGTCGCTGTACTAGCAATATTCATGGTCGCCGCGCTCGTCGCCCCAGTCGCCAACCTGACAACGGGTATCACCATCTCTCACACTGGTGGACCTGCGGTCAACGCCAACATCACACAGACCCCAGGACTCTCATCGGTCCTGCAACTCTACCCTCTCTTCTTCATCTTCATCGGGCTACTCTACGTCGCAAAGGTAGCCAGTGAAGAGACAAGAGGAATCTAACTGGCTAAGCGAAAACCCGAACCAAGAAACCCCAATAGGCTCCCGTTGGCTGACCCCGGCGGGAGTTTTTCCCATCTCTATCATCGGTCAGGTGATAGAACATGAACAATAGACAAAACAGGAAACTCTTCACACGGCTTCTACCACTGGTCCTGATCCTCACCGCGACACTGGGCGCGGGCATCATAGACATGGTCACGGAAATCGTCCCAATCCGTCCCTACAGCAGCATATTCTCGTTCACCCCGGCCGAGATGATCGGGAGATCAAGCAGCATCATGGCCGACATTCTAGTTGTCAGTCTCGCCGTCGTACTTGTCGCCTCACTGATCGCGGCCGTTGCAAACCGGACAACAGGGATCATAATCAGCCACCGGAAGCCCCGGAGTCTCATCACTGATCCCACTCTACCCGCTATTCTTCGCGTTTCTCGGCTTGATCGCTATCGCGGCGCATCTGCGGAGACAAGAGGCAGGAGTCTAGTGGATGCGTTCAAAGAGACTTTTTCGTTCTAGTCTGCTTCTTGCTCTGGCTATTCTGGTTCCTCTTTTTTTTCAACCTCTAGCCCATGCCTCGACTTATGTAGGATACGGCGCTGCCGCGAGTGGCGGTAGCTGTGGAACGAACTGTGAATCGACACAAGCCACAACTAACGGGATTGGCGAAACCGTCCAAGCACCGTTAACAGGACAGTTGATCTCAGCAGGAATACAGGTCGCAAACGGAGCCCCGGATAAAATCGTCATTCTCACAGCGCCCTCTCTCAGTTTAACAACTTACGGTTGCGGAACGGCGGGAACCTGCGCTTTCACCAATACTGGCCAATCAATGACTGTTCAAGACGTAGAAGCTCTAAGCGGCATTGTTACGAGCAGTTTCAACACGATCACCCTAGCCAGCCCCGTTTCCGTGACAAGCGGAACCTGGGTTGCAATCATTTTCATGCTGACAACAAACGGGAACGTGAACATCATTCAATGCGCCTGTGCAGCTGGAGCAGGACAATCCACGACAGGCGATACAGGCTTCACCTTTGGAACAACAAATCCGACAGGCAGTTATAATACGGCAGGAGTAGCATCGCTTCAGGGTGTTGTCGGAGGAACCTTCCAATCCGTTGCGTCAGGAGGCGGCGGGGGAACAGTAGCAGTAACACAATGCTACGGCAACTGCGGATCACCACCGATCACTCTTGCCAACACAAATTCGACGCATACAATCAACTTCAACCAGACAATCACCCTCTTCTATCAGTTCCAATCAAACATCAACGGCTTCCTGTTAAATGTCACAACAAGCATGGCAAAATCCTATGTCACACTTCCAAACGGGCCTGCCTTCGGAGTCTATACAATCGCTTCCTGCCCTCTAGGACAGACGCCATTCTCGCCACAATGCCCCGGATTATTGCAGGCGCAGAGTCCAGGACAGAACTTTTTCTCTCCTCCAAAAGGCAAAATCTCGTTTTCGGGGCTAAGAATACCCGTATCTAACGGTCAATGGGTTGGAATCGCCCTCTCAGCCTTCCTTTCCGGCCTCGACGTTAACGATACAAACACTAATGTTCCGCTTTTCCAGACGAACGAGGGCAAAATCCCGAACGTGATCCAGCAGCCCTCATCGCTCGGCAACAGCAAAGTCGGACTATGGGCATGGATTAACGGTAACGTGGTCACGGGAACAGGCCCAACCTCGCCCTCATCCGGTAATTGCGGCCCCGGGCTCGACTTCATACTCGCCTGCGCCGTCAACTCATTATGCACCGTAGTAACAAGCCAATGCCAGACCGGAAGCTCAATCTTCCTTATCGTAATCCTGACAATATTCAGCATCGCCGTCCTGCTCGGAATCTTCTCTTACTGGCTGCCAGGAATGAACTTTTCGGTAAAGGGAATGGGAGAGTTCGCCATCCTCATCTTCATCGGATGGTTCGTCGCCTTCGCCGCCTACGGCCTCCTCCTACCCTACATGATCATTCTAATGTTCTTCGTCATAGCATGGCTGTTCCTCGGTAGGTCAAGAGGTACAGGGCCGATATGAGCAAGGCAGACGATATTCTCTTCTTCGATGTCATCTTCCTCCTATTGGTAGCCACGTTCTCAGCCGGATCAACAAGCAACTTCGACCTCTCCCTCTATACGAACCAGATATTCGCCCCATGGCCCACCACACCCCCCCTCGCAACAATCAAGAACTGCTCGTTTGGAGATGTGGTCTGCGCCATCCAGAATCAGGCAAGCGCGGGAGGACTAGGGGTAATCGGTGGAGGCGTAGTCTGGTTCTTGCAGATGGCGTTCAGCTTCTTCAACCGCGTAATCATATTCGGGAACCTAGTCACGTTCCTCATGTTCAACCCGGCCATAACAGGCTCCGGCGGCGTACCCTTCCTCCCCATCATCATCGTGGGATTGAACGTGTACGTGGTATGGGAACTGATCAGGACGTTCAGGGGATCATCAACAGGAGTATGATAATGTGGAGAGAATATCGGTTTTCGCTTTCGCGCTTGGACTGGCTACTCTGGTTTTCTCTTTTGCTCCTTACCATTGTTCAGCCTCACTACTACCGAACGGTCAGGGCTGGTGTTCTGGCCGTAACATTTCCTTTATTGGCGATACTCCAGTACCGTCGCTCACATCGCTTGGCCTCTTCTTCTGCGCGACAGAAATGGCTAATAAGACGTTGCGGAAAAGGCTCAGGGAGCTAAAAGATGAGCGACGACGAGCCAATAGTGGTAAGGCTTGAATGTGGCTGTGTACGGAACATATTCGAGGAAACAGTACGGACAGACTTCTGTGAACATCACGCTGACCAAAGAGAGAGACAAAAATGAGCGAAGAACCAGAAAACAACCAGCCTAGACAATACAGCCCTGCATCACCGGAGGAACTGGACAAGATGAAACAGGAGATACCCGCAGATGACAAGAGCATCTTCGACGCTTTCGGAGAAAACCAATCCACAATCCCCGGCGTAATAGGAGGCTTCATCGGTCTACAGGACAAGGAGAAATATTCGATTTTACAGAGAAGCAACATTGACCATGAAGAGATTCCCGTCGTAATCGCATTGATGAGGAAGGCAGAACACGGGATCGGCGGCGGCCTTCTCGACCATCCATCGCCCTTTATCGCCCAACAGGTCATAAACTATCTTACCGCAAAAATCAGCGTAACCGATGACAAGACAGGTCACGGGATGAGCCGTATGGAGGCCGTTGACGCGCTCTCACAATGGACACGGGTGATTGAGGCTCGTGACGCGGAACTGAAGAAGCAGGCCAACAAGGGGGTGGCTGGATAAAAATGGTTCACAGAGAAATAAGCGAGAAAATCAATCAGGACTTTGACGACTTGAAGGTTCGCAACCCGAAAGCCTATCGTGAACTAGAAGCGAAGTATCGTCGTTTGGAGCAGGAGGCTAACTTCCGGGTTTCCATGAGCAGAGTACCGGGCCATATCAGAGAGGCAGAACGACAACAATGAATCAATATGTCGCGTTTGACGAGAACCTACAGACCATTCCATTCGACATAACGATTCAAAACGAAGCTCCACTCGCCCCACTGTATCATATTCAATTCGTTGCTGACGCCTTCCCATTTCTTCACATTCAGAACGTGTCTTTCATTGATCCTCCACTTTACCACATTCAAGCTACGGTTATCGCAAGAGTCAACAGGGTTCTAAGAAAACAGGATGAAGAAGATGAGTGAAGAGGAAAGACGGAGAGAGACAATCCAGAAAGCCCTAGCGGAGACTGAGAGAGCGAGAACACAGGCGCAGGAGGGCGCGAGGCGTTTCCGTGAGGTCGAGCAGGGACGACCGTTCGGGCCTCTACCATCGCAGGCTCCTGAACGGGTGAAACATCAGAAGATCAATCCAGGAAAACTTGAGGGTGCGCCACGGCCTCAACCGTTACCAAAGCCTCAACGGTTTCGACAAAGACAGGCTCCGCGACAACGACGACGCTCTAGACGGGGAACATTCGGAGTCTCGTTTCGATCCAGAAGGTCGGGTGGACGACCCCCGAACCTTCCTGACAGCCCGGCCAACATTGATCCAGAAGAGAAGAAGCGGGCATTGGAACGGATCGACTTGGCACTTGCAAAGGAGAACCGGAAGTACGCGACCGAAATTGTTCATGGGGGTACTGATCCCCGGAAGCTGCAGACGCGTCAGCGCATCCAGCAACTAGAGAACGAGAAACGGGCGATACTGAACATGAAGCCGACTGGACGGTTCCGGCACAGCCTCTTCTTTGGGTTGCAACGACTCGGCTCGTTACCAGGCCATGTTAGGGAAGCTGAGAAAGGTTGATAAGAGAGGTGAAGCGATGGGTCTAACAGTCGGGGAACGCCGGAGACTCGCATCACAGGGCCTCGCACTATCCGATGGCAGCTACCCGTTCAACACTCCAAAACGAGCCAGAGCCGCCCTAAGCTATAGTTCTCGGTATGCTACTCCTTCTCAGCGATCAGAGCTATGCCATAAAATCCAGCGACGATATCCGAGGATACACGCGGAAAGCTGTCCCATGCCCGGCCATATCCGGCAAGCCGAGAAGATGTAGTTTGAACACCATTCAAGAACTGATTCACGCAAAATTCAATCCTTGGAGCCTTGACGCTAGAACACTTCCTGATTGGGAGATCGTCTTGGTAGCCAAAAACGAAGCCATTCCAATTCTGCCATGTCCTCTATGTCCTCGAATCCTCTGCTCCTACGATAGCATAATCGAACACTCCGAGGAACATTCCCAAAATGGCTATTGAGATAGACGCGACAACATTCTATGCGCTAATCGTCCTGCTCATTATCACCATGTCAACGGTGAGCAAGCAGGGAGGGGCCAAGATCGTCTCCTGGCGTATCCGGGGAAAGCGCGGTTTCCTCATAACGATGATCGAGCCGGACAAGAAGGTTCTCAGGAAACCCTTGCCGATGAAGATAGTCCACAATTCTACTCCACGCTTTTCTTTCGGTGAAGGAGAATACTTCACAGGCGGGCCTGATGAGACAGCCTACGCGTTCGGTATGCCCAACTGGGTCTATATGCGAGGAGACTCGCGCCCACTGAAACTACAGCACACAGGCGAACTGATGAGCGCGAGCAAGATACACAGCGCGTTCGAGGACGACGCGATAGAACGGTTCAACGGGCTAAAACAGAAGAAAGGGCCAAATCCAAAATTAATGATGTACCTGTTGGTATTCGTCCTCATCCTCACCGCCGCTTCGGCCATGTATTCGTACTATTACGGCTTGAACGTGAACTGCGCTCTGCATACAAGAGCCTGCCCATGAGTTTTTTGATAGACGATATTCTACGATGGGAATACAATACTGTCTCTCACAATCCTCTCTATGCAATTCCTTTCAGCATAATCGGCATGGGACTTCTACTAATCGGGCTGAGACTGGTTCGCGGACCTGCAAAACTACTCGAGGAAGAAAAGGAATGAGCGCGATTCTGGAAGCCGCAGGACAGTACGAGTTCAACAACCCCTCAGTTTCCACTGGAAACTATGAATGGTGGGGAATCTACCAGCACATCGGCCCCAACCGTTCCGGCAAAGGATTGGGAATGGCGGTCGAGGCGTGGAAGGCGTACATGAGGGGCGTGGCCGTGTTCGCAAACTGCACCCGAAACCCGTTGACCGATGAAATAGACCATATCATCCGGTTCCCGCATTACGACTATGACCCGAACGGTGTTTTCCCAATGGCCCTCGAAGGAGTCTTTGTCTTACTGGATCAGGCAGAACAGTTCATCGATGCGACAGCCCCGACCAAAGCAGTACGCAACTTCGGCAACTTCTCATATCAGGCAAAAAAACGGCTTATCGCACTACACTTTGATACGGTGCGGCCTCGAAATATCTACAACCGTGTCCGGTATAATAGTGACTGGAATATTTACAGCAAACGCTATCCTCACAATTGGCATCTTCCACTGAGAGCCGTTCTCTACGATCTCAGGACTGACGAGAAAGGTGATGGTACAGTTCAGTCGCGGAAAGTGGTATTGCGTAACCCTATCGAGCGCGGCTTCGGCAGACTCTATAATTCACTAGCCTACGTCAGGAAAGAGGATTCCTAATGGCCTATCTTCCCCTCAACATCTTTTTCGCGGTACTGTTTCTCGGAAGCGTATGGTGGGGATGGGAAGGCGAGGAAATGCGGCAGTTATTCGCGCTGATCAGCTCTATCTTCATGTTCCCATTATGGCTGAATCCTCTCTATAGCATCGTCGAGACAGGCGGCGTAATCACTATCACCAAGAACGCGGGCTGGCTGCCAACATTCATCCTCGGTAATATCCTGTTCTGGAACGTGGTCTTGATGTACTGGACGGGGATACATTTGATGGAGACTCTTGGACGACAGGACCCAGTAGGCAAAGGATTAAAACGGTTGAGAAAACCGAGATAGAAACATGGACCTGATAAAATGCCCTAGCTGTGGACAGATGGTCGAGGATACAAAATATGCTGATCATGTGAAAGGAGATGCTAGTAACGGGCCTCACATTCTCCATACGATCAACATCAAGGGAATGGGTGGCCCCGAAGTCGTCCAGTCAAACCCGAAAGGCCCGGTAATAATCAATATTCCCTTTCTCGGCCGTCTCAGACGCGACGGATTCCTAGCATGGTCGTTCATCATGCTGATACTCGGAATACTCTTAGCAGGATACTACTGGAGAATAATTTGAGCCAACAGAAAAAATATGCACCATCCTTAGGACTGCTTTTTCTAGCATTTTTCCCGATCATCACCGTCGCGGGAGGAGGAGGGGGAGCCTCTGAAACAACCCAATGGAACGCGGGAACAGATAGTTGCGTGATAACTCCACCTGCTAACTCATGTTCTCACGCTTTCACATGGCCCACACCACTGTCAACCGCACCATGCTCCGGCTGTTTTGAAGCATCTCTAGGAACCGTTACTGGGGCCGTAACAGATGTCACAATCGATACATTCGTTCACCAATCATTCCTAGATCTCGGAAACGATTTTGCCACTGCCGGAAAATGGACGAATATGCCTGCGGCCCAAACTGAAATATTCGGGGATTTAGCAGGCCAACACTGGCTTGTAGAAAACTGGGTTCACGCGACCACAGCAGACTTCGTTTTGAATTGTCCAACGGCCTCTAATTCGGCCACTGCAACCCTGACAGTCCAGTATTCCCCTGATACTAGCACAACATGGATATCGATTCCTAACGCGGTAGTCAACATCAGCAACGCTAACTGCGCCACTGGACTCCCCACGGATAGCGGTGTCCAAAACTTCGGAGTTTATGGCGCGACATTCGCCATTCCCACAGCCGCCCAAATCCAGGGCGTTTTCCTCAGAATCATAGGCCAGAACGGCGGCGGTATAGGAGACGTTCCTGACTTCGTTCATGCATACGTTCTAGTCGACTATTCTTTCACTGTCAAATTTCAAGCGACTGTCCAGGTCACGGGACTCGAAACCGCATCGGTGATCAGCGTCACGGCGAAGATAAACAATCTTGAGTCAACAACCACAACTGTTAATTGGAAGATGAGCGCATGGACCTGCAAGACAGGAGGATCAGGACCATGCTAAGAAAACGACTGGTTCTCGCCATCCTCGCCCTAGTAATAATTCTCTCAGCCGCACAGGTTCAAGCAGCTCGAACTCCGACCTCGACAACCATCCCTCCCGTTCCCGCAGTAAGCGCGGGAGTATTCTACGGATGCCAACCATTCGAAGCCCTCCCCGGATCAGTCACACCAGGAACCAATGGGTTCATACTCATCTCCTGCGGGCCAGAAGGAGGAGCATTAAGCCTAGACGGGACGCTCACACCATCATTAACACTAGGCCTCGGATATACTCAGGCAGGAATCGTGGAGAACTCAGGCACGGGCAATACTTTCCCCTGCAATCTCAACTTCGTAATTCAAAAAGTCGGAAACGTAACTGTTCCAAGCGGGCATCTCCTCAACTCAACATTAACCTTCTCTTCAAACCCTGCTCAGGGACAAATGCTGACAGCAGCATACGACTACTGCCTCCAATATGCGAACGCGCCTAGTACGGGATTAGCAGGCTTCTCGATAGTCTGGACATAAAAAAAGGAGAAGGGGGCTAATAATATCCCCGTCCTGCTCCTGATCCCGCGTTCACAATCAACTGAGTGCAACACGCCCCGAACTGATACACCGGATACGCGGCCCCATCCTGACTCACCTGTTCAGGCTGATGCGACTGACCGAACGCTGGAAGCGATAGAACATGGCCAGTAACAACGGTCGCGGTCACGATCACAAATACGAGAGCGATTGCAACACGTTTCCTGTCCAACTCATTCTTTTTCTTCGACATTCTCACCTCCTACAAGTTTGAGATACTCCTCCAACCTCATCGGCTTCCGATCATCGTACTGTATCCTCCCTGTTTTCCGTGCCTCGTTCTTCCAAGCGAAAAAGCCTAGAAAGACCAGAACCGTTCCGAGAACCGCCAGTGGGCCGTACTGGATGCTCAATAATATGCTGGCCGGGAAGCCTAGTCCGATAACCCATAGAATAGCGACAAGCTGGATGAAGTATCGCGTATTCATTCCATGATCACGAACAAGCCTATATTGGTTCCGGTTCCAGACAGTTTCAGCCATGCTTATATCACGGACACACGAAAATACGGTCATGGAGAAGGGAATCGTAATCGACCAAAACTCGCAGCTAGTGATCAAGCTGGACATCGGCTATGGCCGGATGCTCCTGGATATGTTCGCTATCATCGAGGAACGGGGCGCGTTGAACAAGCAGATGGCCGAACTGTATGATCTATTGAAGAGACAGATACCACAATGAACAATGAGGAAGCCGGGAAACGTATTGAGAAAATCGAGGAAGAAATCGACAGTATCAAACCGGAACTGTCTGCTCTGCGGGACAATCTGATCAGGTACGAGATAGCCGCCGCGAGTGAACGACAGGAGCGAGACCGCTACTTTGCCACAGTCCGAGACGTTCTTCATGGAATACTGAAAGAAGTCGGCCCGATTGATCCAAAGAAAATCCATGCGGTAATCGACTCTATGAGCGATGGGCTGATGCTCAACTTCGGATATTGGATAGTTTTCACGATTCTGAGAACTGTGTTCTCTGCCAGCTAAAGCGGGAGGAATTAGAAAATGGCTTGGACTGAACCCTTTGCTATTATCATCGGATTCTTGCTCATCGTGAAAGTAGCCATTGACAATCATCATCTGCGTAAGATGCAGAAAGAAATCAAATCCCTGAACGGTATACTTTTCCGAAAAGATGGAGTTTTAGACACGCTTCAAAAGCTCCAAAAGACTGATAAGCCGGAAGTGGGTTTCTCAGGGTAGTCCATGCCTGGGGATAGCTGTTGAGCCATGACCCTTTCTCTCCAATATTTTTGAGAGACAAAATCTCCCATAGTCCGGTTGAAAAGACTGGCATGGAGGGAGGTACAGTCCGTTTTGATGGGCTGTATGTCTCGTCACGGGCCAACCTGCCCGAAATCGAATACACATGGGAAAAAGGAAGATGCAAAGACTGCCGGAGAAGCAACACCCGCCTGCTCTGGATGGTACCCTGCCGTGATCCAACAGGTAGAATAATCCATCCGGTCACAACCCACAACAAATATCGTCTCTGCCAGGGCTGCGCCAAACGCCGAGGCCGAATCTACTCTATAACAATATCAATTTTTACGGCGAATAATCGAAAGGAGCAAAGATAATGACGGTTAACAATATCGGCTCGGCAATCCTTCTCACAGCCGTCCTCTGGTTCGCCTACCACTACGGGGCAGACATCTATCTCGTAGGGTTAGGACTTCTTGCTGCTGGTACATGGGCATACACGACCGGAACTGACCTTGCCAAAGCACACCTAATGGCTCGGACAGATTACTATCGAGCAAAAGCCCGATACTACGAGAGATTAGAGGCTGAGAAAGGAGACGACTGATAACGGCTGTTAATGATAGGATCGAAGGGATAAGATTCTGGCGCTGCTACTGTGGACAATCTAACCAGCTCCACTATCGCAAGTGTCTATCCTGTGGGCTGATGCGTTCACAAAGCCGGAAACTCATCTCAGAGAAACGAAAAGAGTAATCACCATGACAGATGCAGAAGATGAAGATTGGACTCTCGAAGAAGTCGAGAGAGCAGTCAGGAAACGATAACTATGCCTACCAAGAGATGTCACCGATGCGGTATCATGTTGAGCGAGAAGCAACAAGTTACGGGGATTCATTGGTGCAACCCTAGGAAAAAGAAACGGTAAGGCTTCAAACCATGATTGAATATTGTAAGTGTCAAGGCTACATCACCTACGTCTGCGAACATGGACTCGTTGATCATTGCCAGTATAGTCCAGCTTTCTGTTCACGATGTCACAAACAAATAGCTAGTCCTTTTCCCGATTCGACTTGGCAACGGAAAGAACACTAACCATGCCCCTTAGAAGCTGGAACCCTAACGCTTGCATCTGCGAGGAAGATTGTCCTTGCCAGATTTGGGACGAGGAGATTTGCTTTCACTATGCCCCTGGTGAGTGTCCCTGTAACTGTGATGATGAATGGAATCCCCAATAACCATGCAAGCTAACTGGCGTCGCCACTGTGGCCAAGGAGAACCAGAGATAGAATACTGCGAGCTCGAGGAACTACACTTCTACCCTGGAGAGGGGCCCTGCGTGGATGGCTTCTACTACTGGGTTCCAAGACAACGAAAGAGTGGCAAAGTCCAGTATGTCAAGCGGATCCCTCTCGACCTCTGGAGACAATGGGGTAAACGTAATCATGCTCCTCCAAGAGAGAAAAGCAACTATCCCGCCATGAAGCTCGAGCTCTTTACTGGCTATGACGCACAGTCTCAGACACAGCCGAGCCAGTCTCGGAATCCCCAATAACCATGAAAGTTCTCGATCTCTTCTGTGGAATGGGAGGTTGGAGCATAGGCTTCCATAGAGAGGGATTCGATTGTCTTGGCGTGGACATTGTAGACGTAGGCTATCCCTATGATTTCATTCATCAAGATATTCACGACTTCGATGGAAGTGACTACAGTAGAATAGACGTTGTTGTGGCAAGCCCTCCATGCACAGAGTTCAGCCGACTCAAAACCCTCTATGGGCACGGTTCTAATCGAAAAGCCCCCGCAGACCCTGCGAAGGGAATGGAACTGGTCAAGCAAGCCAAGCGGATTATTGATGAAGCGCAACCTAAGTTCTGGTTGATAGAGAATGTCGGCGGAGCCGTTCCATACTTCAAATCCCTCTTGGGAGAACCTCGATTCGTCAGAAGACCTTTCTATCTATGGGGCGATTTCCCCCGGTTCCTGCTTGAAGAGAGAGACTATCGGAAGCCAGGGATGCAACACTACGACAAGAAGGGACCTGAACATGTTAAGTTCAACCCGATGATCTCATGGCTTAGAGCTCGTATCCCCGTGCCTCTCTCAATCGAACTAGCTCGCGCCTGCAAAGAGGTTCTGAATAATGGTAATACGGAAATTCAGCCATGACAATCTGTGATAATTGTGGTTGGACGATCCGGGAGGGCCGGATGCATGAGAAGGAGATAGAGGGTCAACAGTGTATTGTTGTCGAGAGCGATACGAAACGGCCTCTCGGGTTTAGCCGGAGAAAACTGGCCAAGAACCTCTACAAAAGATAGGGAATGGACTGGCCCCTGATGCCGATATCCTCACTGTTGATGTGAGTGTTCGGTCTGGCTCACTTCGCCAAAGTCAGGGGAATGTCTATTCTAGGGGGATTTAGAACAGGGTCGCTAATGGTTCGATTACTTTGACTCGTTCATAGAGTTGAAGCATATCTCCGGTAAGGCCGTGGGCTTCTTCAACCGTTGCGAACATATCAAGAAGCATTTTCATTTCTGAAAGGTCAATAGTGATCCGGACAGGAACCTTTCTCCTTTCTTGCTTGACGGGTTTCTCCTTACCAGAGTGTGTTCTTCGATACGCATCTTCGCCATGACTTAGATGCTCGGATTCAGTATGATATCGTGACGCATAATCAATCGCGCCTCGGCGAGGCTTTCGTAATTGTGGATGAGGAGGAACAATCTCAGGCTCTTTTCTCTTGTCGGTCATTTCTTATTCGCCTCGCGTAGAAGATAGGCGAGGAAGAGGAATGATTCCCGAGAGGGCGCAACAAGCCACTCGTCAATAGAGAGGCCCTGTCCATATCGGTCTTTCCGGTCTTTCTCGTACTCGACAATCTCTTTCTCTTTTTCTGACATTTCTAATACATTCCTGGGAAATCCACATTCTCTAATTCGTCCCCTTGGAGACCGTCAACGGCCGCCCTGAAATCCTCGTTAGTCTTGTATGCTGGATCAGTCTCAAGAAACTCTTTGGCTTTGTGAAGATATGCTATCGAATAGCCTAGACGCGCCCAACGTGGAAAACTCATTCTTCCATAGGGCTTGACGTAAGAAACGGTTAGACTGTTATCGAATTGCTGACCCGTTAACAATCCTTCTTCGAGTAATTGTCTAACGGCCGATTCAATTTCCTCATATGCTCTATCAAGCGTCTCGGCTGCTTCGTCAACCTGTTCGTATTTCTGAGTATTTCTTAGTCCCTCGTT